>Ga0310691_10003958_pt1 | contig 17089 bp, 14 predicted proteins | sample 176DNAGHGlowgp2_FD_203887 | JGI IMG/M metagenome (GOLD analysis project Ga0310691, IMG submission 203887) | Sheep rumen microbial communities from Palmerston North, Manawatu-Wanganui, New Zealand - 1766 DNA GHGlow gp2 (v2) (version 2) | ecosystem: Host-associated > Mammals > Digestive system >...
TACCGAGAGTTGTTTTACAGATGATTTTATCAAACAACATAAACAACGCCGGCAGAACGAAGATGACAAGGAGCATACTGATAATAGCTCCTCTTGCCATGAGCATACACATTGAACTGATGATTTCGATGTCCGAATAAAGTGCAACACCGAATGTTGCTGCAAACAGGCCCATACCGGAAACGATGATGGACGGAATGGACGTATAGAGGGCCGTCCAAACGGCATTTTTCTTATCTCTGCCCGCAATTCGTTCTGCTTTGTAACGTGTCGTCATCAGAATTGCATAGTCGACGGTAGCGCCGAGCTGAATCGTGCTGATACATATTGGCGTGATAAACGCCATACTCTGACCGAGATAATGTGGCAGACCGAGATTGATGAATATGCCGACTTCAATCACAGCAATCAGGATGAACGGGAGAGAGATACTCTTTTCCACGAGCAGAATGATGAGGAATATTGCGATAACTGATACAGCGGTAACGACGGCAAAATCGTGTCCCGTCGTTTCAATCATATCCTTCATACACGGGGCTTCGCCAATCAGCATGCCGTTTTCATCGTATTTTTTAAGGACAGTGTTAAGCTTGTCAATCTGCTCATTTACATCATCACTTGCTGCTTTGTATTCGGAGTTAATAAGTAACAGTTCCCACCGATCGCTTTCAAGAATGGATTTTACGCTGTCGGGCAGTATTTCTTCCGGCACGCGGGAACCTATGACCGACTCAAGCCCCAAAACATATTTTACGCCGTCGACGTTTTTCATTTCGGCCATCATATTCCTGACGGATTTTGCAGGGAGCTTGCTGTCAACAAGAATCATGTGAGTAGAAGCAATATCGAAGTCCTCACGAAGTTTGGAATTGGATATCACGTAATTCATATCCTCCGGCAGGCACTCTCCCATATCGTAATACACTTCATCGTTCGCTTTGCTGTATCCGTAATAAGCGGGGGCTACGAGAATTGCAAAAATGATGAGAAACACCGGAAAAGCCTTTACAACACCATTCGCAAATTTTCCCATGGGCGGGATGATCGAGCGATGCCTCGTTTTCTGAAGCGGTTTATCAAGAACAAGGATCAGCGACGGCAGCACGGTTACACAGCCGATCACGCCAAGTAAGACACCCTTTGCCATAACAATCCCGAGGTCGCGGCCTAGGGTAAAGCTCATAAAGCACAGGGCCACAAAGCCGGCGATTGTTGTAATGGAGCTCCCGACCACACTCGTAAGAGTTTCCTTGATGGCAACAGCCATTGCCACATTGTTGTCAGAATACTTTTCTCGCTGTTCATTGTAACTGTGCCAAAGGAAGATGGAATAGTCCATCGTCACGGCAAGCTGGAGAACGGCGGAAAGTGCCTTGGTTATGTAAGAAATCTCACCGAAGAAAATATTCGTTCCGAGGTTGAGAAGAATCATCGCGCCGATAGAGGCAAGGAACACAAAAGGAATAAGCCAACCGTCAAGGAAAGCAACCATAGCAACGCAGGCAAGAACCACGGCAAGACCTACATATATCGGTTCCTCTTTTTCACAAAGGTCACGGAGATCCACAACAAGTGCTGTCATACCGGAAACGAAACACTGTTTTCCGCAGACGGAACGGATCTCCTCCACGGCATCCATTGTAAGGTCATCCGATGTTCCCGTATCGAAGAACACTGCCATCATTGTAGAATGACCGGAATTAAACTCCTTGAAAACCGAATCCGGCAGCAGCTCCATCGGGATGGATAAATCTGCAAGAGAATCGTACCAAAGAACAGTATCGACGTGGTCAATGGCTTCAACCTTTTCTTTCAGCTTCGCCACGTCTTTGTTTGGCATATCCTCGAATATCAGGAACGTAAAAGCACCTTTATCAAAATCCTTCAGCAGTTCATTCTGACCGATGACCGTTTCCATATCCGATGGCAGATATGTCAGCATATCATAATTGACTCGGGTATTGATCATACCGATCACCGACGGTATCATAAGGATAACCGTCAGTATCAGTATCGGGATGCGGCACTTTACCACCGCCTTTGCAAAACGCATAATCTTCACCTATCCTTTTCGAAAAATTCAATTGTATCTGTTTCAACAAAATCGGGCACTTGGTTTTTGACAATTAAAACCGTTCTGATGACGGTATAGAGATTAAGTATCCCTTCGGAAAGAAATGAAACGCCTATTAGAATTGTCAGCACCCCTGCGCCGAATGCAGAATCAAAAATAAGGGCAACACCTATGATTCCTGCGATAATTGCCAAAGAAAGAATAAGCCACCAGTCTTTGATACCGAAACGTTTGGAATCCAGTGCAATCCGAATTTTGAACAGCCCGTCAAACAGAATGGCAATACCGAAAGCAGCGGCAATAAAAGCCATCACGTTTTTGGGATGGAAAAGAACGATCGTCCCCAATACCACCATCATAATTCCGAATTCCAAATCAAACTGAAATGCCAACCGATACAGATCTTTGGAAAAATAGCCGATTAATTTCACAATACCGAAAACGATTGCGGCGATGCCGATTTCGATTCCGACGATCTTCGCTGAAATTTCCGGCAACGCGATAAATAAAATGCCGGCCATGCAAAACAGTACCGATACCACGATGTATCCGATTTTGGCGATTTTCATCGGTGCGACAGAACGTGTTTTCATGGATTACAAACCTCCTTTAATGATTCTGCTGTCAGTATAAGTGCCTTGCCGCCATTTTTTATATGGACAAAAAATACCCAATGCCTGATTTTCAGGCATTGGGTATTGATTCGGCTGAATTTCAGACAAATCACAGTTGTTTGTCTGACTTTATGTTTCTTCGCAACGATGGATCATTTCCTTAAGCATTCCTTTTTTGATATCCATAAGTCGCGTTAAAACAGTACGAATATCGTCGCTCATATCGTTTCTTAACCAGTTTGAAACAATTCCAAACCCCAAACTGGAAAGATATTTTTTCATGATGTCCAAATCGTTTTCTTTGATTTTATGTCCCCGCAGTACGGTTGACAGGTACACCTCGATAGCATAATCACAGACCTTCCAAAGATACATTTCATAAATATCGCGATTTGTCGAATGATAGATATGCAAAACGGCTCGTTTTTTGGACAAAGCCGTATCAAGAACTGCTTCCAGACAATCTCCAAAGCTGTCAAAGGTGGGATATGTTTGGATGATTGCGGCGGCATCCTCCTCAACTATGGTTTCTATTAACTTCGGAATATCTTCGAAATAATAATAGAAAGTATTGCGATTAATTCCGCAGTCAGTCACGATATCCTTGACTGTAATTTGAGAAATCGGTCGTTCCGTCAAAAGCTTTATGAAGGAGGCTTCTATTGCTTTTTTAGTGAAGTTTGCCATTTTATTGCTTCTCCCATTTGATTTCTACGATATCCGAAATCCCACATTGCAGAGCAATGCAGATTTTAGCAAGCGTTTCAAGTGTAACGGATTCGCCTTTGCCCATTTTTGTAATAACATTGGAAGAAAGAGAAGACGCTTTTTGAAGATCAGTTGCTGAGCGCATCAATCAGGCCTTTGAGGCCTTCTTCTTTATATACGTCCTTGTAATACGAAACTTCCTCGAAGATGAGTTCGTCGATGACCTTCATGCCGAGCAGCTCCACGGGAGCTTTGTCATCGGTCATGATCCGGTTTCCGCCGCGGTAACGGGTGAGATCCTTGTCAATCCGCTTCATCAGTTCCGTGATGTCCTTGTCCTGCTCCAAAGAGGTGTTTTTATGAAACCGCTCGATCAGTTCCGGATTGTCGGAAGCAAATAAAACGGTATTCGAGGAGGTGGGAACATCGATTACATAAACCTGCGGGAATACCGAAGCAATGGTGTCGCACAGGTGAGCGTTGATGGAATCCTCCCCGCCGCCGCGCATGTTCAGATTAACAACCATCACGCCGTTCCCGGCAAGGTGGTCATGCACCAGACGGAAGAATTCGACGGAGGACATCTGAAACGGAATCGTGATATCCTGATAAGCATCGACCATGATGACGTCGTAGTGCTTCTTGTCCGCATTCAAAAAGGCGCGCCCGTCATATGTATACACCGGAATGTCTTTTGAAAGAGCGAAGTATTCGTGCGCAAGCTCGGTAATTTTGCCGTCAATCTCCACACCCGTGAAACGGATGTTGTCAAAGTAGCGGTTGCACTGCGTGGCAAATGTGCCGGTTCCCATTCCGAGAATCAGCGCATCCACGGATTCCTTTTCCTTCATTCCGGCCATCATCGGTGCGGCCATTGCGTAATCATAATAGGCATTGGTCAGCACACGTTCCTTTCGGTAGACGGACTGGACACCGAAAAGCACATTGGTCGACAAAGCAACTTCCTGCTCGTCTTCGTAAACCTGCAGGTAGTTATAAACAGACTCGCCCTCGTATGTCAGATTCTTATCCCAAAAGGCGAAACTGTCGTTATGGCCGAAGATGCAGCAGACAAGAAACAAGACTGCTGCCACAGGCACTTTCTTCATCTTCTTAAGGGCAATGCCCGAGCTGATGAAATAAACGAGCGCAAGGACTAAAAGAATGCCCGCGAAAAGCAAAAATGTGACAGCCGTTCCGACCGAGGGAATCGTTACGAAGGTCGGGACAAATGTGCCGATGATGCTTCCGACGGTGTTGAAAGCGTTCAGATTGCCGACAGTCTTTCCGCTGTCATCAAGGCTGTCAACCGTGACCTTTACCAAAGACGGGGTAACCGTGCCGAGAAGGAAAAGCGGGAAAACGAAGATGACCATGCAGGCGGCAAAGCCGGCAATGATCAGGAAGTTGTTGTTGACGGAGAAAATCAGCAGAACGGAAATCCCGACGATGATATACTTGCCGACGACCGGAATCAGTGCAATCCAGACTGCCGCAATCAGAATCCTTGTGTACAGCCGGTCGGGATTCGGGTTCTTGTCGGCGGCATGTCCGCCGTATATGTTGCCGAGCGCCATGGCAATCATGATCGTGCCGATGATGATGGTCCAGACAATCTGCGAAGAACTAAAATATGGCGCAAGCAAACGACTTGCGCCAAGTTCTACTGCCATAACGGACATTCCGGCAAAAAATTCGGTCAGATACAAATACAGCTTATTGCGTAATATAGGACGCTTCTGTTGCATGATTCCTCCCCCTCGGCTGTAATCAGAAATCGGAAAGCTGCGCGATGACATCGTCGGTCATAAGGCATGCGTAATGCTCCTGGCAGAACAGGATATCCGCCTTCGGAAGCATCTCGCCGTATTCGCATGCGATGTTGCACATCCGGTTGAAATCCCGTGCCGTTGTGCCGAGCAGGAAGAAGCAGAGCAGATAAGAGCGGTCCTTGTCGGTCCGGTACAAAACACCCGGTCCGGAGTAGAAGTCACGCACGGCTTTGGCAAATGCCACGAGGTTGTCAAGACTTCTGAACCGGAAGCATTTGGACTCGAGCACTGTTGCTTCGGCTTTCTTCTTATCGACGGTTCCGTCCTCCGCGGTCAATTCCGCGACACGCTTGCGAAGCGTTTCGAGAACGTTGTTGTCAAGGTGGTTGAGACCCGGAAGCACAACATCGTCACGGTCTTCTTCCTCTTCTTCGGTTTCCTCCTTATGATAAGGAGTGAAGGATGAGAATCTGGTGTCGATTTCTTCGGGGTTATCAACCTTGGTAATAATCAGAACCAAAGATTCCGCGGAGGTGGGGATGGCTTCTATCATCAGAGGCATGTTTTCTGCATCGAAATTCAGTTCTTCGGATGCTTTCTCCATCATATCGCGGAACAATTCCTTTGCTTTGCCGGAGCCGTAGGCAAATTCACTGAGCTTCAGATGACGCTCCGCGAGATCCTGAGGATTCAAAGTGCAACGGATCTGGTTGTCATTAATCTTTTCAATCTTCATATGCCTGTACTCCTTTCTTTTTGGTCAATTATATTATACCATTTTTAGTACTGAAAGTATAAGGTAAATATGCTGCAAAGTCAATGAACTTTTTGTGAAAAGTGACGAGCCGCAAAACGCCTGATTTCCTTGCATTTTCCATAAGGCACAAAAAAGAAATTCATCCTTGTGCCTTTCGCCGATGGATTTGTCATGCCGGTGCTTATATACTTTTATTTGCAGCAGGTTTTTGAAGATGAAACGTTAATAAAAAACGGTTCCGGGAATGTGGGAAGGTATACTGCGGGGTGATCTCTTATCTGAAACGGAACCCGCCGCCCCGACGGTTGTAACGGGCGGCGGAAACAGCACCTGCGGCGGATTCTTTCGCCGGGAAGCGATATTAATCGGGAACACCCGTCCTCACACACAGGCTTCCCGGGCGGGAGAATGCTCTTTACTGAGGTCAGGAATTTCAAAATTCACATGCTGAAATCAGGGGTCATCTCCGGCGGGGGAGGCTCCTTTATTTGTGACGAGTTCACACCCTCCTCACACTCTTTTCACACTTTTTTCGAAAAATATGTCGTTCATCAAAAAAATATGTCGTTCATCAACGGATTGTTGAAAATTTACCCGGGGGGGATTGAATAATAAAATCGCAACGTTGTATTTGCCGCGAACACCCGACATGTCAATGCGCGGCAACAATATAGTGTTGTAATCACATTTCCTAATGGGGTGAATAAAGTTAAAATGGTGGGCTCATCCTCTATGTCATGGTTGGGTTCAACCCCGTATAACGCTGATTCGATTCAACTTACCAATACGGTAAAAGTCAATGCGGTAGGTGGAGTTTCTTTCAGTTCTTCCGGTGGCGGAGTATCTACCAGTGGAAGTTCTATGTCTGACCAGATGACAGTAAACAACAAATGGACCTGTTCCAGCAATTTCACTTATAATGCAAATGCCTCCCTGTTTATTCTTTCCGCGAACCTTGCGGTGGCAGGCAGGACGCAGATTGGAAGCGGTTTCTACTCGCTGTCCTTATCAACCTGATAAAGCTTTGATTGATTGACTTTCCGCGCGGCGGATTCTTTTTCCGCCGCGCACTTGGAAACAACGAATATGACAGGGGTGAACAGTAGATGAAAGGTTATGAAAGCAGGCGAAAGAGGATTGGCCTAAAAACAACTCTTATTGCGACGGTAGTTATCCTTGCTATGCTCGGTATAGCATTTGTCATTCTATCGAACAGACATGTTAATGTTAAGAAAAGCACTTTTCTTGAGGCAGCGGACGTTTCATGGCCTTTCACAGAAGAAGAAAGTATAAACATCAGAAAGTATCTGGCTTTCATGCAGATACAGGGAGGGGATCAAAGCGGGTTCTCGTCCGGAGCGGGAGGTGGTTCTTCTTTGGATTTGTATAATGCCAATGCTGTAGTTTCGTTGGCAGAAATGATTCAGGGATACGATTTATCTGAATTGCGCGAAAGAATGTCGTTTTTGAGAACAGTTGATTCTGAGAGTCTGGATTTCCTGAACTTGACATATTTGGCGAATATAGGTAACCGGTTGGGTTTTGATTTGGATTACAAAAGGCTTAACGATGCCTTGGCAAAGTTTTATGACGAAAAAACCGGGCTGTTCTTTCTGTTTAATGAAGATGACGGTATTCACATTGAACTGGTGGCAACAATTAATGCCGTAAGAGCTTTTGACGATAATCTTGACGAGAACCGGTTTCATGTAGTTGATGGAGCGAAAACGGCGCTGTCAGACTATTCTTTTTCTACGGATTCATCGAATACAATGTACAATTCCGGCGGTGATATGCTATGCTTGTTGGGGGAATTGGGATTACAAACGATGGTAGATGAAAGTAAGGTTGCGGAATGGATTTCGTACTGGGAATGCGCCTTTGACAAAATCGAAATAAAAACACTTTCAGATGCTCTTGCTTTTTCAAGCTTTGCTGAGGTGGAACAGTGCTTCAACCCGGAATTCGGACGCGAAAAGATTTACAGATACTATTGCGGCTTGGATCGAAAGCAACTGTCTGAAATGGATGATGTACTGATGTTGAGCGATGTGCTGAAAAAGGGAAAGACACTTGACGACCAAAGCGTAAATGAGGCGCTTCGTGAGAAACTCGCAGGACTTATGAACAAGCTGGCTTCTTCGGAAATCGATGTCCGATCAACAGCATTCGGTGTGATGTTGGCTGAAAAGGTCGGGTTTGATTACGACAAAGACAGCGTGCGGAAATATGTAAAGAGCAACTATGATACATACCACGAGAAGAGCAATCTTTATGACAGAGTCGGTATGTTGTATTACAATATTATGCTTGATCAATTGGTTAACGGATATGACCAAGACTACAACGGGGCTTTCTTTCAAAAGCAGATAGATGCGCTTCTGTCAGAATTAGAGTATGGGAAGAATAATATGGCAGCAGACATTTCTTCTGCAAGAAGAATAGTGGAGATGGTATCCGACCTGCGTACGTTCGGCGTTGATGTGGATTTGAACTATCGACAAAAGAATAAATTACGTAAGATGATTAAAGCTTTTTACCGAAACGATGAATTGAGAGAGACCGCCCTGATAATTGATGCATATATAATTGATGACGCGCTCTCCTTGGGAATCATAAAAGAATCTGATGTGGGAAAGACATATACAAAGTTGGCTGTGGAAGGCGGAGCACGGCAGTATTGCAGTGAAGAAACGCAGGCTGATGTGTGCACAACATATTTGTTTTTTGCCATGTTGAACAGGTTAAATGATTATTCATATGTGCAAACACAAAGACAGTTTATCCAATCAACCATGGTTGAAGAGGGAATCTTTTCATACTGTCGGGACAATGGTTTTATTGATCTGGGGACAATAGCATATGGGAATTCTGTTTTTGGATATGTTAACGGTGGTGACAGCAGGGATAAAGGGAGGCAATGATGATCAGACTTGAAAATGTCTCTAAAAGATTCGGAGATAAGGAAGTCCTTAAGAACATTACTGCAGAGTTTTATCGGGGCGAATTGGTTTTCGTTTCAGGAACGTCCGGCGCCGGAAAGAGTACGTTACTGAACATTATAGGGGGACTGGATTGTCCGTCTGAAGGAATGGTGCTCTGCGATGGAAAGGATATAGCGCAGGATTTGTATTCCTTCCGCGCGGAAAAGGTAGGCTTTGTTTTTCAAGAAGCGAACCTGATTCCGGGAATGTCCGTATCACAGAACATAACAATCGCGACAGAACTCTCCGGAGTGGCAGCAGACAAAAAACTGATCGATGACGGAATTGCAGATTTAGGGATCAAAGATCCGATGCAAAGGGTGGAAACGCTATCCGGTGGCGAAAAGCAACGAGTAGCTGTATTAAGGAGTTTATATAAGGATGCGGAAGTAATACTGGCGGATGAGCCGACAGGAAGCTTGGACTCGACAAATGCAAAAACCGTTTTCGATACATTAAGAAAACTGGCTGATAATAAATGTGTAATTGTCGTCTCACATGATATTGAGTTAGCCAGGCAGTATGCGGACAGAGTAATTACACTTCAAGACGGGAGAATTCTGGAGGAAACAGAAATACGTACTAAGCGTGAATCCCCGATTGAGCCGGACAAGAGCAGGAATAAAAAGCAGGTATTGCGTGAGATTGTTTTTCCTTTGGGAAAAAACAGCATTCGGATCCGGAAAGGGAAAATCGCATCTGTAGTCGCCACTATTGCAATGGCAATCACTGCGATAACCATGGTTATCGGAATCGCAGGGATAGGAAACAGAATTACGGGAACTGTAAATGTCAGTTATCTTGAAAGCGATTTAATACATGCATTCTATGGGCATATGCCAAACACCGAATATGGGAATTTCCCCTTTACGGATTCCGACCGGGAGTATCTTGAGAATTACCCGGAGATACAGGAGGTAGTATGGCAGTATTACGGAATTGATGGAAATTGGTTCTTCCGCAATGAAAGCAGTGAGGCTGAAGCAAAAATCAAACAGATAAATCTGGATGTTTTTTTCCGCGAACGGGTAATGACTAATGATATTACCGGGCACTTTCCTCAAAGTGAAAGCGAGATTGTGCTGGCGGCTGATGTCGCTCGAAGGTTGTTTGGATCGGAAGATGTTTTGGGACGGGATATTGTTTTATGTGGCTCTTCCGGTCAAAGCATCAGCTTTACCATTTCCGGAATAAATCACACGAAGAATCCGTATGACGATATCCTGTCATTTGTGAGCGCAGACAGACTGAAGGCTTATTTTGGTGAGGAGTTAAGCAAGGAGGTATTTCTTCGACAGGAACTGGACATATTTCAAGAAGGCGTTTCCATGGGATTTCAGTCGGGTGGAATCTATGGGGCAATGCAGCCGATTGATGAAAAAGAAAAGCTTCTCTATGGCACATTCCCTACAGAAGAAAACCGGATTATGATTAGTTCGACGCTCCTTTCGTACGGGATGGATTTGTTTGGGTTAAATGAGAAGAAGTATACGCTTGAAGATATATTATCCGGAGAGGTTTCCCGGGATGATCTTGAGCGGATCATGTCCACCCGCCTGGCAATTGATTATAACGGTGTTTTCGGAGTCTATATCTGCGGCGTATATATATCTGATGCAGTTGAGCTCCGATATACGCCTGACTTAATCTTACGATTGCAGAAACCCGACCCCGTCAGCGTGGATTTATATGTAAAAGACACCTCTAAAGTTTCTGAAGTCTGCAGGCAGCTTAGTGCGACAAAGGGATTTGAAGCCGAAACAAATCAGGAGACTTTAAAAAGAGCCATTTTGTCACAATCACTGTTTTTTCAAATGGCTCTTATGGTGTTGGGCGTCATTCTCGCATGGATATCCATTCTTTTGCTGAACTCATACAGCAAAATATCGGCTCTTGAACGGAGAAAGGAAATTGCAATTCTGAAAAGCCTGGGGGCAGCGGACAGAACGGTTCTTGAAGTCCTTCTGTTTGATTCTTTTGCAATAGCTGCGGCTTCGACTGTATGCGCGGTGGCATTATCAATACTTGCAAGGTTTGTCGCCAGTAAAGCCGTTCCTCAAATATTATTTGTCAGTATTCCGTCAGTTTTAGTCACGGCCTTGCTTGTCGGAATTATATTTACGCTGATGATTGTTTTGCTCACGATTATATCGATGAGGAGTTTTGTAAGGAAAATGCCGGCGGAGCTTTTTCTACAGCAGTAGTTTACACGGCGCTTCTTTTCCCGTACCGGATGTCGGGCGGGAGATTTCACCGTTTTTTCTTTTCTTTCGGGTCGGAATATGGTATAATACCATTTGAAGCTTGCGAAAAGCAGGAGGAGAAACATGAGAAGAACGACCCGGCTAACCGCATGCCTGCTGGCATTCATTCTGCTGACGGCATGTACAATAGACAGAGGCGCGGACGGTGACAAGAAGGACAAAGGACCGAAGGCATCTACCGAGAAGGCGGATCTGCACACCTATTACAAGCTGTCCGATGCGCTTTATCTGACCGTGATTGACGGCGTTGTCAATGAGGACCGGGCCATTAAGAGCGACGGCCAGGTGTACATACCCTACAGCGTAGCGAAGAGCCTGGATGCGCGCTTTTACTATAATAAAACAGAAGAGCAGATGATTATCACGACACCGACGGATGTGTTGGTGTATAAACCGAACAGCACCGAGCATACGGTGAACGGCACTTATGTCACCGATACGGTGCCGATGTTCCGCGCGTTCGATACAAGACTGTACGTTTCGACAGAAGTGTTTGCCGCATATTCCGATGTCAGCACGGTGGTTCTCACCAAGCCGCAGAGAGTGGTGCTCTTCCGAAACGGCGTCGCATTTTCCTCCATGACCGCGACAAAGGACACGGCCATCCGGATCGGTACTTCGCTTGAGCAGGATATCGTGACGGAACTTAAGAAGGGAGACAGGGTAGTCTCTACGGGAGAGAATAAGAACGGCTTCATTTCGGTTTCCACCTCGGACGGGCAGGTCGGCTATGTGGCTTCTGCCGATATGACAGGACCGGGTGAATGGGTGCTTCAGCCGAGCACGAAGAATTACCCGAGAATCGGGCTGCCTTCGGGAAGCGTGCATCTGATGTGGCACCAGATGTGGACGAAACTCGGCGCGAACGATCTGACTGTAGCGCTTTCGGATACGCAGGGCATCAATGTCATATGTCCCACGTGGTTTGATTTTAAGGATACGTCCGGCAACATCACGTCGCTTGCCGATGCTTCTTATGTAGAGGAGGCGCATCGACACGGCATTCTTGTCTGGGCGCTCTGCAGCGATTTCGCGGCGGATGTTAAGGGTCTTGACATTCTGTCCCACACCGAATCCCGCAACGCGCTTGAGGACAATCTGATTGCCGAGACGGTGCGTGTCGGAGCCGACGGGATCAATCTCGACTACGAGTTCATAACGAAGGATTCGGCACCGCATTATCTGCAGTTCATCCGGGAATTGTATATTAAGTGCAGAAAGAACGGGCTCAGCCTTTCAACGGACAATTTCGTGCCGAATGCAGGCAAGGCGCATTACCAGCTTGCCGACCAGGGGTACATCCTCGATTATGTGATTTTCATGGCATATGACGAACACTATAAGGGCTCCAAAGCGGGTTCCGTTGCATCATTCCCGTGGGTGGAAAGCGCCATGAAGAGTGCGGTGAAGCTTGTGCCGGCGGACAGGATTGTTCTCGGCCTTCCGCTTTTCAACCGCGTCTGGATGACCAACAAGGAAGGAATCACTACCCAGGAAAACGGCGGCATGACCAAGATTACCGAGGCGGCCTACAAGAACGCCAAACCGGTATGGGACGACGAATGCAAGCAGTTCTATGCCGAGTATAAACAGAACGATATCCTGTATCAGTACTGGATTGAAGACACGGAATCATTGAAATATAAGCTTGATCTGATTCCTGCCTATCATCTCGCGGGATTTGCCGGGTGGAAGTTAGGGTTGGAAGCTCCCAATGTGTGGGGCCTTTTGAATCAATACTAGAAAGAATAAACGGGCTGTCTGATGACAGCCCGCTTTTTATGAGAAGGATCCGAAAACTCAGCGCCATTCGCCTTCTTCTCCGACGGCGGAGGGCTCGGGCGCTTCGGGGAATTTGCTGTATAAAAGTTTCAGCGTAATCGGGGTGACGATTGACGAAACAAGGATCAGCAGAATTACGCTTGTAAAGTACTTGGATTCGATCATGCCCATGGCCAGACCTTTCTGGGCGATGATCAGGGCGACTTCTCCTCTGGTCATCATGCCGCAGCCGATCTTTGCGGAATCCGACCAGCTGAAGCGGAAAATCCTGGCTATGAGGCCGCAGCCGATAATCTTTGTGACCATGGCCACGATGACAAAGCAAACCGAGAATCCGAGAAGCGGAACGATGTCGGAAAGCGAAATGTCAGTCTTAATGCCGATGCTGGCGAAGAATACCGGGCCGAACAGCATATAAGAATTGATATCCATTTTCTCGGCAATGTATTTGGAGTCGCGGACGTTACAAAGAATGATGCCCGCGGCAAATGCGCCGGTAATGTCGGCAATTCCGAAGAACTCCTCTGCGCAGAACGCCATAAGAAGGCACAGCGCCAAACCGGCAATCGGGATTCGCCTCGTGTGCGGATGTCTTGCATCGTACCAGCGGAACGCGCGGTATACAATATATCCGAATACGACAACCCAGATGAAGAAGAGGAATGTATGAAGAATAGTCTGTCCGGGGGTGATGCTCTTGTCTCTCAGGCCGAGGACAAATGTGAGGACAACGATTCCGATGACGTCATCGATGATGGCGGCGCTTAAAATGGTCGTGCCCACCTTACCGTTTAAGTATCCCATTTCCTTAAGAGACTCGACGGTTATACCCACACTCGTGGCCGTCATGATGCAACCGATGAGAATGGCGTTCGCGAACTGAGAATCGTGGATGCCGATTCCGTAATAACCGGCATAAAGAAACGTGCCGGCAACCATCGGAACGGCTACACCGAAGCAGGCAATCAAAGTGGCAACAAAGCCGGAGCGGGCGAGCTTTCTCAGGTCGGTTTCAAGACCGGCAGAGAACATCAGTAAAACGACGCCGATTTCCGCCATCGTGGAAAGAAAGTCCGATGAATTGACCAAACCGAGGATAGACGGTCCGATTAAGAGACCGGCTATGATTTCGCCGACGACCTGCGGGGCTTTCAGCTTTCTCGCAAGCATGCCGAAAACTTTTGCCGTAGCGATGATAATCGCAAGATCCAAAAAGACGATGTTGCCTTTGTCCATGAAAAGCCTCCGTAGACCGATTTCCTTATTTTATGTTTCATCAATAGATTCTAGATGTTTCCACAGGAAAATCAAGAGGCAAAAGACCCAATTTTATCGTATTTTCCGACGTGCCATTGGGCATAATGCAACAACGGGGAGTTTCGGGAGAGCCTTTCTTTATTGACGCAGACAGGCGATTGTGCTATATTCATTATGGGGGTAAGGGTGTTAAGCAAAGAAAAGGGGATAAGGTATGATTATCGGATTGATAGCGGATGATACGCGTAAGACGCTGATGCAAAACCTCTGTATCGCATACAAGGGGATTTTGGGGAAACACGAACTGTATTCCACCGGCGTAACCGGGCGGATGATTGAAGAAGCCACCAACCTCCATGTGCATAAGTTCCTGGCGGGAAGCCTCGGCGGCGAGCAGCAGCTTGCCATGATGATCGAACAGAATCAGATTGATATGGTAATCTTTTTGCGAAATGCCGACAAGACCATCAGCTACGATGTACAGTTCAATTATGTCATTCCGCTGTGCGATGAGTACAGCATCCCGCTCGCGACGAATATCGCGACCGCCGAAATGCTGTTAAAGGGCATGAACAACGGGGATTTGGAATGGAGAAACCTGTACCGTTAAGACGGGTTGAATCACAAATACACACGCCGAAAGGAGCATTCGAAAAAAGTGCTTGCCTTTCGGCGTTTTCTGTTGTATCATATCCACATTATCGGTATTGTATAAGTGTATACATGACGGCTTTTGAAAGTCGGGGAGGGCAGAATCATGGCCAACATGATGGAATTAGACGGAAATTTGAAGGACGATTTTGAGTTCCTGCTTCGGGAATGCATGAAATCCGGAGTAATCGACCAGAATCTTTATGTGGAATACGATGTAAAGAGAGGACTTCGTGACTCTAACGGCGCCGGCGTTCTGACCGGACTTACGGAAATCAGTGACGTTACCGGTACCAAGATGGTTGCCGGCAAGAAGGTTCCCGCCGACGGCAAGCTTTACTATCAGGGCTATGATGTCCAGGAGATGGTGAAAGGACTGCAGAACCGCCGCTATGCGTTTGAGGAGACGACATATCTGCTTCTGTTCGGCGAGCTGCCGAGCGAGACGCAGCTGAGATCCTTTGTCGAGCTGATCACATCGTTCCAGACGCTTTCCAACAAGTTCATCCGCGACGTCATCATGAAGGCCGCCGGACCGAGCATCATGAACGGCTTGCAGAAGGCTGTCCTGACGCTTTATTCCTACGACGATAAGGCAGACGACATTTCAACGGAGAACGTGCTGAAGCAGTCGATGAACCTGATTGCGAAACTGCCTTTGATTTCGATTTATGCTTACTGGTCATACCTGCATTTCAAGCAGGATGAAAGCCTGATTATCCGTAACCCCAATCCGGAGTATTCGACGGCCGAGAACATCCTCACGATGCTTCGTGCAGACGGAAGATTCACCGAGCTTGAGGCCCGCGTTCTCGACATCTGCCTTGTGCTTCATGCGGAGCACGGCGGCGGCAATAACTCCACATTTACCACGCACGTTGTAACGTCTGCGGGAACCGACACGTATTCAGCCATGGCAGCGGCAATTGCCTCGCTGAAGGGCTTCCGCCACGGCGGCGCGAACATCAAGGCCAGAAAGATGTTTGAAGACCTTGAGGCAAATGTGAAGGATTGGACGAACGAAGATCAGATCCGCGAATACATTGTCAAGTTGGTTAACAAGGAAGCCTTCGACCGGACCGGTTTGGTATACGGCATCGGACATGCCATTTACACGCTTTCCGATCCCCGTCAGGTTATCCTGAAGGATTATGCAAGAAAGCTTGCGGAGGCCAAGGGGCGTACCGATGAAATGGAGCTCTACGAGAGAGTGGAGCGCATCGCCAAAGAAGTCATTTCGGAGAACCGTCACCTGTTCAAGCCGATCTGCGCGAATGTTGACTTCTACAGCGGATTTGTGTATGATATGCTTGGAATACCGGAAGAGCTCTACACGCCGATTTTCGCCATTTCGCGTATCAGCGGATGGTCGGCACACCGCCTGGAGGAGATTATCAACAACGGTAAGATCATCCGTCCGGCGTATAAGTATGTAGGAACTCACAAGGAATACTATTATATGCCCGAGCGCGATTGGGACTGATGCCCCCCTCGTGCGGCATGTGACACGTAAAAGGAGGACAGACCATGGCATTTTTCGGACCCCATAACGCGGAAATCAATCAGGTGAACGCACAGATTAAGGCTGAGAACGGAAAGATTTCCGGATATCAGTACACCCTCGGTGTTATGCTTCTCAAGAAGTTGGACGAGGGCATGGTTTTTGATGATGAGATTATGCAGCAGTATGAGGCCGTGAAGGCTTCCCGGACTGCAATAGAGAACGCAAATGCCGAGCTTGCCAGAATCCAGCAGCTGATTGCCGATGAAGAAGCGGCAAGACAGGCAGAAAAGGAACGTAAGCAGGCAGAGGCGGCAACGCTTCGTGCGGCAAGAGCAGCAGAGCTCGCAGCCAAGGCCAACAGCTTCTTCGGTAAGGGCGGCGGCAAGAAATGTCCTTCCTGCGGCAACGCAGTAACCGCCGACATGGCATTTTGCAACAAGTGCGGCGCCAAGCTTCCGGTGCAGAAGACCTGCCCGAACTGCGGCAACGTTGTTACGGATGACATGGCATTCTGCAACAAGTGCGGAACGAAACTGTCATAAGTTTCCGGATACATTCATAAGACCTTTAAAGAAAGCCTCACAGCAGGCTTTCTTTCAGACTGAAGACAAACGCGATTTTGGAATGTCTCCAAAATCGCGTTATTTTTTATGCCAGGATGGGTTTCGGTCGTTTTTTGCGTTTAAAAAGACCGTTGGGACCCCCTAACAGTCCCATCCTAT
>Ga0310691_10003959_pt1 | contig 17084 bp, 18 predicted proteins | sample 176DNAGHGlowgp2_FD_203887 | JGI IMG/M metagenome (GOLD analysis project Ga0310691, IMG submission 203887) | Sheep rumen microbial communities from Palmerston North, Manawatu-Wanganui, New Zealand - 1766 DNA GHGlow gp2 (v2) (version 2) | ecosystem: Host-associated > Mammals > Digestive system >...
TGGATGCCAATAAAACTTTTTTAATTTTAATTTTCTTTTTCCGTCCATATTATACCCTTTCTATCTTTTTTAGTTTCTTATTAAATTCTATTCTAGGTAATAATACTGTTCTTCCACAGTTAATACATTTTATTTTAATATCTGCACCTAATCTTACTATTTCCCATTCGTTTGTACCGCAAGGGTGTTGTTTTTTCATTATTACAATAGAACCTAATTTATATTCTTTATTTTCCATTATGCACCTCTATCTGAGTATATGGTATTTTAATACCTACTTTATCAAATGCTTGTTTTATCTCTTTTCTTAATATTCTTTCTGTTGCTATATGTTTCATAGGTTTTGTTTCTACCACAACTCTATATATTACAGCAGAGTCTGATAAATCGTTTACTCCCCATACTTCTATATCTTTTGTAGCATATTCTAATTTTTTATTTAATTCTTTAAATAGGTTATTGAATGTATCTTCAATTAATTTTTCATTTGTTTCATAAGCTATTGATACATCAACTACTGCTAGAGAATTATTAACACTATAATTTATTACGTTATCCATATAATGGTTACCTATTATTTTAGTTGCTCCTTTGAAGTTACGAATTCTTGTTGTTCTTAGGCCAATAAATGTTACTTCCCCCATAAATCCATCTACTTCAATAGTGTCTCCTATTTCATATTCTCCTTCTGTGATTATTGAAAATCCTGCTATTATATCCTTAGCTAAGTCTTGAAGAGCAAGCCCAATTAGTGCTGTTCCTATACCTAATCCTGCTAAAATGGATCCAACTTTAAATCCAAATAATGATGCAATAGCTAATATTACTAGGATTACTATAGTATATTTAATAATATTTAGTATTACTGTTGAAAGTGTTTTTACTCTTTGCTTTTGAGCTACCTTTAATACTTTATTCTTTGTAGTAGCATTTACTATTATTTTTTTTATAATAGCAAATACAATCATACCTATTGTTATATATACTATTGGTAGAATAATGAATTTTAAATTAATTGTATAACCTAATAAATCTATTTTCATTATTTTTCAACCTCTATATTCATATATTCTAACAATCTATTTAAATCATTATTATTTACAAAACTAATCTCTATTTTATTCTTTTTAATAACTACTTTAGTTCCTAATTTTTCACTTAATTCCTCTTGTAAATATAAATATTCTGTATTTTGAATAGTTTTTTTAACTTGTGGATTTGCTTTCTTTACTTCTGGAGATTGTGTTAAGTTTTCTAATTCTCTTACACTTATTCCTTCGTTTATTATTTTATCTAATAATGCTTGTTGTTGAGATTCATCACTTAATTTAGATAGTACTCTAGCGTGACCCATACTAACATTATTCTTACTTATTTCATCTTGAATATTTTGTGGTAATGATAAAATACCAATCATATTAGTAATATGGCTTCTACTTTTACCTAATCTTTTAGCTAATTCTTCTTGTGTTACAACTAATGTTTCTTGTAGTTTCTTATATGCTGTAGCTTCTTCTATGGCATTTAAGTTTTCTCTTTGTAGGTTTTCTAAAAGAGCAATTTCCATCATTTCTTGATCATTAAAATCTCTAATGATTGCTGGAATTTCTGTAAGTCCTGCTAGACGAGATGCTTTAACACGTCTTTCACCAGCAATTATTTCATATCCTTTAATTGATTTTTTAACAATAATTGGTTGGAATACGCCATGTTCTTTAATAGAATCTGCTAATTCTTTTAATGCTTCTTCATCAAATACTTTACGTGGTTGGTATGGATTAGATCTTAATTCATCTAATCTAACATTTACTATTTCTTCTTTTGGTGTTTCATTTACTATTTTCTTTTCTACAGCACTATAATCTAGTACTTCATTATTAAATAGTTCTTCTAGACCTCTACCTAGAGCTCTTCTTTTAGGTATTCCTGATTCTTGAAAATTATTATTTTCCATTTCTTTCAATCACTTCCTTAGCTAAATTTATATATGCTTCAGATCCTCTACTTTTTGGATCATATGCTATTATAGGTTCTCCATGTGATGGAGCCTCTGTTAATCTTACTAATCTTGGAATTATTGTATTATATACTTTTTCTTTGAAGAATTTTCTAATATCTTCTACTACTTCAAGTCCTAAATTAGTTCTTGCATCATACATAGTTAATAGTACACCTTCAATATCAAGTGTAGGATTTAAACTCTTTTGTGCTAACATTATTGTTCTTAATAATTGAGTTATTCCTTCTAGTGCAAAGAATTCACATTGTACTGGTATTATTACTGAATTTGATGCCACTAAAGCATTTGTAATAATAATATCTAGTGATGGTGGACAATCAATAATTATAAAATCAAAGCTATCCTTGATATCTACTAAACTATTCTTTAATTGTTCGCTATAATTGAATCCTTGTTCATTTCTTGATTTTTCTAATAATTCTGTTCCTAGACCAGCCATATTAATTGAAGAAGGAACTATATAGAAATCTTTATATTTAGTTTTTAATGTTGCCTCTGTGATTTTACATTCACCAACTAAAACATTATAAATACTTCTTTCTATTTCACCTTTATTAATTCCTACACCAGTAGTTGTATTTCCTTGTGGATCTAAGTCTATTAATAATACCTTTTTTCCTAATACTGCTAATGATGCAGAAAGATTGATACTAGTGGTAGTCTTTCCAACTCCACCCTTTTGATTTACTAAAGATATAATCTTTCCCATCTAATAATCACCCATTTTCCATATTACTAATATTGTATCAAATAATAAGTTTTTTTTAAATATTTTTAATAAAAAAAAGTAGATTTTAATCTACTCTTTATCTATTTTAACTATTATTTGATATGATTTATCAAAATTCATTTCATTCATATCAATTTTAATGCCTTTTTCTTTTAATTTATCAATAGTTTTCTTTAATTCTTCTACTGCTTCTTCTACTGTGTATTTTTCTTTTTCTGGAGTAGAAATAACTGGATTAATTTCTAATGAAGTAAATTGTTCTGGCATTTTGAAGTAATCAGATACTCCTTCTTCATCATCGTCTTCATCTATTTCATTAGCTTTTACTATTTTTTCTGCTGGTGTAATATATTCTTCATCTTTGTTAGAGTACATTGGATTTCCAATATTTAATAGTGTATCTAATGAGGTTCCACCACTGTTGTTGTTATTTATATCTTCTGTATTTTTCTTAACTTCATTTATATCTACTGCCATTGTTGGAGCTGGTAATGGTTCTTCTTTTGGTTCTTCATCTTCTTCTTTACCAATTTCACCATAATTAATAAATTTATTTTCATGAGGAGCTGATTCACCTTCTGGTGGAGCTATAACTACTTTTCCATAATTTGATTCATCCTCTACTTCTGTTGTTGGTTTTAATGGATTTGTATTTATAAATGTATCTGTAGAAGCTACTACTTCTTCTTTTGGTTCTTCCTTTGCTTCTTCTACTACTGTTTCTTCTTCATCTTCTTTTGGATACATCTTTTTTATTTCCTCTTCTAATAATCTAACACTCATCTTTTCTGCAATTACTTTCTTTAGCATTTCTTTTTGTTTTTTTGCATCAGGTATATTTATTAAGGCTCTTGCGTGACGCTCTGATATTTCTTCTTTTAATAATGAATCTTGAACATCTTCTGATAATGATAAAAGTCTTATTTTGTTAGCTACTGCTGATTGACTCTTACCCATAGTTTTTGCTAGTTCTTCTTGAGTCATTTGATCTAATTCAAGAATTTTTTGATATGTTCTTGCTTCTTCTATTGGATTTAAGTTCTTTCTTTGTAAATTTTCAAGTAATGCTACTTTAGAACTTTCTTTATCATCTAAATCTCTAACAATTGCAGGAATTTTAGTAAGACCAGCTAAGGCACTAGCTTTGTATCTTCTTTCACCGGCAATTATTTCATATTTTCCATTAACATTTCTAACAATGATTGGTTGAATTACACCGTGTTCTTTGATTGATACAGCTAGTTCTTTTAATGCTTTTTCATCAAATACTTCACGAGGTTGGAATCTGTTTGGAATAATATCATCTAAATAAATTTGTACTACTTCATCTTTGTCGTCCGGATACATAAAATTCCCCTCTCTTTACTCTTTTTATTAACCCTATATTAGCATTATATACTAAAAATAGATTTCTTTCAACTAAAAAAACATGTATTTCTACATGTTTTTATTTTCTTCTGTATTGCTATAATCTTGTTGTTCTTCATTATTTTTTTGCCTTTCATCAAGCATTATTAATAAATCTTTATTATTATTTTGAGTATTCTTTTTTCCAAAGCGCATTCCTATTTTGAGTAGTAATTGGCCTTGCTCGCTTTCTGGGGAAACTTTTTGTCTTTGTTGGCCTATCCATTGTCCTAAATTTATTTGTCCATTTTCATCATACTCATAACCATTATTTGTTTTAAAACTTTTTGGAACTTCTAAATCTTTGTGTTTTTCATAATATATCTTTGCGTATTCATAAGTTTCTTCCCATGTTAATCTTTTTCTTTCGAATCGCATTCCTATTTGCAGTAGTAATTTACCTTGCTCACTTTCTGGGAAAACTCTATGTCTTTGATGACGTATCCAGTTTCCTAAATTTATTTGTCCATTTTCATCATACTCATAACCATTATTTGTTTTAAATGAAACTGGCACTTCTAAATTTTTGTGCTTTTCATAATATATTTTTGCGTATTCATACATTTCTTCCCATGTTAATGGTATTGGTTTTTTTCTTTCGAATCGCATTCCTATTTGCAGTAGCAATTGGCCTTGCTCACTTTCTGGGGAAATACTTGTTCTTTGATTGAATATCCATTGGCCTAAATTTATTTGTCCATTTTCATCATAGTCATATCCGTTATTTGTTTTAAAACTTTGTGGCACTTCTAAATCTTTGTGTTTTTCGTAATATATCTTTGCGTATTCATAAGTTTCTTCCCATGTTAAATTTTTTCTTTCGAATCGCATTCCTATTTGCAGTAGCAATTGGCCTTGCTCACTTTCTGGGGAAACTTTATATCTTTGTTTGGCTATCCATATTCCTAAATTTATTTGTCCATTTTCATCATACTCATAACCGTTATTTGTTTTAAATGAACGTGGCACTTCTAAATTTTTGTGCTTTTCATAATATATCTTTGCGTATTCATACATTTCTTCCCATGTTAAATATTTTTTTTCGAATCGTATTCCTATTTGCAGTAGCAATTGGCCTCGCTCACTCTCTGGGGAAACTTTATGTCTTTGTTGGCTTATCCATTGGCCTAATTTTATTTCTCCATTTTCATCATACTCATAACCATTATTTGTTTTAAACTTGCTTGGCACTTCTAAATCTTTGTGCTCTTTATAATATGCTTTTGCATATTCATACATTTCTTCCCATGTTTTATTTAGTTTATTGCTTATATTATTTAGTGTCTCAAATAAGTCTTGATCTTCCACTTCTATATCAAATGATGCATCTCTTATTTTAATATCTCTTTTTTGATGATCTTGATCTTCATAATACTCTCTTATTCTATCTTTTAAGTTGTTTTCTAATTCTTTTATAAATTCATAGTTATTTGCTAAATCTATAATAGTAGGTGCAACTAATTTTTCTATTATTTCTTCTTTACTTGTACCATCTTTTATAGGAATATCTCTCTTTTCACACATTACAAGTAATTCTTCAATTGTATATTGTTCTAATTCTTCTATTTTTTCTTTTGTATTTCCACGTACTGCTAGTGCTCTACCTAATTGTTCATAATATACGATATCTGAAGCTGTTCCTCTTCCCATAATAACACCATCAACATTAGGTGCATGTATTCCTTCATTATATTGATTTATTGCAAACATTATTCTTAATTTTTTATCAACATTATTTTCTTCTAAATCTTTATCATCATAGAATGCTTCTCTATTTTTTCTTCCTTCGTCTCCCATTTCACTTGTTGAAGTATAAATAATGATATCTTCTTCTGGTACAAATTGTTTAAACCATTCTATTGCTTGTTTTTTTATTGTTTCTATATCATTTGCTCCTTCTTCAGAACAAGGTGGACAAAAGTAAATATATTTTCCATCAGGTTTAATTGTCTTTTTTAATAGTTTAGGTATGCTTGGTGCTTCATGAATTCTTTTCTTAATATCATTTAATATTGCCATATATTCTTGATATTCTTTTGAAGTTGCATTTAGTTTAGCTACTTTTGCTTCTAATGCTTGTTCTTCTCCTATTAAATTTACATATGCACTTTTATACACTGGCTTAGGTAATACTCCTTCAATCATAGCATCACATAAATCATATCTGCTTATTACCTTTCTTGAAAACAATTCATCTGTTTCTGGATTTGCCATATCTCTTTCATATGCTGTTCCTCTATCTCTTACAGTATAGGCAGTCATTCCAAACACCTTTATGTTTGGATGAGTATCTATCATTGTATTAATTCTTGCTCCCCATACTGGTGCACCTATATGGTGAAATTCATCTAATATTAATAAATCACAATCTATATTTTCTATTTCTTCTTCTTCTAAATTTATGAAACTTTGGTATGTTCTAAATTCTAAATTTGGAAAATCTCTTTCTAAATCAAGTTTTGGATTATCTGCAATAATTTTTTTGATGTGTTCTATTATTCCTTTTGATGGAACTACATATACTATTTTTTTATCTTTATTATCATATGCTAATTGTAGAGCATTAAATGATTTACCTGTTCCTGTTGCATGTACTATAGCTACAATATCTTCTCCATTATCAAAAGCTCCTTTTACTTTATTGTAACTATCTGCATTATGATTATATAGTCCTACTGTTTGATATTCATTATTATCCATTAATATCACCACCATATGGTCTTATATCTATAAAGTCTACATTAGATATTGTCTGTTCTATAATTTCAACTATATCTTTTTTCATAATTGTTGCATTTTCTTCATTTTGTTCTGTTTCAACTACTTTTAATCCTTCTTCTGTCATAACTTTAAAACCAATTAAGTTTCTATCCATGACATCTAATAAATTATTGTTTTTATATTGTTCTGGTATATATACTTCTATTACTTTACCTATTATTTTTTTCATAGATTCACCTCATTATAATAGTATTAATTAAATTTATTATATCATTTATAAATAATATGTTTGGATATATTTAGAAATTTTACTTTTATTGACATAAAAAACATGTATTTCTACATGTTTTTGATTACTACTAAACTTCTATCTGATTCTTCTATTGGAAGCTTGAATTTATTTATTTTTACTATTTTATATTTCTTTGAAATATTTTTTTCCACAGAAATTGTTAATTCATTATCAATATTACCTTTCATGGCAATGAATACTCCATCTTTATCCACAAGATGCATAGTAAAAGTTACTAATTTTTCAATATTGGCTACAGCTCTACTTGTTACTACATCAAACTTATCTTTATAGTCTTCCCCTCTAGTATGGATTGCTTTTATATTTGTTAATTCTAATTCTTTTATTATTTCATTTAAATAGTTTACTCTTTTTAATAGTGAATCTATTAGAGTTACTTTAAGATTAGGATACATTATTTTTAATACTATACCCGGAAAACCTGCTCCTGTACCTACATCGCATAATGTATTTACTTTAGATAAATCTATTTCTTTAGTAATAGTTAAACTATCATAAAAGTGTTTTAAATAAACATCTTTTTCTTCTGTGATTCTTGTTAAATTAATCTTTTGATTCCAACTAATTAGTAAATGATAGAACTTATCTAATTTATTTAATTGGTCTTGTGTAGGATATATATTTAATTCTTCTAAATATTTTATAAATTCATCTTTATTCATGTTTATTGTATTCCTTCTTTAAATATACTGAAAGTATTGAGATATCTGATGGATTAACTCCTGAGATACGTATTGCTTGGGCTATAGTATTTGGTCTTACTTCTTTTAATTTTTGTCTTGCTTCACTAGCAATATTTTTTACTTTGTCATAATCAATATCTTTTGGTATTTGTTTTTCTTCTAATTTAAGCATCTTTTCTGCTTCTTTATATGCTTTAGCAATATAACCTTCATATTTTAGATTAATTGATACTTGTTCTTTTATTTCTTCTGAGTAAGGTATTTCAACCATTTTCTCTAAGAATTCTGTAGTTATTTCAGGTCTTCTTAATAAGTTTTCTAAAGACATAGTTGCATTCGGTATAGGAATATTATTTTCTTCAAATACTTCTTTGATTTCATTTGTTATTTTTAATTTATTATATGCTAGATAATCTAAGCATTCTTGTATTTGCTTTCTCTTATTATCTAGTTTTTGTTTTTGTTCTTCAGAGATTAATCCTACTTCATAACCATGATCTCTAAGACGAAGATCAGCGTTATCACTTCTAAGTAATAGTCTAAATTCAGCTCTACTAGTTAATAATCTATATGGGTCTCTTATTCCTTTAGTTATAAGGTCATCTATAAGAACTCCAATATATGCTTCATTTCTTTTTAATACTAGCGGTTCTTTTCCTTCTAGTTTTAAACTTGCATTAATACCAGCCATTAATCCTTGGCAAGCAGCTTCTTCATAACCACTTGTTCCATTGATTTGACCTGCTGTAAATAAGTTTTCTAATACTTTTGTTTCTAAAGAGTTTTTTAATTGAGTTGGATAAATTGCATCATATTCTATGGCATAACCATATTTTAATATCTTAGCGTTTTCAAATCCTGGTAAGCTATGTACCATTTTTTCTTGTATTTCTGGTGGCATAGATGTTGAGAAACCTTGTAGATACATATCATCATAATATCTACTTTCTGGTTCAATAAATAATTGATGACGTTCTTTATCACTAAATCTTACTACTTTATCTTCTATAGATGGACAATATCTTGGCCCGATTCCTTCTATATCATCTAAAGCTCCATACATTGAAGATTTATTAAGATTTTCTCTTATAATTCTATGTGTTTCTTCTGTTGTATAAGTTAGGTGACATGGTATTTGGTCTTCTATTTTATATTGTGGTTCTAAATCAAATGAGAAAGTAAGATATTTATCATCTCCTGGTTCTACCTTAGTCTTTGAAAAATCTATTGTTTTTCTATCTATTCTTTGTGGTGTACCAGTTTTCAATCTTTTAATTGTAAATCCATAGTCTCTTAATTTATCACTTAAGTGCATTGAAGGTTTCTCTCCATGTGGACCTTGTCTAGTTCTAGTATTTCCTACAAGGATGTCTGCTTTTAGATAAGTTCCTGTAGTTAGGATTACTATTTGAGACTCTATTTTTTCTCCATTTTCTAGAATTATTCCTTTAACAGTATTATTTTCTACTATTAAATCTTCTACCATAGCTTCTTTAATAGTTAAATTTTCTAAAGATTCTAATGTTTTTAACATTTCTTTTGGATAAGCTATTTTATCTCCTTGAGCTCTTAGAGATTGAACTGCTGGACCTTTAGCAGAATTCAACATTTTGATTTGAAGGTGTGTTTTATCGGCTACTTTTCCCATAATTCCACCTAAAGCGTCTATTTCACGTACAACAATACCTTTTGCACTTCCTCCTATATGGGGATTACATGGCATATCTGCGATATTTTTAATATTTCCTGTAACTAGTAGAGTTTTATGTCCTTTTTTAGCACTTGCATAGGCTGCTTCACATCCAGCATGACCACCACCTACTACTATAATTTCTACCATTTTCTCACCTTCTTTATTTTCCCAAACAAAATCTTTTAAACATTTCATCTAATAGTTCTTCTTCATATGTAGAACCATTTATTTTACCTAATTCTTCCCAAATTGCTTTAATATCTAATTCAATCATATCGATTGGAAGATTATTTTTAAGTGATTCTTCTATTTCTTCTGTTTTCTTTAAACAATTTTTTAATATACTTATACTTCTTGTATTACTTAAATATGTTGGATCTTGTGTTTCTAATTCATTTAATTTAAATAATTCAACTATTTTATCTTTTAATTCATCTATACCTTGATTATTTATAATACTTAGATTAATTACTCTATCTTTATCTATATTTAATTTATCTAAGTCTAACATTCTTTCTAGATCTATTTTATTTACTAATACTAAGTATTTTTTGTTTATTAAACGTTTAGATAATTCTATTAAGTCATCTGCTACTTTTTCATTATTATTTAACATAAATAATATAAGGTCTGCTTCATCCATTATTTTTAGACTTTTTTCGACACCAATATTTTCTATAATATCTAGAGTATCTCTAATTCCTGCGGTATCTATCATATTAAGAATAATACCATTTATAGAGATAGTTCCTTCTACTATATCTCTTGTTGTTCCTGCAATATCAGTAACTATTGCTTTATCTTCTTCTAGAAGAGCATTTAATAATGATGATTTACCTACATTTGGTTTTCCTATAATAGCTGTCTTGATACCATCTTTTATTATTTTTCCATTTTCTGATTCTTTTAATATTTTATTAATCTTATCTTTTAAATTAGTTATTTTAGGTATTAAAACATCATTTGTGATTATATCTACATCATCATATTCTGGATAATCTATATTAACATTTATATTAGATATAATTTGAACCATATCACTTCTTAATTCATTTATAAGATTAGATGTTTTACCATTAATACCATTCATAGCCATTTTTCTTTGTATATCAGTCTTTGAATCAATCATATCCATTACTGATTCTGCTTCTAATAAGTCTATTCTTCCATTTAAGAAAGCTCTTTTTGTGAATTCACCTGGTTCTGCTAAACGACAACCGTTTTCTAATAATAATTCTAATACTTTATTAGTAGGAGCAATACCACCATGAGTATTTATTTCTACTATATCTTCAGTTGTGAAAGTTTTTGGTGCTTTCATAATAGATACTAACACTTCATCTACTACTATATTGTTATCCACTATATGTCCATAATTAATTGTGTGTGATTCTACTTTAGTAAGATTTTTACCTTTAAATATCTTATTTACTATATCTATGGCTTCAGGGCCTGATACTCTTACTATTGAGATTGCACCTATACCTTGGCTTGTTGAAATAGCACATATTGTATCATTCATGGTATCCCTCCTTTTTGACTAATGTATTATAACATACTTTGTCTATTTTTACTACATATTACTCCATATTATTATAATTTTATCATTATTGTTGAATTTAGGATTTGTTTTTTTGTGGAGTAGGGTGTAAATAATGTAAAAAAAAGAAGATTATTTATCTTCTTCTTTCTTTTCTTTTTCTTTTGGTTTAATTACTACATAACGATTAGGTTCTTCGCCTTCGCTTTCTGTATAAACTCTTTTATTATTTCCTAATATGTTATGAATAATTCTTCTTTCATAAGAATTCATTGAATCTAATTTAGCTTCTACACCAGTAGTAGCAACTTCTCTAGCTATTCTTTTAGCTAATCTTTCTAGAGAATGTTCTCTTTTTTCTTTATATTCATTAACATCAATAATAAATTTATAAGTTCTACCTAATTCTGTATTTAAATATCCATTAACTATAGTAGTTAATGCTTTTAAGTTTTTACCATTTTTTCCTATTAATAATGCATCATTATCTGAGAATATTACATACTTAGGTACTTCTTCTTTATTTTTTATTTCAATATTTACTGTATAACCCATATTTTTTAATAGATTTACTAAGTAATCTTTTATATCTTTAACAACTTCTCTTTTTTCAATTACTTCTATTTCTACTTTACCTTTTTTAAATAGACCACCTTGAGTTACTTCTATTTCTTTAATGAATAAGTTTTCTTCAACCTCTTGTAGTTCTTCTTTTGCTAAATTAATAGCTTCTTCTTTATTCTTTCCTACATATCTATGCTTTTCCATTTACTTCCTTACTCCTTTTAATTAATATATTTTGAATTATTGTAAATAAATTAGATGTTACCCAATAAATTCCTAAACCTGTTGGCATGAATACACCTGTAAGAATAATCATACCTGTCATCATAAGTGGCATCATCTTCATTGATTGATCTTGCATATTTCCTGTTGCATTCATTTTAAATGAGAAGAATGTCGTTGCACCTATTAAAATAATTAATATTGCATATACAAACCACATGCTTGATGTAATACCAACTGATGGAGTAGTTCCAAGTTGTAATCCTAAAAATTTATCTTCAAATATAACAGGAGTCCTTTGTACTGCTTCAAAGAATGCTATAAATATTGGTAATTGTAAAAATGCAAATAGGCATCCAGACATTGGATTCATATTATATTTTTTATAAACAGCCATTATTTCTTGATTTTGTTTCATCATTGATTCTTGGTCTTGTTTACCTTCATATTTCTTTTGAATTCTATTTATTTCTGGTTGAGCTTTTTTCATCATTTCACTTTGCATAGCAGTTTTTCTAGTAACTGGATAAGCTATTAATCTAATTGCTAAACTTACTAAAATTACTGATAAACCATAGTTTTTAACTAATCTACCTAAAACTAATAGTATATAAGTTAATGGTTTTACAAAGATTGTTGTCCATAGACCTTCATATTTACCTGAAGTAATTTTAAAATCTTTACATTCTGGTAACTTATCAATATTTACTTTATATTTCTTATATATTTCTATATTTTTCTTATTTGTTGGTCTACAAAGTATATTTTTTGTTAAAGTTTGTCCTGTTTCTTCATTTTTTACTGCTTTTTTCTTACTATCTGTTAATGTTTGAGTACATCCTGTAGTTATCAATAATAAGAAAATGATAATTAATATTTTTATTTTTCTACTGTTTTTCTTCATGATATTATCCTTTCTAATTATGATTTAATAAAGAAAACAATTCTTTAGTTAATAACTCATAATCACAGTCAATTGCGTCTTTCCTTAATATTATAATATAATCTTTCTGATTTATATATAGTTTTTTATAATTATCTAGTATAGATCTTATTATTCTTTTATATTTATTTCTAAATACAGCATTACCTAGTTTTTTAGTAACAGATATGCCAAAACGATCATATTTTAAATTATTATCCTTATTATATATAACAAAGTATTTGTTTTTATAACATTTACCTGTTTTTATAATATCATCAAATTGTCTTGTAGTTCTTACTATATATAATTTTCTCATAATATCATTCCTTTAAAGTAAAAAACCACTATTAATATAATGGTATTTTATTTGCAAAGACTTTTACGTCCTTTACGACGACGACGATTTAATACATTTGTTTTTTTACGTGCAAAAAATCCTAATGCTTTAGATTTTTTATGGTTATTTGGTTGATAAGTTCTTTTCATTCGTTCCACCTCCAGTCATAAATCTACATTATTATAATAAGAATATTGTGTTTTTGTCAATTAAAACATGGATATTTAATATAAAAATTTAATTATTAACAATTTCCACAGGCATGTGGATAAGTAAAACTATATATGTTTATAAAAATTTGTGGAAAATGTGGAAAAGTGAGTTTTTTATTTATTTTATAAAGATTTAAATTGTTGAAAAATTTGTCGAAAAGTGGTGGATAACTTTTTTTATTAAAAAAGTATTTTTTTTTTAAACAAGATACTGTAGAATAATCGTTAATACAAGGCATTTTAACCTATATGAAAAAATTTGAAAAAAGTATTTGATTTTTTAATAAAGTAGGGTAGAATAGTTCTTGAAAAATTAATCTTGTGGGGAGATGGTCGAATATGAATACAGATATTGTATGGTCTAATTTATTAAATGAACTTAAAGACGAACTATCTTCTCTAGCTTATAATACTTGGTTTAATGATACAAAATTATATAAATTAGATAATGGCATTGCTTATATTATTGTTCCTATGCCAATTCATAAGAGACATTTAAATGATTTTTATGGCGAAATAATTACTACAAAATTAAATAAATTAACTAATTCTAATTATGAATTAAAATTTTATTTACAAGAAGAAATAGAAGAAGAAGAAAAACCTAGTATTATTGATAATAATTCTAATAATGATATAGATAAAGAAATTTCTTACAAAGAAAATTATAATATTAATAATAATTTAATAAAAAAATATACTTTTGAAAATTTTATAGTTGGTAATACTAATAAATTTGCTTCTACTGCAGCTCTATCTGTAGCAGAGAATCCTGGTAATATGTATAATCCATTCTTTTTATATGGAAATAGCGGATTAGGTAAAACACATTTGATGCATGCTATTGGTAATTATATAGTAGAACATTCTAATAAAAAGGTTCTTTATATTACATCTGAACAATTTAAAGATGATTTTACTAAGGTATATAAAAAAGATGATAATGGTACTAATTTTAATTATATTGAATTTTTTAAAAATAAATATAGAAATATAGATGTATTATTAATAGATGATATTCAATTTTTAGGAGGAGCTACTAAAACACAAGAGGAATTCTTCCATACATTCAATAATCTATATAATAATAATAAACAAATAATAATTTCATCTGATCGATCACCAAATGATTTAAAACTACTAGAAGATAGACTAAAAACAAGATTTACTGAAGGATTATCTGTTAATATTTATCCACCAGACTTTACTTTAAAGAAAGAAATACTTAAAAATAAGATAAAAGCTGGGGATTTTGAAGGAGATATTCCTGAAGATGTTATTGAATATATAGCTAACAATATAGGACCTGATGTTAGAAGTTTAGAAGGTGCTGTTACAAGGCTACTTGCTTATTCAGCTATGTGGGGTTCTAAAACAATTAATTTAGATCTCGCGATTGATGCCTTGCCAGATTATATAAGTAAAGGTATGGGAGAAAAGAATGATATTCAACGAATACAGAGAATTGTAGCAGAATACTTTCAGATATCTGTTGAAGATATAAGAAGTAAGAAAAGAAATGCTAATATATCTAATCCAAGGCAAATAGCAATGTATTTATGTAGATGTATGACTGAAGAATCATTTCCAAGAATAGGAATTGAATTTGGAGGGAAAGATCATTCTACAGTAATGCACTCAGTAGAAAAGATTGAAAAGGAAATAAAAGCTAATAAAGATCTAGCAAATCAGATAGAAAAATTAAAGAAAGATATAAGTACTGTGTAAAATTATTAATTATTAACAAGTTTTAAACAAGTAATTAATTAATAAAAATATTGAAAAATAACGAAAAATGTTGATTTTTAACTTTTTCCACAGTAATAATATAAGTAATAAATAAGAAAGAAGGAATATATATGAAATTTACAATAAAAAGAGAAATTTTACTAGAAGCTTTAAATAAAGTATCAAAAGCAATATCTACTAAGAATCTTATACCTGTATTAGCTGGTATAAAATTTGAATTAAAAAAGAAAAAATTAGTTTTAACTGCAAGTGATAATGATATTACTATTCAAACTACTATTGAATCATTAAAAGAAGAAGATTTTAAAATAGAAAATGAAGGAAGTATTATTATTCAAGGTAAATATATATTAGATATAGTTAGAAAATTACCTGATGAATATATTAATATAGAAGTAATAGATGATTTAAAAATATTAATTTATACACAAAATAGTGAATTTAATTTAAATGGTATAAGTGAAAGTGAATATCCTAATATAGGATTAGAAGAAAGTAAAAAGAAAATAGATATTAAAGCTAATATATTAAAAAACATTGTATATCAAACAGCATTTGCTTCATCTAATGAAGAAAGTAAACCTGTTCTTACTGGTATTAATTTTAATATAGTAGGGGATATATTAGAATGTAATTCTACAGACTCTTATAGATTAGCTAGAAAAGTAGTTAAATTAGATAAGGTTAGTGAGGAAAATTATAATATTGTTATACCTAGTCATAATTTAGTTGAATTTACTAAAATATTAGATGGTGAATTAGAAGATGTTGAATTACATATCTTTAATAATAAAATTTTATTAAAAGCAGGAAATTTAAAATTTGAATCTAGATTAATTAATGGAACTTATCCTAATACTTCTAATTTATTACCAGATGATTCTTTCTTAGTAATTAATACAAATTTAAATGATTTTTATAATGTTATAGATCGTGTTAGTATTTTGACTAGTGATAAAGAAAAAAATATTGTTACTTTAGAAACAGATGGAAATACTTTAATTTTAAAGAGTAGTTCAGTAGAAGTTGGTAGAGTAGAAGAAAAAATGACTATTAATAAGAATAATGATGAAAATATTAAAATATCATTTAGTGCTAAATATATGATGGAAGCTCTAAAGAGTTTTTCAACAGAAACTGTGGATATTCATTTTGTAGGAGAAATTAAACCTATATTAATAAAATCAAAAGAGGATGAAACTCTTACTCAATTAGTATTACCAATAAGAACATATTAAAAATAGAGGAATTATCCTCTTTTTTTTGTGGAAAAATATAAATAAATATAAATATTTTATATAATTCTACAAATTTTGATAAATTTCGATTAAAAATTTTGATAAAACTATGTCGAAAACCAATAAATAGGTTTTCTAGGGGGATTTATATGAAATATGAAATAAGTAAAGGGACTTTAGCTATTTTACCTAATGAAAAAAATAGTAGTGTAGTATATGAAGATGATAATAGATATATCATTAAAGAAACACCATTTAGAATAATGGAAGATTCTTGTAAGTATTTTGGTAGTACTTATGAGGGAAGAAAAGATGGTGCTAGAGAAATGTTGGGTGCTGAATATAAAGTGCCTATAGTAATAGAAGATAGTAGTAATTTAATAGTTTTTCCTACGACTTCACCACTTTCTGAGGATTGTGTATGGATTAGTTTAAAGAGAGTGGAAAAAATAGAAAAAATAGATGCTAATAATACTAAAATTATATTTGATAATAAGACTGAAATAATAGTAGATAGTTCTTATAGAACAATAGAAAATCAATTATCTCGTGCATCGAGGTTAGATTTAATACTTAGAAACCATAAAAATAGTTAATTTTAACTATTTTTTGTGCTTTTTTAGGGCATTTATGGTATAATGTTAGTGTATGTATAGGAATACGACATTAGGGGAAAGGTGATTATATGGGTCGTTTAATGAGTTTTAAATGAAAATCACTAAAATTAACT
>Ga0310691_10003960_pt1 | contig 17081 bp, 10 predicted proteins | sample 176DNAGHGlowgp2_FD_203887 | JGI IMG/M metagenome (GOLD analysis project Ga0310691, IMG submission 203887) | Sheep rumen microbial communities from Palmerston North, Manawatu-Wanganui, New Zealand - 1766 DNA GHGlow gp2 (v2) (version 2) | ecosystem: Host-associated > Mammals > Digestive system >...
GCGCGTGGTCAAGTTTGTGCCTGCCTCAGGTGCTGCCAGCCGCATGTTCAAGAACATGTTTGCCTTCGTCGATGCCGACTATGACGCACCCACAACCGATTTTGAGAAGAAGTATTTCGGCGAACTAGAGAAATTCGCCTTCTACGACGCGCTCGACGCTGCCTGCCAGAAGAATCAGGGCAAAGGCATCAAGGCCCTGATTGCAGAGGGCAACTACAAGGCTGTGGCCGCCAATATGCTGAAGGCTGAAGGTCTGAACTATGGACAGTTGCCCAAGGGCCTGCTGCTCTTCCACAAGTATGCCGAGGGTCCCCGCACCCCGATGGAGGAACACCTCGTGGAGGGTGCTCTCTATGCTGCCAGCAACGGTGAGGCGCACGTCCACTTCACCGTCAGCCATGAGCACATGGCGCTCTTCAAGGCCAAGGTGGCAGAAAAGGCCGACACATTCGCCAAGAAATATGGCATCAAGTATGACATCACTTTCTCCGAGCAGAAGCCCAGCACTGACACCGTCGCAGCCAATCCCGACAACTCCCCATTCCGCAACGATGACGGTTCGCTGCTGTTCCGCCCAGGCGGCCATGGCGCTCTGATTGAGAATCTGAACGAGATAGATGCCGATGTCATCTTCATCAAGAACATTGACAACGTAGTGCCCGATCGTCTGAAGCCCGAGACTGTGGAGTGGAAGCAGGTCATTGCCGGCGTACTCGTGACACTTCAGAAGAAGGCCTTTGAGTATCTCCACCTGCTCGATGCCGGTGCCACAGATGCCCAGATCGCCGAGATAGCCGCTTTCGTGGAAAAGAACCTCTGCATCGCTCCAAAGGGGCAGAAGGTGGATGCCGACTATCTGCGCCGCAAACTGAATCGCCCGATGCGCGTCTGTGGCGTCGTCAAGAATGTCGGCGAGCCCGGCGGAGGCCCGTTCCTCACCTATAATCAGGATGGGACCGTCTCGCTCCAGATTCTCGAGAGCAGCCAGATTGACACCAACAATGAGGCCTACATGAAGATGTTTACACAGGGTACTCATTTCAATCCCGTCGACCTCGTCTGTGCCGTCAAGAACTATAAGGGCGAGCCGTTCAATCTGCCTGATTTCGTAGACAAGACCACAGGCTTCATCTCCTCTAAATCGAAAGCCGGTAAAGAACTGAAAGCATTAGAGTTACCAGGATTGTGGAACGGCGCTATGAGCGACTGGTCAACGGTCTTTGTCGAAGTACCGCTGGGCACCTTCAATCCAGTGAAGACCGTCAACGACCTGCTGCGCAACCAGCATCAGTAAAGACAAAAAGCGAATCCCAGTCAGTGGCGACTGGGATTCGCTTTTATGATGCCATCAGACTGCTATTCGAAAGTCTCCAGTGTCATCACCCCTTTCCTCGTACAGAGTCCGCGAAGCGAGACGAACACGATGTATTTGAAAATGTCCTCGATGCTGTACGCCTTATAGAGTTCCTCCCGCATAATGAATTTCTCAAGCGCGTCAAACATGCGGCTCGTCAAGTTATAGTCGACGTCCTTACGGAAATATCCTTCTTTCACACCCCGCTCCATAAACTGCACATATTTGCTGTGCACCTTCTGGTTCTCATTGTTCAGATAGTCCAGCACCAACGGATACTTCGAGAGGTCGGAATAGAAGACGGGATTCGTCATCTTAAACTCCTGCACTTTTATCTTATATACGCGCAGGATAATCTCCATCACATTCTTACTCGTCAGGCCGATCAGTTCCATCTGCTGCTTCTTCTGCTGATGATACAGCCGCACGCCCTCATACAGCAACTGCTCCTTGTTCTGGAAGATCTCATAGAGCGTACGCTTGGAAATCGACAACTGGGCGGCCACATCGTCCATCTTGACCGCCTTGATGCCCTTCTCGGCAAAAGCAGTCATAGCCGTCTTCAGTATCCGCTGCCTCAAATCTTGCTTATAAGTAGAAATATTTCGTTTTTCTTGCATAATCTTGCAATTTGGCTGCAAAGTTAGCAAATAAATTACAAATCAGAGGTCATAATTCAGGAATTTTATGTAATTTTGCGCCAAATTGCAAATTCATATAGTAATACAAGTAGATTTTTATGGTGAAGATTTCAAAAGAAGCCGCTCTTGAGTATCATGAGAGCGGACGGCCTGGTAAAATAGAGGTAAAGCCAACCAAGGCCTACAGAACACAAACAGACTTAAGCCTGGCATACTCACCAGGCGTCGCTTATCCCTGTCTTGAGATTCAGGATAATCCAGACAATGCTTACAAGTACACTGACAAGGGCAACCTTGTGGCAGTCATCTCCAACGGCACAGCCGTCCTCGGACTGGGCGATATCGGTGCCATGAGCGGCAAGCCCGTGATGGAGGGCAAGGGCCTGCTCTTCAAGATCTATGGCGGTATCGACGTGTTCGACATCGAAGTCGACGAGAAAGACCCGGAGAAGTTCTGCGAGGCCGTGGAGCGCATCGCCCCCACCTTTGGCGGCATCAACCTCGAGGACATCAAAGCCCCCGAGTGCTTCTATATAGAGGAGCGCCTGAAGAAGTCGCTCGACATACCCGTCATGCACGACGACCAGCACGGCACAGCCATCATCTCCGCCGCAGGACTGAAGAATGCGATGGAGGTCATCGGCAAGGACATCTCCAAGGTCAAGATTGTGGTTAACGGCGCTGGAGCAGCCGCCATCTCATGTACAAAACTCTATATGGCGATAGGCGCCAGCAAGGAGAACATCGTGATGCTCGACTCCAAGGGCGTCATCTCTACTGAGCGCACCGACCTGAATGAGCAGAAGCGCTTCTTCGCCACCTCGCGCACCGACATCCACACGCTGGCAGAGGCCGTCAGCGGTGCCGACGTATTCGTGGGCCTCTCCAAGGGCAATGTGCTCTCGAAGGAGATGGTCAAGACGATGGCCCAGAATCCTGTCATCTTCGCTCTCGCCAATCCCGTTCCGGAAATCAGTTATGAGGATGCGATGGAAGCCCGTCCTGACGTACTGATGTCCACAGGACGAACTGACTATCCGAATCAGATAAATAATGTCATCGGCTTCCCCTACATCTTCCGGGGAGCCCTCGATGTCCACGCCAAGGCCATCAACGAAGAGATGAAACTGGCTGCCGTCCACGCTATTGCAGACTTGGCCAAGCAGCCCGTACCCGACGTCGTCAATGATGTCTACAAGGTGAACAATCTCACATTCGGACGAAACTATTTCATTCCCAAGCCCGTCGATCCGCGTCTTATCACAGAAGTCAGTGCTGCCGTGGCCAAGGCTGCCATCGACAGCGGTGTGGCCCGCAAGCATATCGACAACTGGGACGAGTACAAGCGCTCGCTCTCCGTGCTTCTGGGGCAGGAAACAAAACTGACGCAGAAACTCTATGCCACGGCTGCCGCACACCCGCAGCGCGTAGTGTTCGCCGAGGCCGTACACCCCACAATGCTCAAGGCCGCCGCACAGGCCAAGGCCGAAGGCATCTGCCAGCCCGTGCTGCTGGGCAACGACGAGGTGATACAGAAACTGGCCCAGAAACTCGACCTCAACATCGAGGGCCTCGAGATCGTCAACCTGCGCCACCCGTCGGAGCAGGAGCGCCGCGAGCGCTACGCCCGCATCCTCACTGAGAAGCGCCAGCGCGAGGGCTACACCTTCCAGGAGGCCAACGACAAGATGTTCGAGCGCAACTACTTTGGCATGATGATGGTGGAGACGGGTGAGGCCGATGCTTTCATCACCGGCCTCTACACGAAGTACTCCAACACCGTCAAGGTAGTGAAGGAGGTAATCGGCATCCGTCCCGAGTACCAGCACTTCGGTGCCATGCACATCATCAACTCGCCCAAGGGCACCTATTACATCGCCGACACGCTGGTGAACGAGAATCCCGACACCGACACCCTCGTCGACATCGCCAAACTCGCCGCCACAGCCGTGCGCTTCTTCAACGAGAAGCCCGTCATCTCGATGATCAGCCACTCCAACTTCGGTTCCTCGCAGAGCGACGGTGCCCACAAGGTGAAGTACGCCGTAGAGAAGATGCAGCAGATGTACCCCGACCTGCCCATCGACGGCGAGATGCAACTGGGCTTCGCCCTCGACGACGAACTGCGCGACGAGCAGTACCCCTTCACCCGGCTGAAGGGAAAGAAGGTGAACACGCTGGTGTTCCCCAACCTGACATCAGCCCGCTCCTCCTACAAGATGCTCCAACTCTTAGGAGCCGATGCCGAGATCATCGGCCCGATACAGATGGGACTGAACAAGCCCATCCACTTCATCGATTTCGGTGCAACAGTGCGTGACGTGATGAACATCGTGGCCGTCGCCACCATCGATGCCTACGTCGACAAAATCAAGAAGAAACTCTCGGCACTAGGAAAGTAGTTCCTTTGAGATAAGAGGTGAGTGGTTTCCACCCACCTCTTACCTCTTTTTATATCCTCAGATTTGGGTAAAAGGCAATTGTTGTTGGCGGAAAAGCATGGGGAAGGAGACAACCCGCCGCTTCATCAGCGACGGGCTGCCCAAGATCAACAATACTCATATTGTGCTCACGCGCCGGGGACTCTACGTCAGCGACATCATCATGAGCGAACTGCCGAACGCCTAGAAGTGGATGTTGACATCCATGCCGACCTGCAGGGGGTTGGCCTTCTGGGCGAAGTAACGGGTGCCGCCAGCAGCACTGCTCTGAACGGCAAATGTATTGTATTTAGTGTTGGTCAGATTACGGCCCCAGAGGCTGACGACGACAGGCCCGAAGTCATAGTCGGCATGAGCCCCCAGCAGGGCATAGAGTTTCTGGGAGAAGGTGTTGGCCTCATCCCACCAGATCTTGCCCTGGCCCGAGAGGTTGGCACCGATGGTAAACCGGCTGATGTGCCAGTCGGCCATCGCACTGAACGCGTGCTGGGGAACGAAGGGCACATGGCAGCCAGAGAAATCGTGATGGACAGGCATGCGCTCCAGACCTCGGAGGTTCTCCGTCTCCTCATACTCATCGAACTTGGCATTGGTGAAGGCATAGGTGAGTCCCCAGTCGAGGTGGTTGTCGGCGGCACGTCCGCGCAGCGTCAGTTCGGCTCCGCAGGAGTGGCTCTTTCCGGCATTGACCATCATGCGCCCGTAGTTGGCGTGAGGCTCCATGACGGAGAGTTGCTGGTTGCGAATCATCATGTAGTAGAGTGAGAGGTCAAGATGCATCATCGAGTCGAAAAGGTTGAGATGGGTGCCCAACTCGAAGTTCCACGACTCCTCAGGCTTGTAACTGATGGTTTCCTCGATGGCCTTATAGGATGCTTCATCGTGGGGCACGTCGTAGTCGCCGCGCATGGCTAGCCGCTGGTTAAACGTCAGTTCCGTCTGGAGGATGTCGCTGAACATCTGGATGTTGTAGCCTCCGGCGCGATAGCCCTTCGAGACGAGACCGTAGACATTGCCCAGATTGTTGTCAAAACTATAGGTGAGTCCCAACTTCGGCAGCAACTGTGTGTAGGTCTTCGAGAGTTTGTCTTCGACGAGCGAGGTTAGATGATAGGTGGCTGTGGCCTGTGCCGTGCCGCCCGTCATGTTCATATAGGCCAGTGCGTGGTAGTCAATCTTGACGTGGTCGACATTGAAGCGGAGTCCAAGGGTCAGTTTCAGACGGTCGGCTAGCAGAAGACTAGACTCGTGAAAGACGGCGAGATTGGCCTGCGGCGTGCGGAAATACTCGGGCACGCCCATCTCGGCCGACATCGTGACGCCGGCAGCGTCGACAGCGGCTTGAGCCGCCTTTTCGGCTGCGGCTCGGGCGGCAGCATCGGGCAGTCCCTGCTCAAGGAACGTGGGGAGCATGCGCTCTATCATCGCCCCTGTCATCGCGAGGGTCATCGCACTGGTGATGGCATCGCCGATAGGGCCTGTGATGGCATCGCCGAAATAGACGGGCGCATCGGTGCGTAGCCACTGGTAAGATCCGAAGAGTCCGCTGGCGTGCTGCCATCGGCGCTGGTCGTGAGAGCGCAGCACGAACTCCTGCGTCAGGGCGTTCATTTTCTGACACTGCTCCAGTCGCAGATAGTCGGGCGTCATATAGTCCTGGTCCATCTGCATCTCGTCGTTGAGGTACTGATAACTGGTCGTAGAGGTGAAGAGCAGACGGCTGGTGTCGTAACTGATGGAGAGGCCCGTGTTGAGCATATTGCGCTTGTAGCCGTTCATAATCGTAGTAGAGGGATCCAACACCTTCTCATCAGCAGGAAGGTAACTAGAATTGTAGAGAGTTGGCAGATAAGCGAATGGATGAAACTCTCCATATCCGAAGCCGTTCTGGTTGATGTACTGGTAGTCGGCCATCCAGTCGAACTTCAGTTTGTCTGAGGGCTTGAAGATGAGTCGCAGTTTGCCACCAGCCTCATTGCTCTTGTCGTTCTTCTCAGAGAAGTTCTGGTTGTCTATGAATCCCTTCAGGCCGCTGTAGAAGCCAGCAACAGAGAAGGCTAACTTGTCACTGGGACGACTGTAATGGGCCACTTCGACATTCGAGTAGAGACCTGTGCCGATACCCAGACGTATGTCAGTGCCCTGATAGTTGAAGGGATCCTTCGAATAGATACGCACCAGTCCGCCCTCGGTGTTCTGTCCGTAGAGTGTGCCCTGGGGGCCACGGAGGATGTCGACACGGTCGAGCATATAGAAATGGTTGTTGAAAGCAGCCTTCGACATCAGGGGAATGTTGTCATAATAGATGCCCACGGCAGGACTATTGACACGCGAGCCGATGCCTCGCACGTAGATCGACGACGTGAGACGCGCCCCGTAGGCCGGCATCGTGAAGGCAGGCACATACTGTGAGAGTTGGGAGAGGTCGCGCACGTTCAACTGCCGCAACTGCTCGCTGCCGAAGACATTGCTGCTCAGCGGCTGAAGGCGCAGACGCACCTGATCCTTGGGCTGCGCCACCACGATCACTTCATCGAGATCGACCACCCGGCTGGTGTCCGTAAGTGCCTCTGCCCCGAAGGCCTTGACGGAATTTGCTTCTGCCGCCACCTGAAAGCCAAGGGCCAGAAGTGTGAGAGTCAATTTGTTCATACTATCTTTTTTTATCACTATTGCGGGTGCAAAGGTACTATAATCCCCTTACACCTGCAATCCCCATTTATAATGATTTCTGCAACGACAGCCTGTGGATGGCGAAGACGATATAGGCCACCAGCAGGGGATAGCCTATATAATATAAGGTGGTGACGCTGAAGACGACGTAATCGACGGCACAGACGGCGGCCAGGCCTCCGAGATAGAGCACCGTGCCGCCCAAGGGCAGATGATGGCGCACATCATCGACGGTGGCAATCGCCACGATAAGGATGGCCCAGACGGAGGTGACGAAGAGCCCCAGATGCCATGGAAGGGCATAGGGATTGAGTGAGGGATGGTAGTAGAAGTGGCGCCACATCTCCGGTGCGAAGTTCTGGATGGAACTATAGAGTACGGCGGAAGCGGCGACGAGCAGGCAGAGCAGTGTGGGATAAAACGAGGGGATATCGTTGAAGTGAACTATCTTAGCCCCCTTTCTCAACAGACGTCGCACGCCATAGGCTCCGCCGACAATAGCACAGAAGGCCAGAAACACCAGGAGGTGAACATCGGAAAAGACGTCGATAAACTGGCTGATAGGGTCGTCGGGCGAGACAGCCGCCAGCAGGTCGTGCTCACGCACCCATCCCTGAGTCAACTGATCACGCGCCACCTTCACCCAGACAGAATCGACAGAGTCGGTGGGGACGGTGCGGATATCAGCCACCACCAGATGGTCATTATGCCGGAGTTTCAATGAATCGATCATCGAGAGCATCGGCATCGTCACGTCGCCAGCCTGAATCTCAGCCGTGAGGATGTCGGGCACGGGCATCATCTCCTCCTGCTGTTCGAGGATGCGGAGCGAGTCGGCACTCACCACGAAGTTGTAACCCTGGGTATAGTGATGGGTGGTGTAGAAGGAGATGGAGTCGAGTTGACGCTCGGTCAGATTCCAGGCATCAGGGGTGACAGGCCCCCGATTATAGCACGACGTCAGTGCCAGAAGCAGAAAGAGCCAACTAACGATCTTGCGCATACACATTCATCTGACAATTGGCACAATCAAACTCAAGGCGGAAGCGGCGGCCATCGCCCAAGACCAGAGAGAGCGGCTCACGCCAGCGGGGGCGCTCCCCTCCCCGCCTGACGCAATAGCCAAGGGAGTAGCGGATGCAATGGCGGCACTGCATCAGAGGACCGTCGCCACCACTGAGTTCGTAGGCCGTCAGCGACTGAGCACCATAGAAGTCGCGAGAGAGGCGGTTGGAGATGTTGTAGAGATATGAGTGACCTCCCCTAACCCCTCCTGTAGGAGGGGGATTAATACCTGTAAAGCCATCTTTCCCCCTCCTACAGGAGGGGGCAGGGGAGGTCACCACCATCAATCGCTCCACCAACTGACGACGCATATCAGAAAGCACGCTATTGGGGATAAAAAAGTTGAAATCGGCTGACATTTCCACATGCTCATTGGTAAAGATGGTATCACCTAATTTTGAGAGTTGTCGCACAATATTCTCGCGTGGCGACTTCTGCGCCCGCTGATGTTCAGCGGCCTGGAAGACACGCACGTCGGCGGCTGACAATTCGAAGCCCCCATCCACAGCACGGAGAGAGAGCCGGACTGGCACCTTCCGCTCTGCACTCTGACGTGACAACAGGCGCTCCAACTCCTGATCACTGTTTCGGTAGAGCCGCACACCCGGCTTCAGCGAACGGGGCATGCGATAGGGATAGATGCGATTGCCCACCACCCTATTGGCACGGAAGCCCTCCAACTGGCGGTCGGCATTGATGAAGCACAACCCGTCGCCATTGGCGAAACTGGCCACGCCAGCGACATTGAATGAATCGCTGCGCAACTCTTTCACCGTGCCCACAAACTCGCCGACGGCCTTAGGCGTGTCGAACGAGGCGATGTCGGGCTGACGGCCATGCAGGAAATAGGTGGTGTAGCCCCGATTGAACGTCTTACGGAGATCAGGTGTAAACGTGTAGTGACAGACGCCACGAGAACTGCGGCCATAGGCCTCCGGATGGCGGCGGATGAATTCGTTGAGGCGCTGACTGTAGGCTGCCGTCACATTCTTCACATAGGCGACATCCTTCAGACGGCCTTCGATCTTGAAAGAGGTGGCACCAGCCTGAATGAGTTCTTCCAGATGGTCGCTCTGGTTCATATCCTTCAGGGAGAGCAAGTAGCGGTCGCGCTCCACTTCCCTGCCGTCGGCATCCACCAGCGAGAACTTCATCCGACAGAACTGCGCACACTCCCCGCGATTGGCACTACGGCCAAAACAGTGCTGCGAGGCATAGCAGATGCCAGAATAACTGACGCACAAGGCCCCATGAACAAAAACCTCCAACTCCATCTCCGGCACCTCGCGATGGATCTCTGCTATCTCCTCGACTGAGAGTTCACGGGCCAGGACGGCACGTCTGAATCCCAAATCCTGAAGCCAGCGCACCTTCTCTGCCGAACGATTGTCCGTCTGCGTAGAGGCGTGAAGAGCCAGCGGCAGACCGCCAATCAACTGTAGCACAGACATATCCTGCACCAGGATGGCATCGACACCAGCCTCTGCGAGATCCTGCAAGAGGCGGCGCACGTCATCCAGTTCAGCGTCGTAGAGAATGGTATTGACGGTGACGTAGACCTTGACGCCAAAGGGACGGGCATAGTCGCACAGGCTGCGAATGTCCTCCACACTATTGCCCGAAGCGGCCCGCGCCCCAAAGCGCGAAGCACCGATATAGACGGCATCGGCACCATGATCGATGGCGGCAATGCCGCACGCCAGATTCTTGGCGGGGGCTAACAGTTCCAGTTGCGTCACTTGATATCGTCGATATTATAGGGAGTCTCCTGATAAACGTAGTAGTTGACCCAATTCGTATAGAAGAGATTCGCATGGGAGCGCCAAGTGACATGGGGTGGATTCTCCGGATTGTTGTTGAGATAGTAGTTCCGGGGAGGCGCCACGTCCTTGCGGATATCCTTGTCGCGACGGTACTCGTTGTCGAGCGTATTTGGCGCATATTCCAGATGCCCCGTGATGAAGAACTCTCGCCCGCCCCTGGCCATCACGATGCTCACGCCGCTGTCGTCGGACTCTGCTATCAGTTGCAGATCCGGACGGGCCAGTATATCCTCACGATGTAACTCCGTGTGACGGCTGTGAGGCATCATAAACACGTCGTCGAAGCCCCTAAAGATGGGCAACTGCGGGTCGAGGGGCTTCTGAGGGAAGATGCCGAACATCTTCATCGGCAGCGGATACTTGGGGACTCCATAGTGATAATAGAGTCCTGCCTGCGCCGCCCAGCAGATGTAGAGCGTACTCGTCACGTGGGTACGTGCCCAACTGAAGATGTCGGTGATCTCGGGCCAGTAGCCGACATCCTCATACTCCAGTTGCTCCACAGGTGCTCCGGTGATGATCATCCCGTCGAACTTCTCATGGCGCATCTCCTCGAAATCACGATAGAACATCATCATGTGCTCTATGGGTGTGTTCTTGGGTGTATGGCTTTTCAACTTCATAAAACTGATGTCGAGTTGAAGGGGCGTATTCGAGAGCAGACGGATCAGGTCGGTCTCCGTCGTAATCTTCAGCGGCATCAGATTGAGAATGACAATCTTCAGCGGACGAATATCCTGCGAGTGGGCACGGGTATCGTCCATCACAAATATATTCTCCTGCTTGAGCAAGTCAATGGCAGGCAATCTGTCGGGTAGTCTTAACGGCATAGTCTTTGATTAAAATTAAGATTCAACATCTATCACGCAGACGGAGACATTGTCCAGCCCGCCTGCTATCTCGGCGGCATTGCAGAGGGCACTGGCATCGGCTCCACGCTTGAGCAGTTGCTCAATCTTCTGGTCATTCAACATATCGGTCAGGCCGTCGCTGCACAGCAGATAGATGTCATTAGGCAGCAGTTCATCAGTCATCCGCTCAATGTCGAAGAATGAACTATTGGCTCCGCCCCCGATACAATTGGTGATGATGCTGCAATGCTTCTCAATGCCCACCTCTTTGTTAAAGGAATGGTCTGTGGTCAACTGGCTCAGCGAGCCGTGACGCAGACGATAAAGACGGCTGTCGCCACAATTGAGCGAGAAAACCTGGCCTTCATAGGCGCACAAGCCAACCAAAGTGGTGCCCATCCCCTTGAGGGTCTCGTCGACACGGCCCTTAGAGTCGATGATGGCATTGATGGACTGCAGCCAGGCAGCCATCATCGTCTTGAAGTGCTCATCGTCAAGACCGGAAGGAATATCATTGAAGAAGAACTGGAAATTGTGCAGGGCTTCACTGCTGGCCACCTCACCGCTGAGATGACCTCCCATCCCATCGGCAACCGCCACTATCAGACGATTGTCGTCGCGCACCTCCAGCCGGGTCTGAAATTCATCATTACGGATAAAGGAACTCCCGACGAGCACCATATCCTCATTATTCGGTCTCACACAGCCTACCTTACTGGCTGCTGTCACATACAATTGTCTCATCACTCTTTATCTAACAATCACCTGGAGATTGAGATTGGCCAAAGTCAATATGTCACCATTGTGCAGCGACATCTCTACGTCGGGCTGCAGCGGGCGCTGATTCAACTTGGTGCCATTCGACGAGTGCCTGTCGGCAATCACCCAGCCTGACGACGGAGAATAATGCAGTTGGGCATGGGTTCCTGACACATAGGGAAACTTTTCGAGGAACTGGACATACGGCCCGTTCCTGCGCCCGATGATGGCACCGTCGATACCCACGATGCGCACATTGACGCTGTCGTTGGCAAGAGTTAGCATGGGTTGGCCACCAGGGCCGTTCATCTGCACCATATCTCTCATGGAATCGCCGGCAGAAGTGCCAGTGATATTCATAGCAAGGCTATCCGACATCCTGCCGCCCCCCTGTCTTGCAGCCGCCTGTTTATCGCCAGGAGCAACCATCAGCCCGCCACAATGAGTGCAGCGCCGGCCGATACCAACACTACCACAACGGTCACAATACAACAAGGCCTGCCCACACTGGTCGCAGAAATGGGAATCGTTCTCTATCTCTTCCTTGCAAGTCGGACAAATAATCATATCTCTTCGTTAAATATCTTCTGGTTGTATTATCTGATAAGTCTCCTTTGTCACCTGGTCGGGCGGCATCTGGGAGACACGCATTGACAGTTTCTGAATAGTGGCATCGAGCATGTTGCGCATCTCACGGGCATTACCCCATGACTCGTCCTTGTTCATCACCATCCTATATATAGTATCAAGGGCTTTGAACTCTGCTGTCGGCGAGAGTGTGTAAGACTCCTTCTGAGCCATCTGCTTGTAGATAGCCAGCAGTTCATCCTCGTTATAGTCGTCGATATGCAGTTTGTGAGTGAAACGGCTGGCCAGGCCCGGGTTCATCATCAGAAACTCCTCCATCTTGTCCTTGTAGCCGGCGGCGATGACGATGAACTTACCGCGATCGTCCTCCATGCGCTTCATTAGGGTGTCGATGGCCTCCTTGCCATACTGGTCGCCACCGTCGCTCAGTGTATAGGCCTCATCGATGAAGAGGATGCCCCCCATCGCCTTGTCGCACATGTTATTGACGATCTTCGGCGTCTCACCCATATACTTGCCTACAAGCGTAGCCCGACTCGCCTCCAGCACACGGGAGGTGGGCAGAATCTCCATCGACTGCAGGATCTCTCCCATCTTTCGGGCGATGGTGGTCTTACCTGTACCAGGATTACCCGTCAGGATGAAATTCATCGCCAACTGCTGAACCTTACCGGCCCCCATCGCTGCACGCTGCTTCATGAACATGCTCTGCACAGCCAGACGGCGGATGGAGTTCTTGACCGTACGCATACCGATAAACTCATCCAGTTCGTTGAGCACTTCATCGAGCGGACGCGCTGCCTCATTCTGAGCCATCGGCAGGTCGTCCTTTGTCAACTTGAACATATCAGCCTCCTGGAAGCCAGGATCGCTCATCAATTTCACCAGTCGCTGACTCTGTCGCTCCACAGCAGCATCAAAGATGCGCCGGGCCTCACGAGCATTGCCGAAATTCTTGTCGCGACGCAGATACAGTGACTCGAACTCACGGTGGATGGCACCTTGCGTATCCTCATCGACCGTGAAGTTCTTGCTCTTCGCCAGATTGATGAATATCTGTGTGAGTTCGTCAGGTGTATAGTCGTCGAAATGGATGGTCTGCGTGAAGCGGCTCTTTAAGCCCGGGTTGGAGTCGATGAAATCGTGCATCTGGTCTGTGTAGCCAGCCACGATACAGATGAACTTCCCCCGGTCGTCCTCCAGGCGTTTCAGCAGCGTATCGATGGCTTCTGAGCCGAAGGAGTCACCATCATTAGACTTCAGCGTATAGGCCTCGTCGATAAACAGCACGCCGCCCAGGGCCTGGTCCACCAACTGATTGGTCTTGATGGCAGTCTGGCCGGAATAGCCTGCCACCAGTTTAGCACGGTCGGCCTCCACCAACTGGCCACGGGACACGATGCCCAGCGTCTTGAACACATCGGCCATGATACGGGCCACGGTGGTCTTACCCGTTCCAGGATTTCCTGTGAAGACATAATGCTTGCCTTGGAAAGTGTTGGTCTCGCCACGCATAATCTGGAGATTCAAATACGCAGCGAGGTTGGAGATTTCTTTCTTGACACCGGCAAGTCCCACCAAGCCGTCCAGTTTCTTCAGACAGTCGGTATAGTCTACAGTCTGCGGAGCCTCGTACGGAATATCCTGAACCTCGATGGTCATCAGTTCCTCGTTGCTCATCGTCGAGATGCTCTCACCCTGCAGACGTTGAGCCTGTTTCTTGCATATCTGGTCAAACAGACTGCGCATCGTACGGCCGTTGGCAAAGTCCTTGTCACGCGAGTTGTACATCTCGGTGATCATCTTCTTCGTCAGGGCCTCAGCCTGCGCTGAGAAGATATATTTCTTATCCTTCGCAAAGACAAGCATAATCTGATAGAGTTGCTCCGGCGTATAGTCCTCGATATTGAGGAAATAGTTGAAACGGCTGCGGAAGCCGGGATTGATACGGAACAGATTGTCCATCTCCATACGGTATCCTGCTGCGATGACCACGAACTTACCGCGATCATCCTCCATACGCTTCATCAACTTCTCCAGAGCCTGTGCCCCCTGATTATCACGGTCGCCGGCCTGACTGACTGGTGCCAGCGTATAGGCCTCATCCACGAAGAGGATACCGCCCATGGCCTTGTCGCACAGACGATCCACCACCTTCGGCGTCTCGCCCTGATAGGGGCTGACCATCTTGGCGCGGTCCACCTCCACCACATGACCGCTGTCCAGATAGCCTATCGAGGAAAGTATCTCTCCCAGTTTACGGGCGATGGTAGTCTTTCCTGTTCCCGGGTTACCCGTCAGAATGATGTGCATCGACATCTTCTCCTGCTCGCCTAGACCACGCTCGGCACGCTCTATACTGTTCTGTACGGCATAGGCAATCTCACGGACAGCACTCTTCACCTCATCCATGCCGATGAACTTGTCCAGATCCTTGAGGATGTCGTCCACCGAGCGTTCCTCAGGCACATAGCCCTTGATGTCGCTCTTCTCCACGATGGTGGAAGAGACGCCACGACTGATGAACTGAGTGAAGATGTCTTCGGCAGTCTTCATCGCCAGATGAGCATTGCCGAAGGTCTCGTCCTTGATCTTTATCTGATATTTGAAATACCGCTTCAACTGCTCGTCGGCCTCAGGAGTGAAGTCTGAGATGCCATAGCGGGTACGGAGACTCAACTTGCAGATATCCGTCAGTTCCGTGAAATTGGGCGTCGGCAGCCGGAATGTGTACTTGAAGCGATTAGCCACTGCCGGGTTGCTCTCCAGAAAATCGTCCAGTCCCTTCGGCAGTCCTGAGATGACGACTATCGGATTGTCATCCCACTTGTCCATCTCGACAAAGAGTTTGTCGAGCGGATTCACCTGATTGGAATACTTGTCAGGCAACAGTTTCTGCACATTATCAAAGAAGAGTATGCCGTTCTTCGCCTTCTTGATATTATCATCCCATTTATCGACAAACCGCTGGTAGTCAACAGCATCCACCATCGTCAACTTTGGCTTCTCGATGATTTTGTTCTGGTAGAAGTAATCCTTGAGGATTTCTGCCAGAGCAGTCTTTCCCGTACCAGTCTCACCGATGATGATGGCATTGACAGAGATGCGCACCTGCGCTATATCCTTACGGGAGCGCAGGAAGGTATAGGTGTCGACAATAGTCTTCAACTGCTGCTTGACACTATCCAACCCGATGAGTTTGTCGAGCAGGTTTTGAGTCATTAGCGGTTTTCCGCACCATTTGCAGAACTTGGCTATACTCCGGTTTTCCTTATGACAATGTTCACAAATCATTATTCCACATCTTTTTCTAATTGCTGAAGTGTCTCCGTGAAACTAAAGTGGAAGTTATCCACATCAGGATTGCTGACATTCAACAGACTTGGACTATATAGGATGAAATTGAGTACGAAGATTGCCACCATCACACTCCAAAGCACATAGTGGAGCACACTCTCGCCACTGATGGAGCGCACCTGGTCCGTCACATCGTCGAGCAGTCCGAACTTAGACCCCTTGAAACGATACGACTTCGTCTTGAAGGTATAGTAGAGCGGCTCCAGAAGACTCGACTTTATATCATTGTCAAGCACCTCCGTGATCAGTCGGTTGTCTGCCTTCGAGTCGCCTCTGAAATCTGTCAGATGGCATACCAGCATATAAAGCAACGAAATCACGATGACGGCCAGATTGAACAGCCCCGGGTGGGATTGGTCGATATACCTTAATATAATAATAGGTATAAACGAAGACAGAGCGCCCAGCAGTCCCCATAACAACGAGAAGAACAGGTCATAGCCTCTGAAGTAGGCCCGAGTCCCCACAATGACACCCGTCATGCCGCCCAATGGCAAGCCAATACAGATGAACGAGTGGTCCAGCAGGTACGTACGGTCTTTCACGCCGATAAACAGCACGAGCAGCAGCCAGAATGCAGAGAGACCGTAGAATATCATTCGCCAGACTTTCTCCTTGCCCTTGGCACGCAGCCAACTGTTACGCACGTTTTTAATTCGGTTTGACGTCTCCTCGCGGGCATCCACAAAGCGGCGGTAGTAAGTCTGGGAACTGTCGATTTCTCCCAGTTTGTTCAGCCAAGCCTCAAGCGTGTGCTCATAGGAATACTCCTCACTGAAGTCAGCATACGGATCCTCATGGTAGAAGACTGACAGCCACTGCGTGAACGATCCGTTACGCATCTCATTCCTGACCAGCGAATTATTGCGCGGGTCGAGGTTCTTGCCGTCCGTCAGTTCTGTACCGTCGGGCAGCAGATAGGTTGGTGTAACGCCCAGGATCCGGCAGAACCGGTAGACTGCCGTCTTCGCATCATAAGCCCCAAGCCGCTCTTTGTTCTCCTCGCTCTTGAAGTCGAAGCAGCGATGGGCCTCGTTGAGCACCTCTGCCCAACCGTGCAACTGGGCGAAATAGAAGAAGCGTCCGTCGGGGTCGATGATATCCGACACCTCCTGTTCGAAGTCGGCATCATTCATGTGCTCCAGGTTCTTCATCCGCTCACGCAGCAACTCTCCCACCTTCATCGGCGTATTGGCGAAACGCAGATCGTAGGCCGCATTGCGGTCCAGATTGTAGAGCACTTTATAGGCCAGAGCCTCTGAATATGGCTGTCCTTGCGTCAGGATCCTCAGACTCTCACAAGCCATCTTATCCTCGTGGCTGTACATCCAGGAGAGCAGGCGGCCGTCTGTCAGGCAATGCCAGTCGTCCTCTGACAGTTTCTCCTTGCCGAAGGTCCTGACAATCTCCGCCAGACTCGACGAAGGATATTTGCCAAGAAGCGAAATCTCTGAATCAATCTCATACACCACCCGCATCACTGCCACACGGGCATCAAAGTCCTTCCGTGAGCCATTGGCAAAATAGGA
>Ga0310691_10003961_pt1 | contig 17080 bp, 18 predicted proteins | sample 176DNAGHGlowgp2_FD_203887 | JGI IMG/M metagenome (GOLD analysis project Ga0310691, IMG submission 203887) | Sheep rumen microbial communities from Palmerston North, Manawatu-Wanganui, New Zealand - 1766 DNA GHGlow gp2 (v2) (version 2) | ecosystem: Host-associated > Mammals > Digestive system >...
CAACACTGTCCCCGATTCCAGGCACTTCAAGCTATGCCATTGTCCTTTTTCGATGTTCAGCACCACACCTCCCGGCACCATATCTATGGTATCAGTGAGGTTGCCATTCTCATCATAGAAATACTCCTCAAAATGACCACGAATACAAACACACGTCTCAGAAGAACCCTTATGTCTGTGTATAGGCATCACTGTTCCTGGCTCCAAAGCATTAAGCATACGCTGTGAATGGTCGTCAGCACTATTTCGCAAGTCCAGATTACAACGCAACCTCGGGTTCTCCTTGGCCTTAGCCGTCAACTCATCCAGTATCTCTTTTGTAATAACCATACTCTTAATTATCTCTTACTTGCGAAGCTAAATCGTCTCTCCCGCATACTCCATCTTCTTCCCCAACACAGTACAGAGAATCATCTGTATGTCCTTGATGAAAGAGTAATGCCGATAGTAATAGCAGTTTAGGCGAACCTTGTCCGGATAGATTGTGTTGTCATTGTATTCGACGGCAATGTCCTGAACAATGCGAGTGTCGCCGCCTTTTTGCTTTTGGGCCACATACTCTGCTATCATCTCATCTTCTAAACGATATTTAAGCGTTGCCGGTCCTGTGATTCCAGGGCGAAGCATCAGCACATCTCTATCATCCCCCTGCAACTTATCCGCATACCCAGGCACATCTGGCCGTGGCCCCACGAAACTCATGTTACCGATGAGCACATCCCAAAGCCCAGGCAGTTCATCTATCTTGTAATGCCGTAAAGTTGCGCCAAAAGGAGTGATTCGACTGTCACCAGCAACTGACACGGTGCTGCCATTGTGCTTCACCGTCATTGTGCGAAACTTATGGCAGTCGAACAACTTTCCATCCTTCCCAACACGCTTCTGTACGAAGAACGCAGGACCTCCTGGCATTTTCACCTTCACCAGCACCACTACCATCAACAGTATCGGCCATAATATCAGCAGTCCCAATAGCGAGACCACCCTGTCAAATATCCATTTTAGTATCATAAAACTTGTTTTACAAATACCCCTTCCTTTTCCTCCAGCACCAGTGCCAGAGCTTCCAGAAGGGTGACCATAGCACCTCAGAGGGATAGTAGGTCACGAAGTGGAGATTGCGCTTCAGCTGGCTGAAGCCACGCTTGAAGCGCTTATCATGGTCTATCTGTTTGATGCGGGAGTCATAATGACCGAAGCTGCCTGCAACCATAATTTCTGACAGGAGGAACTTACCGTGCCGCTCGTTTGCTGGGCAAAGGGAATACATGATATTCATACCGAAGCACTCCATCAGAATCCACATGATGCCACCTACGAATGATTGCATCTTCAAGCTGCAAAGAGTCTTGAAAGCCTCACTACGCTGTTCCTCAGTAGAACGCTGAAGAATGTAGTAATAGTCCACCAACTGCCGCAACCCTATTCCTTCAGAAAAGATATGGCGGTAGATGTGAACCATTGAATATACCAAGTCAAAGTCTATAGTCGTATGGGCAAAACCGAGTTGTTCATCAATATTGGAGAATTGTCTATCTGCCTTCTCCTTGAAGAATCGCTGAAGCCGCTTGTTCGTCCATGGACTATACATCCATGAGGGCAGAAAGTGAACCTCCACTGGCACGTCATCAAAGAAACTGATGTCGGAATGTTTGATGTCAACATGACCAATATGGAGATTGCGATAATAGGCAAAACTCAACACCTCGCTTCTTACATCATCCGTCTTACATTTTCCATCTTTCGTCACCCAAATGTCAATATCGCCACATTGTCTGTATTCCGGCTTCTCATAATACAGAGCCGTACCCTGACCTTTCAGTACACAAGAGCGGAAGCCCCGTTTGCTAAATATCTCCGTTAGATCCTTTGCCCTTTTATTCTGGTGTTTGTTAAGAGTTATTGTCGTTTGATGCACACCGATCCATTCAAACAGGGCAGATGGCTTGTTTACACCAGGCTGCTCCAGCACCTTCTCTAATCCCATAAAGAGTACACTGGTCAGCGACTGCTTATTAGCTAAGTCCAAAAGCGCTTGCCACTCCTTGTCAGATGGCATGCGATCAAAGGTCTCCTTGTTTCCGAGACTTATCTGAATCAACTCAAAAAACAGATCCATTCGTCAGATTCGTGCTATTCGTGTTCAATCGAGGGTAACGTTAGGTTTAACGTAGTACACGATACGCGATCTTCTTCACCCACACGGGCGACACCAGCATACAGAACATGGCAAAGCCATACACATCAGCCCCGAAACCATAACCCAGACCCTTGTTAATCATCAAGCGGTCCTTAAACTGTTTCTTGGCAAAGGCCCATCCGTTCCTGCGCTTCTTAAACATCGCATCTGTCATACGGAAGTTCAATACGACATCATGGATATTGGCGTGTTTTGTTCCTGCCATCATTCCGTCATACCATAGCATCGTGTCCTGGTTCTGGCGGTATTCTGGCCTGTACTTTTTTCCATTCAGTTTATCAAAAAAAGACTTTCTGAACAATACAGCAGGATGTGCATGAGGGTTACGCTTCGAGAAGAAATCACGGCACTCCTTTGGCCCAGCAGGATAAACAATAGTTTTTCCTCTATTCTTCCCCTCTTCATCTATCTCGTTGATGGCTCCACCCACTACATCTATCTCAGGATGTGCTTCCAGATATGCCATCTGCTTCTCAAAACGGTCTGTCTTAGAAATATCATCCGCATCCATACGAGCGATATACTCATATCCCTCCTTGAAACAAACATCCAACAGGTCATTCAGCACGCAGGCCAGACCTCGGTTTTCCTCAAACCAGACCACCGATATTTGCTGCTGCTTCTCTAAATGCTTTAGGTAATCTGCCAAGTCATCTCCTACAGGACCATCCACTCCAATATAGAGATGGTAATTCCTATAGCTCTGCATTACGATACTCTCCACCGCCAAACGCAGATATTCTATCTTGTCTTTCTTATATACGGGTAATATAACCGCTATCTTTTTATTCATGACAAATTCGTGACCATTCGCGGTCATTCATGTTCAACAAAAGTATATTCGTGTTATTCGTGCGATTCGTGTTCGTTCTCAACATTTACAACGTATAAGCCTCGGTGTCCTTCGAACACGCTGTCAAAACACACCTTCTTTCCATCCCTGCTCCATCTTGGATGCAAGTCGCACCGTGTGTCATTATCATACTTAAATGGCGAGAACACCCGGACAATCACTTTCACGCTCTCGCCCGTCGTATCATTATCACGTCCAAGTTTAACTTCCTGTACTCGCGACCTGCTGGGATAAGTATCAAACACCACCAAACTATTATCCGTGGGACAATAACTCGGATGTCCGTCGTTGCTCAACTGTGGCCAGATATGCGTATATTCTTGTGTCTTGTCCTTCATCAGGTAGAACCCTGCACCACCATGATGCTTATTCTCGAAGGCTATTATTTCTTCATCGTTCTTCCAATAGCAGTGGCTCACCATATCGTCATCACTCAACACGTACATGTCAGTGCCATCCACATTACAGGTAATCAGACGAGTGTATTTTCGCTGACCAACAAACCAACGATACAGCACCATAAACCGCTTGCCGTTGGGCGACAACATCAGATGATTCACTTTATGTACACTACCCTCCACCAGCATTTCGGGTCTTGGCTGGAACGTAGCGAAATCTGTGTATTTCAACAGCGGCACAACATCACCTGCCTCAATGTCCATCTTCCAGATACAGGTCTCATCAGGCAATGCAACTCCCTTTGTCTTCTCTGGCAATGCTGCATACCCATAACCTAACCGCAAACTATGCAAACGTGAGAAGTCTAACGACAGTGCCGTTTTGCCATCATTGGATAAAGTATATACTGGCATGGGCAACACTTTTTCCTTTCCTGTGGCAACTTCAAGTATCACCGAGCAATACTTTCCATCCTTCAAATCATTATACATAATCTTTGATGAGAAGTCCGGCCCCATCCACTGTGCCATACATCCCTGTTGCACATTCCAAGTATGCGTCTTTGCCAACACCTTATAATAACCATTATCGTTAACGTCTAGGTTAAGGTTAAACAATACGATTTCCGCTTCTCCTAAAGGATCCGGTTCGCTCCATGTATCCTTTGCCCTCATGCAAAGCATATACCGCCCTGTAGCATCCCAAGGACTCTTATCATAATAACCAAAGAAATATTCACTAGATAGATCATTTGGCGACACTCTTATGATATTTCCTTCTGATTTAATCTTCTTCGAAAGAGCATACATCGTTAACTGGTACCCACGCTTGATATATTTTTTGATACCAGGATACTTATTTAATTGGTAGTTGATTTTCTGTTCTAAATCCATTATCTTCTAATTCGACTTGCCAACCATATAACAAGCCAACATTTCTTTTCCATCAGCCATATAACGACCCGCATTCGTTTACTTATATGCAAAGCATCTGTATCTTGGCTTGAATCAAGGTCTTCATTCAATTTTTTAAGACGGTTCTCTGCCTGTTTTTTATAAGCACTTAAGTTATAATTTTGAGCCATATTATAGACAGAAACAGCTGCTGCGACCTTTATAAATGCATTCACAGTAGAACCAAATTCCGCATAATCTCCCACCTCTTTAACTACCTGTCTCATGTTTAAGGCAACGTCTCCTAAAGGATCATCTAACTTAGTTTGTGACAAACTATCACTATGTAGAAGACACAAATATGAGGTACCTTCAATAAATCCTACCGATTTAGCATAACGTAAAACCTTAAAGCTATAAATAGCTTCCTCCCCTATTTTGTGGTTACTATAGCATATATTGTTGACAGTGATAAGATTGCGTTTAACACATTTTCTAACCCCACCCCACGGCAACATGCCCGTCATCTGACAACGTAGGAAATCCGAACGTGTCAGATGTTTGTATATAGACATATACTCATGCCGAGCAACTTCCCCCTTATTGTTTACGTCTTCTACATCAATAAATACGACATCTTCATCATGTGTAGAAAGCTGTTCAAAATACGTATTCACCAATTTGTCATCAGAATCCACAAACACAATATAGTCACCCTTGGCTTTCGAAAGTCCATCATTCCTTGCTGCACCAGCCCCAGAGTTCTTTTTATGTATTACCTGAAACCGCTCATCTTGGGCACAATAATGATCACATAATTCCCCACTTTTATCAGTAGATCCGTCATCCACAAGAATCACCTCAAAATCACTATACGTTTGATTCCTTATTGAATCAAGGCAACCTCCAAGATACAATTCTGAATTATAGACAGGAATTATTACAGATATCATTTTCATAAAATCTATACATTTTGAATAACATCAGCTGTATAATCAGGGACAGACAGCGGGAATTTCTTTGCCACTTCTAAAAATGGCAACACAGTTCTGCTTGTTAGAAAAGACTGCAATCTCTTTTCCGCATCCTTATCCCCCTCTCTGATAATCAATGCATTTCCATAATCTTTAAATGGCACTATACATGGATCTTTCTCATACGTGTAAAAATGGATAATAGGTTTACCTGTTGACATATATTCATAAATTTTTGAGGGAGCCATCGCACTTTCGGCATTACCTATACTCAACAAATAGTCTGCCTCTTTTATATTTTTGTCAGCTACCTGATGAGGTTGCATTCCAAGATATTCAAACGAACCACCCATGTTTTTTCTTGTTTGATCAAGAATATCATCACAATCACCTGAACCCATAAAAACCACTTTGATATTTTGGGAACGGCTGATACTAGTAAACAAATCACAAGCAAACTGAGGGTTGCGCAGTTTTTTATATAATGTGCCAGCAAACACAATGACTGGAATACCGGTCATTTCGCTTTTATCTTGAATAAAAGCAGCGGGAGAGAGCAGTGGAAAATTGACAATAGCAATTTTGTGCTGAAATGATTCAAAAAAAGAATCTTGGTAATGCTTTTGATGACATTCCATTATCAAAATCTTATCACAAACAGAAAAAAGTATTTTCTCCCATCTGCGACCTTGCCATTCCCTGTATCTCAACGGCAAGAACCCACTATTACCCTTTTCGTTCGACAAAGTGTCCGTAGAGTAATAAATACATTTTAACTGGGGATATTTCTTTTTTGCCAGATACATACCATAAACGGCCTCTAATGGGGTATAGCTTGCAATAACTTTAACATCATCTTCACCCTTAATGAGATTACCTATTTCTTCTGCATATTGCTTCGCCAAACTAATACTTTTCAGTGGGTATCTATATATGTTTAATAATTTCAGCCACCATAGATGTAAAGTCTGAAATCTCCCACCCTGGCCAGTAGCCTGAAAATCCTGTGAAACTGGAATTTTCACTACACGAACGCCATCAAAAACCTTTTCTTTATCACCATCATCATAACAAATAACCGAAACATCAAAGCTTCTGGCAGCTAGGCACTTTGCCACCATATGTACACAGAACCCCGTTGCACCAGGCTTTGGCAAATATTGATTTGTGAGAAATATATATATCATACGGCTACGCGAATCTAGAAAATATTAAAAGATCTTTTTTTAAAAAAACAAAAAAATAATAAAGCTAGAGCATAACCATTTGCTGCAAAAGGATAAATCGTTATTGATTTGAAAATCATTTGACAGATTATTAAATAAAAAATCAAATTTCTTCCATTGCAGGATATTCGTGCATTTACATATACTTTCCCCGAAACGATCCCAAAAATTAACATTCCTAAAATAACTCCTACTAAACGTCCATCTGCATACAAATGGTAAAAAGGGGTGATAAAAGCATTAGTATACATGTCATCTCCAATTTGCATGAAATTTTGAGTATCAAAAACTTCTTTAATTGCTTGTAAATACATATCAGGATATGGCAGACCAATTGTATGTAGAACTGGTAATATTAAAGACCAAAATCCATATAAACTGCTCCAAACAATATAAAGAGGTGCTCCTTCAAAATTATCTATATGCCTATCAAAAAAGACAATATTACCACAAATATATCTGTAAAATTTTACACCAAAAGCATCAGAATCCCAACCTCTCTCTACAGAAATATAGACGATTGCAGATAGTAAAGCAACAATTGGTACATATAATGAAAATTTTGACAACTTGAATTTTCTATTATATCGATTTAAATTCCCCAAAAGAGTGAAACAAACCAATAATTCAACTATCAAATAGGCAAAACCAAACCGCCCCCCATTTGTTGAGGCTTCTAGAAATACAAAACCAAAAACCGCAAACAAATAATAATAATTTTTTGAAGGCTTTTGGGTAAAATAGTGTATTCCAACAGCGATCATCAGCAATCTAAACAAATCTTTTATTGCATAGAATAATGCATAAATACCAGCCGTATTTCTTTGATATCCACTTATTTCCTCTATACCATAGCTTGCTAATCTAATTTCTCCCAAATCATAGCCCACGCTTAAAAACCTATATGCTTGAATAAAATCTTGGATAGAGAAAACATACAGTAATACAGTTATAAACCAAAATGTTCTAACATTAAAGAAGGGCGTACTATCTTTAACCTCAGCCCTTGATTTAATCTTTGTAGGACTTACAAGTAAAACGCCAAGCACATATGAGAAAGAGCCAAACAATACAATTAGCCACGTAAAATCTCTGGCCTCATACATGCCAAACAAGTGTAATGAGGCTAAAAAAGATACAAGAGACCATTGAAAGCAGAATATCACTTCCGGAGAAATCCAAGTTCCTCTTTTCCTTTTAAGTACTAATCCGGTTAGGAGCAATAATAATGAAATAAAAAAACCAAACATATTCTAAGCGACTATTTCTTTGTCATCAACTTTTTCTTAGTTTCAATAATAAAAACTCTCATTTTTTGCCGTTCAGCCTTTGATAAACATACTGTCCATTCCAATATACACAAATATATAAATGATAAAATAATAACAAATATAGGGTGAATGAATTGTGGCAGAAAAAAAACTGGGAGATACAGTATAACAGTAAAGACAGATGGGATATACGAATAACGCCATAATTTCCTATTATTATAGTGGAGTGTATGACGTAAAGCGAATTGAAGAGCAAAAAACATTCCTATAGACACAATTATATAGGCAACAATAAGGAAATAAGCAGGTGCTCCTAAACGAAGGGCAAAATAACCAAGTATTATAGATAGAATATTTAACGAACTCGCCAACGCTTGAAACAACGAGATTTTTCCACTTGCAAATATGATGTTGGATATTCCTGAATTCAGTGATTTAACCAAATTATCTATTACCAGTAAAATCAAAAAAACAGAAGCATATTGAGGCACGTTCCCTAGCCACAACCTCAGAATCCATTCGGGTTCAACAAGGAATATAGATCCAATTAGAAAAGTCAGCATGAACGAATATTTTGCTGACATTATTAACAGCTCATCTGTACGTTGGTGATTTCCTGACGCATAACTTTTAGTAATCTGCGGAGCCATAGGCTGGGTAACATTCTGTGCAAAAAGACTAACGTAGGCATTCACACTTGTTGCGACTCCCATAGCTGTATTCATTGCTGTATTAAAGAATGTATTAACAATCAACGCGGCACCCTGATTTCGACTAACTTGCGCAACTGCACCAACAGCTACCCATGATGAAAAGTTAAAAACACGTTTATACATTTGCTTGTCTCTCACTTTTCTTAATCGTACTATTTGAGGATATCTTTTGGCACAGTACAAGATATAGAAAGCAGTTGGCAATGCCAACATGATTGCCATCGTAAAAGTATAAATCAACAACTTTTGCTCAAAATGATAAACCAAAATCCATGCTACAACAAGTCTTGCTAAATGAGAAAATACATCAGCGATGCTAAAAATAATAAATTTTTCTTTTGCCATTAATAGACCATTGTATGGTACTCCAACAAATGACAAGATACTACCAACTATTGACACAGTATATACCATCATAGCATCATCTAGAGAGCCATCGTAATTAACATAACGCGGTATATACCACTCTCCAACTGGGAAAGCGACCATCAAAGCAAGGAAAGCTATCCCTACATGAATGAATAGGTTGACATTGAATTGCTGATTAGCCTCATCAATATCACCCTTTCCGATAGCCACGGCCATAAAGCGATTAGATGTTGCAACCATTATGGTATTAAATATTCCAATAAAAGATATTATACCACCTAAAACTGCATATAAGCCATAATCTATGACACCCAATGCCTGCAAAGCAAAACGTGTTGTAAGCAATGCGCACAGAGTGTTAATAATAGTTTTTCCGTAAAGAATTGCAGAATTAACTGCTATCGCTTTATTCGTGTTTTCCTGCATCTATGTATGAAATAGTATTAACTATTACGTATAGCCTCACCCATTAAATCCAATGCTTCTTGCGTTAAGTTTGTTAACCATCCTCCTTGTGGCGTTAATGTCACTTCCCCAAAAAACACTCCGTCATCTGTATCGTAAAAATCTACTCTTGCGTATTTTAATCCTTGCGAAAGAATGGCGGCATCTTTCAACATCTCTGCTAGATGTTTGGGCTTTTTTACATCTTTATCTTTAAAATGACTCGTATGAGCAATGTAATCAAGGCGTTCCCAGTTCGTGCTATAAGCCACCATTTTACTACCCTCTTCCATTGTCCGCTCAAAACAACACTGTATGAAAACTGGCTTTCCATTAGCACAATGAATTTTGTAATCCATAGGGAAGCACCCATCAGAATTACTCGGTATGAGGGCTTCGGCTAATATCATTGGTTTTATATGCTTATAATGTTTTTCAAAATAAATCGGGTGTTTCTGTTTCATCCAATTATCGAGTTGTTTGCGTGTTTTCTCAATATCTAACTTTGATTTATCATAACAAATAATATTCATACCACATGAGTGATTACATTTAATCGCAAACTGGTTTGGTAATGATTCAAAGTCTATCATACCTGCATCTTTCCAAAATCCGATTAATGGAACAAGCAAGTTTGACAGTCCTCTTTCTTCGACATATTTTCTCACCTCTAACTTATCTGCCAGAAATGCATGTTTATTATGACGCCCAAAGTAATTATCGCGTGCTATAAAATCACAATAGTCTCTTGGCGAAAATAATCGAGGCCAATGCCCTTTTTCTATTCTAAAACGTATAGGATACCTAACAAACATTGGAAGGCTATCGATGAATCGGCCTCCTATCCTTCTAATTTTCATATTTATTTTATAATTTTGTATTTTCCTTTAAATACCTTATTATACAATAGCGATACGTCTCATTTTCAAAGAGACGTAATAACAATTTATTCCTCTTATAAAGATTATTTCTAACATATTTCTTTCTAAAAATAGTATAGCAAACTACTCTTTCTATAATTTGTTTTAGACTATCTGATTCATTCTGACCACATGTGGCATCTATCAAAAGATTCTTACACAAGTATTCATATGCATTTATAATCATAAATTTACATTCGGTTTCATAATTTTCTCCTATTTTTTTATTAAGGGTCTCTATATTAACAATACCTTCTTCCTCTAATTCTACTTCTTGACCATTATTATAGTGAAATAGCGGTTTTACCTTTATTGCCTTATTCTTTGCAATCTCTATATGGATGCTATAAGAATGGCATTCATTTGGCCACTCATTACGGAAGGGGAAATAGAAATTTCCAAGAGAATACACAATTAGTTTTTCGTTATAATATTCATAACCTTGTGCACAATGGGGGTGGCCTCCTATCACAATTGCGACGCCATTATCACAAAGTTTCTTATAAAAATTTCTAATTTCTGGCAAAGGTATATCATAATGCTCTAACCCTGCATGTACAAAGGTTATTACATAATCTGTCGTTCCTGCCAAAGAATTTATATTTTGCATTAACTTTTCATAGCCTAACCAAGCATAACCATAAGTTTGACTTGGTGAAAGGTACTGACCAACTTGAGCTTCACAAATATTAATAAATCCAAAGCGTATGCCTTTTATCTCACGTACAACCGGTCGATAGGTCTCTTCCCATGACAGTCCTGCACCTACATAATCAATACCTGCTTGTTTTATCAAATGTATACTATGCTTTAAACCTTGAGCCCCCAACTCTGTTATATGGTTATTTGCAAGCAGCATCAAATTGAAGCCTATACTTTGCAAATATTTTATTGTTCCTGGTTCTTGGTGTGGTGCAGCAAGCTCTTGGCCCTTTTCTATCTCAGGGCCTTCAAGATTACACACAGCATAATCTGCATTAAAAATTTTCTGCTTAAGATTATCTCCTACAAAATTCAAACCACTATTGTAGTTTACAATATCCCCACAAATAAATAAAGAAGCCATACACCTATATTAAAACTTAAATCTTAATAACAAAGATTTTAAATAACGTCTCAATAGCAGTTTGAATGTGATATGCTGCTGGTAGCGTTGCAAGTGGTACATAATGAAATCATAGGAACATGTTATTTTTGACTTCCTTTCAGTCTCATTTCCACTACGCTCATATAGAATAATATCATTTCCGCTAATTGAGTATTTCACATTTAACTCCCAAGGACGCATACATAGCCCAAAACCTCTTATCTTTTTGTATGGAAGAGTAGACGTAGTTAATAAATAACGTCCTGAATGTCCGTAATGATCACCATAAAAATCAACAGTCAACTCACTTTCATCAATATTAAGCCACTTATACATATCTTTGTTATAACCATATACATCATAATGCTCTAACTCAGAAAAATCACCTAACTGATAATCATGCCTTCCCTGTATTAAGGATACTTGGACAATGCTGCTGCCTCCGCCATGTTCACCTCCGGCATCATTAAAATTGGTTGTTAAGGGTTGATAAGGGTAAATAAAATATGTATCAGTTTGCAGCATGTATGCATAAACGTATTTTGACCAAGCCCTTGTCCATCCTTTTATAACATCATTCATGTCAAATTTATCAAAACTGCCATCAAATGTTAACATCCAATTTTCAAAATTGCTCCACATCCGTTCATTCATCATCTCACCCCACGAACAAACCGATTGCCATGCAAAGACATCGTTTCCGTTATTTATAAATTGTTGAGGTAACCCATGAAAACCATTATATTCATTTGTATAGAAACTTATACCTGCAACTTTTTCTTCATTTCCATATCTACGGATTGTTTCGTTAGCATAATGATAAAAGTATGGAGATACGAAAATATCATCTTCAAGAAGTATTACACCTTTGAAATATTTTGAAAGCGAAAAACACTGAAATATATGTTTCTTTAAACCAAGTCTTTCCTGTTGAATGTTAACATATTTTTCACCATAATTCCAAACGAATTGGTTTACATAATTATATAGTTCTAAATCACCACTTGCGTCAATACTAATAACGAGAGGGACACTTCCATTAGCATAGTGAGCCTCATTCAATGATTGCAATAGCCTTTTTAGAGCGGATAGACGATTATAGCCTATAGCTACTATTGCTATTCTTTCTTTATTTTGGGGGTTGTCTATGTTTTTTATCATTTCTTTTTAGCTTTTAAAACATTCTTGATTACCATTCTAGGATTATAATATAAACTTTTAAGAAATAACGACATTCCTGAATAATACTTTTTCATACGAAAACAGCATATTGCAAGATTATAATAATGATATGAATTCAGCCTAGGATGACGCTTAAAGACATCGTCAAATTGATTGAGGAAATATAGGTGAAATTTTTCTAATTTCTTATACACATCAACATAATACTTCGCGTTTTCACTCTGTCTGATACTACCATGATTGACATAGACATTAACCAATGATTCTGGAACAAAATCAACTTTATATCTTTGACATGCACGAGCACATAACTCCCAATCTGAAACAATACCTATCTCTTCTGGTGTTTTCCATCCACCTAAATCTCGAATTACTTCTGCCCGAAACATCAGGGTTGGTGTTCCTGAAATAACTGGAGTGCTTACAACCTCATCTGCCACAAAGCCTCGAAGACTTGGTTGGTGTATATCAAGCCTTTCTTTAGTATAATCATCAAAGTAAGTCATCCAGCAATAAATAAAGCCATAATCTTCAGATAAAGTTTCTATCTTGCTAACTTGTTTTTCTATTTTTTGCGGAAGGTATTCATCATCACTGTCTAAGAACGTGATATACTTTCCATTACACATGGAAATACCATGGTCGAGAGTTTCTTTTATAGGCCAATTCGTTTCGAGCTTAACATACTTCAAACGACTATCCTTGAAGGATAACACCACTTCGTCGGTGTTGTCATCAGATGCTCCGTCAACGATAATATACTCTATGTTTTTGTAGGTCTGCCCAAGGACGCTGGCTATGCATCGTCCTATCAATTTTCCACGATTTCTCGTGATTGTGACTACTGATACTAATGGTTGCTCCATAGACTATAATACGTTTATCATTTTCAAATATTCCGGCCATTCGCCCATATCCTTCCAAGAGTGCTCACTCACGGGGAAGCAACCAACACGGCCACCACGGGACTGAACTTTTTCCATCAGGTGTGTAATGTGGAAGAACTCCCCTTGCGGTATCTCGTCTATAAGTTCTGGATTCAATATATAAACGCCCGTATTCACCTGATAGGTTTGTTCGGGCTTTTCCTTCAATGCAGTCATCAGGCCATCTTCTCCAGTCTCTATCACACCGTAGGGGATCTTAAAACTCTTCACCATTGTTACAATGGTCATATCATTGTGGTTCTTCACGTGATAATCCCATACGTCTCGATAATCCTGCTCATTAATGCTATCACAGTTGGAGACGAAGAACGGAGTAGTAATCTTGCCTTTCAGCAGGCTTACACTTCCGATAGTCCCCAACGGTTTGTCCTCCATAAAGAACTCGATGTCGTACTTGTGGTCCAGCTGGCTGAGATAATACTTCATCATATCCGCCTTGTAGTTCACCGACATATAGAACCTATGGCAACCGATACCTTCGAACTGATCCAAGATAACCTCAAGTATCGTCTTCTCACCTACGGGAACAAGCGGCTTGGGTATGACATTGGTGATGGGCTGCAACCGTGTTCCCTTGCCTCCGGCCATAATCACCACGGGCAGGTCTATCTTGGAACGGTTATCTTCCGCCTGAGTATCAGCAAGGACATCATCCCAAAAGATTACATCAGCGAGCTGTCCTGCCTCATCCAGAATAGGCATCAGTTCCGCACGCTTGGCAAGCATCCACTCTTTGATACTCTCACGATTGTCCCCAACGTGGGCGTATAACTTCCCTTCCCGACTTACGATCCTCCCTATCGGGGTATCAAACGGCGTGTGGGCGATAATTGCCCTTTGCAAATCCCCATTAGTGATTATGCCCAGGAACTTTTCATCTTCAAAGACCAGCAGCAGTTTTGTGAACGCTTCATCCATCATCTTCATAGTCTGAATGAGAGTTTGGTCTGCTGTCACTATCCGTTTACGGATTCTATCCGAATAGTTTTTCATCATCTTGTCATATTTATGGGTTTTGCAGGGACACCAACCGCTACTGTATCATCCGGCAAGTCGGAGACTACGGCAGAGCCCGCTCCTATTACCACTCTTTCTCCAATGGATATGCACTGGTTGATAACGCTCTGACTTCCTACAAAGGACTGCTCACCAACCTTTGCGGCTCCGTTGACTGTAGCACCAGTAGATATATGGCAATAATGACCAACTACTGCTTCGTGTTCGAGGATTGCGGACGTATTGATGATACAACCCTTGCCTACTTTGGCACCTGCATTAACGAATGCGTGGTGCATAACAACAGTTCCTTCGCCGATGACCGCATATTTGGACACATAGGCAGTGGAGGCAATGATGGTTGCCAGTTCACAGTTTGCTTCCGCAAGCATCTTGTGAAGCTTGATACGCAATTCAGGAGACTTAATCTGCCCTACAGTGACCACAAACACAGCTTTGTCGGCATACTTGGCCATATCATCGTCTGTCCCGATGACTTCATAGCCGAACACGTGCTTGCCTACCTCCTCCAGTCTGTCAAGAATACCGAGAATGGTATAGCCAGCACTCTCGGCCACATCAATGACCGATTTACAGTGACCTCCGCCACCAACAAGAATCAAGGGGCTTTTATTCACAATCATAAAAATATTTATAGTATCAATTGCCGATCCAGAAACATTGAAATACGATCTATTAATCTGTTTATTTTCATAATCTCAAATAACTTGTTCTTCAAATAATCACACACTATGCAACATACAAATACAATAAGAGACAAGACTGGCACAACAAGCAGGTACTTAAGGGTGTTACCTCCTATAAAGTCACTGAATTGTATACTTTTGAACCATTGCTCTATAAACGGATTTGCATGAATAAAGAAAACCGCAACCGATAATGGGACACAGAAGGCAATTATCTTTTTTGCAGTGTCTCCTTTTATCTTTATGGAGGCAAATAATAAGAAGCAAGTCAATGCGGCCAAGAATATTACGGGGTCGTTATATTATCCTTTGGATACATTTAAGATTGGAACAAAGCTTCTTGCCAAAGTTCCCAAAATGGTCAATATCAAGAACACACATAAGTATTTCTTCCAAGACCATTTTTTTCATTCAACATTCAGACGTATATAACCAACAATCAAATAAATACAGATAAACCATGCAAAACCATACCCAAAGTTTACAGATAAGTATCCGTTGATAATAACAGGCGAGCATAGCGAAAATACTGAAAAAACTCCAATTACTAATTTTTTGTATGTGCTTTTGGATAGCTGGTTTAACAACTTATTTAAGAAAGGCGAAACTAAAAATAGTATCAAGTATCCTGCAATGAAATCATATGAGCATCCAACTAATGGAATTGAGATTAGTACCTGTTTGATATTTGGTCTCACACCAAGAATCAAAGCGGCTGACGTCGCAATGAAATACCAGAAGAACATTGAAACAATCAAGTTAAGGACCCGCCTTGATTTAATTCCCTCAGCTTTCGAAACCGTTAGAAACCATGAGCTGATGATAACGAATACATTTACCGCAATGATACAAACCTCTTCATAGAAATTTACTGATAGTCTAAAAACCAAATCATTTGATAATCTGGCGGCCCTATTCACCCCTCCAAAAAGATTAATGTGCAAAACAACCACCATCATCATTGATATGATTTTTAACAAATCAATGCTGTAATTTCTACCCCCAATGGAGTATAAGTTATTAGTTTCATTTGACTATAAGAAATTGCTTTACTCTTCATTACCATTATCTTCCTGTATTGGTTTTATAATCTAAATTTGCAAAGTTCTGAATCGAATTTGCAATCCGTCTTACGTCATCTACATTGTTGCGATAATAGTACAACTCGTCAGGAAGCAAAAAAGATGTGAACTTATCATCAGTGTTATGAAAGAGCGCAATATGCCCATTATCCACCTGTATAAATATATAGCTTTTAGGATTACCAGGCAGAACAAAGTCCTTATACTCCACGCTAGCATCTAATGCTGCCCTTATAGCTGCATCGTTATCTGTGAACTTTATCATAATATCTAATTTTGGAATACTATATATATTCGTTTTTCTTAACTTTAGTAATTCCCACTACCTGACAACCATTCTTTCAAAGTTAACCTTTTGGGCTTACCATCGAACCCTTTATTGACAACCGTCAGCATCTTTTGTCCATAGCTGTTTTCAACCTCATCCACGTATGGATAAATCTCCAGATACTCATTGCCGTCGTACAAGGATGTCAAAGAGTCTACCATAGGAAGTATAGCCATATTATTAGCCGACAACTTCTGCTTGTCTGCGATACCTACCTCCCAATTGCACCACATGGAGGCTAGAGCTTTGTTGGTAGCTAGGAACAGGAATCTGTCGCAAGTGCTAATTACTTCTTTTATTCTAACTGCCGTATCGCCACATGTTTCCTTGGGTTGCTTCTTATCCATACTGTCGATATACGGAACAACATTGTAATCTCGCTTCAGAAAGTTGAGCAAGCCTTTCAAATCCTCCAAGTCGCTATGCTTATGTGAGATAAACACTGTGGTACCACTGGCAGAACGGATACCATCAGAACTAAAATACCTT
>Ga0310691_10003962_pt1 | contig 17076 bp, 10 predicted proteins | sample 176DNAGHGlowgp2_FD_203887 | JGI IMG/M metagenome (GOLD analysis project Ga0310691, IMG submission 203887) | Sheep rumen microbial communities from Palmerston North, Manawatu-Wanganui, New Zealand - 1766 DNA GHGlow gp2 (v2) (version 2) | ecosystem: Host-associated > Mammals > Digestive system >...
CAACTGTCTTCGGGCATAAAAAAAGCCCCCTCTCCTGCTTGGGGAGAGGGGGCTGTGTGTCAGGGGCTGGACTTAGAATGTCAGTTCCTTACCTGCCTTGAACTTAACCACCTTCTTTGCGGGAATGGTGATAGCCTTCTTCGTAGCGGGGTTGATGCCCTTGCGTGCATCACGCTTTGTAACGGCGAATGTGCCGAAGCCAACGAGAGCGACCTTGTCACCCTTCTTTACGGCAGCCTTGATAGCGTCCAGAGTAGCCTCCAGAGCCTTCTTTGCGTCAACCTTGCTCATGCCAGCGCCTTCAGCGATCTTGGCAACTAAATCTGTCTTGTTCATAAGAGAAACGTTAAGTTGTTTGTAATTAGGTTATTTGTAAACACTGTTTATCACATTTTTGCCTTACAAATTTAGATAAACTTGTCCGAACAGCAAAGTTTTTCACCGAAAAAATGCAATAATTCGTGAAAAAACCTTATATCGTGGCTCTTTCTGCCCATTTCTACGCCTATTTTTTGTACCTTTGCACGCGAAAACTCAACTTTTTGACATTTTACTATGGGCTCAATACCTCCTATCACAAAAAACCTGCTCATCATCAACGTGCTGTGCTTCTTTGCGAGCATCGCCTTTGCCTCCCACGGCATCGACTTCGATGAGCTGTTCGGCCTGCATTTCTTCCTGGCGAGCCACTTCCGTCCCTGGCAGCTCTTCACCTACATGTTCATGCATGCAGGGTGGCAGCACCTCTTCTTCAACATGTTTGCCGTCTGGATGTTCGGCCGCATCATGGAGCAGACGATGGGGCAGGGCCGCTTCCTCTTCTACTACCTCACCTGCGGACTGGGCGCCGGACTCATGCAGGAGCTGGTGCAGGTGATGCAGTACTGGTACCTGGGCTTTGGCAGCTTCGAGCAAGTGTCGCTCGGCGGCACACTCGTCCCCATGGCCGACTACCTGAACCGCTGGAACACCGTCGGCGCCTCGGGTGCCGTCTATGGCATCCTGCTCGCCTTCGGCATGACGTACCCCGAGGAGCGCATGTTCATCTTCCCCCTCCCCGTCCCCATCAAGGCCAAGTACTTCGTCATGGGCTACGCCGTCATCGAGCTCCTCTCAGCCCTCTCGCTCAAGGGCGACGGAGTGGCACACATGGCTCACCTGGGCGGTATGCTCGTCGGCCTGTTGCTCATCCTCTACTGGCGCGGCGGGAACGGCAAAGGCAGCAGACGCGGCGGCTACAGAAGCTACGGCAACGGCAACAGCTCGTGGGACGGACTGCGACGCTGGTTCTCCTCCCTGACCAAGAAGAAAGAGCCGCACATCGACGTCACCTATGGCGGACGCTACGGACAGGAAGCCGCCTATCGCCAACAGAAGAAGGAAGAAGAGGAGGAGCTCAACCGCATCCTCGACAAAGTGAAGAAGAGCGGCTACGACGGCCTCACACCCGAAGAGAAACGCCGGCTGTTTGACATCACAAAGCCTCACTCCTAACCCATCTCCGAAGAGAAGGGACATAAATATGAGCAAAAGAGGAAATCAAAAAACCACCCACCGGGGAGGAAGGCTGGTAGGAGGCTTTAAGCGCATCTCCGTCAGCCTTGTGCTTGGAGCCAACCTGTGCACCATCCTGCTGATGTGGCTGTGCGTAGGCCTCACCTTCGTCTCGCCGGAGCATCTGCCGCGCTTCTCGCTCCTGACGCTCGCCTTCCCCATCTTTCTCTGCGCCGACGTGCTCTTCCTCGCCTTCTGGCTGCTCTTCCACGCACGACTGGCCTGGGTGCCTCTCGCAGGAGCACTCGTCATAGGCCCATACATCCTCGACTACTGCCCCCTGCACCTACAGGCAGGAAGCGGCGACAAGAACAGCACCCTCACCATCATCTCCTACAACGTCGGACAAGTGAAGGAAGAAGAACAATACAACGAACTGCTGCGCTTCCTCAAGATTACCGATGCCGACATCGTCTGCCTGCAGGAACTCAACACCACCATCTTCACCACCCACAAGAGCTGGCTCGACTCCACCTCCTACCACATCCTGAAGAGCGGCAGCTTAGGCATCCTCTCACGCCTGCCCATCCTCGGCGACAGCATACACATCGAATACCCCACCCGCAGCAACCACAGCCTGGCCTGCTGGCTCGACTACGGCGGCGACAGCCTACTCCTCGTCAACAACCACCTGGAAAGCAACAAGCTGAGCCCCGAAGAGAAGGACGACTACACCAACGCCATCATCGACCCGAACCGACAAGCCATCAAGAGCAGCTCACGCGTCCTGCTGAGCAAACTCAGCGAAGCAGCATCCTACCGAGGACCACAAGTCGATACCATCTGCTCCTTCACCGACCGACACGCCGGACACGACGTCATCCTATGCGGTGACCTCAACGAGACACCCGTCTCCTACACCTATCAGCAACTCGCCAAACGGCTCACATCAGCCTACCGAGAAAGAGGAAACGGACCAGGCTTCACCTACACCCGACGCTCCTTCCCCGTACGCATCGACCACCTCTTTTTCTCCGAAGGCTGGACATGCACCTCATGCAGCATCGACCGCACCATTTCTGCCTCAGACCACTATCCCGTCATCGTCCGTTTACGCAAAAAAGTACGTTAATCCATCTTTTTAGCATAAAAAATCTCTCTTTTAGTCTTTGTTTCAGGAAAAAGATGTATCTTTGCACGCTATTTGACATTTCAAAGAAGCAAAAAAGGGAGTATCCGACTCGGAAAACAACACGGAAAACAACACAATAAAACAATAAATAATTCTATTAACAATGCAAAACAAAGGATTTGTAAAGGTTTTCGCCGTCCTGCTGACGCTGGTATGCCTCTTCTACCTGAGCTTCTCCGTCGTGACTAACCACTTCGAGAGCAAGGCAGAAGCCATCGCCCAGACCGAAGGGCAGAACGCCGCTGACCGCTATCTGGACTCTCTGCTCAACAACAAGGTCTATTGCAACGTCTGGACTCTCAAGGAATGCCGCGAGATGGGCATCGGACTGGGCCTCGACCTCAAGGGCGGCATGAACGTGATTCTGGAGGTTAGCGTACCCGACGTCATCAAGGCTCTGGCAGACCACAAGGAAGAGACCGACGAGAACTTCCGCAAGGCCGTCGAACAGGCCACAAAAGAGGCTGCTAACAGCCAAAGTGACTTTATTACCTTATTTATTAAGGACTACAAGGCCCTGGAGCCCAACAAGGCCCTGGCCGAACTCTTTGCCACACAGCAACTGCGCGACAAGGTGACCACCAAGAGCACAGACTCGCAGGTGGAAAGCGTACTCCGCGCCGAGGTGAAGAGTGCTATCGACAACTCCTACAACGTGCTCCGCACACGTATCGACCGCTTCGGCGTCGTACAGCCTAACATCCAGGCCCTCGAAGGTCAGGAAGGACGCATCATGGTCGAAATGCCTGGCGTCAAGGAGCCCGAGCGCGTACGTAAACTGTTGCAAGGCAGCGCTAACCTCGAGTTCTGGGAGACCTACAACACGCAGGAAATCGTTCCCTTCCTTATCAACCTCGACACCAAGCTTGCCACCGTCCTGAGCGGCATCAAGGACGAAGCTACCGACAGCACAGAAGCTGTAGCTCATACCGATGAATTGAAAGCTGAAGCTCCTGCAGACTCTGCCAAGGCAGCAACCGACCTGGCTTCTGCCGTTGCTGAGAATAGCGGTGAAGAGACAACAACAAACCTCTCCGCTGCCGACATCGAGAAGGCACACAAGGCACATCCCCTGCTGAGCCGTCTGCAAGTGGCACAGGGCGCTTATGGTTGCGTAGTTGGCTATGCCAGCAAGCGCGACATGGATGCCATCGACGAGCTCCTCGCTTCCCCCGAAGCCAAGGAAGTTCTTCCCTCTGACCTCCGCCTCAAGTGGGGCGTAAAGGGCATGGGCGAAGGCGCAAGTGCCAACATCTATGAGCTCTATGCCATCAAGGTGACTGAGCGCAACGGCCGTGCTCCCCTCGAGGGCGACGTCGTGACCGACGCCAGCGACTCCTTCGACCAGCGAGGTATGCCTTGCGTCAGCATGAAGATGAACGTCGATGGCGCACGCCGCTGGGCTGCCCTCACTAAGGCCAACCTCAAGCGCAGCGTTGCCATCGTGCTCGACGACAATGTCTATAGTGCTCCCACCGTACAGAGCGAAATCACCGGCGGTAACTCCGAAATCACCGGTCACTTCACCGCTGAGGACACCCGCGACCTGGCCAACGTGCTCAAGTCCGGTAAGATGCCCGCTCCTGCCAAGATCGTGAGCGAGGAAATCGTAGGTCCCTCTCTGGGTGCCGAGTCCATCCGTCAGGGTATCTGGAGCTGCGTCATCGCCTTCGTCATCCTCATGGTCTATATGATCACGATGTATGGCTTCATACCAGGCATGGTAGCTAACTGCGCCCTCATCCTCAACCTCTTCTTCACCATCGGCATCCTCACCAGCTTCCAGGCTGCCCTGACCATGAGCGGCATCGCCGGTATGGTACTGTCGCTGGGTATGGCCGTCGATGCCAACGTGCTCATCTACGAGCGCACGAAGGAAGAGATGAAGGCCGGTAAGAAGGTGCGCGAGGCACTGGCTGCCGGTTACAGCAACGCCTTCAGCGCCATCTTCGACTCGAACCTGACGTCCGTCATCACGGCTATCATCCTCTACTACTTCGGTACAGGACCCATCCGCGGCTTCGCAACAACCCTCCTGATCGGTATCTGCGTCAGCTTCTTCACCGCTGTGTTCTTGACACGCGTGGTCTATACACAGGTCATGGAGAAGGACAAGTGGCTTGGACTGACGTTCCGCACAAGCATCGGCGACAAGATCTCATTCCAGAACCCCACATACAAGTTCATGAGTGCCTACAAGAAGAGCTTCGCCATCTTCGGCACACTGGCAGTCATCAGCATTGCCTTCATGTTCACTCGTGGCTTCAGCAAGAGCATCGACTTCACAGGTGGACGTAACTTCGTGGTACTCTTCGAGAACGAAGTACAGCCCGAGGCTGTTCGCGGCCTGCTGGCTGAAGCCTTCCCCGAGAGCAACACCAGCGCCATCGCACTGGGCACAGAGGGCAAGACCATCCGTATCTCCACCAACTATCGCATTGAGGAGGAAGGTATCGAGGTGGACAGCGAGATAGAAAGCAAGCTCTTCGAGACCCTCAAGGGCGGCGGCCTGCTGGCAAGCGACCTGACGCTGGAGAACTTCATCAACCGCGACGAACGTGCCGGCGGCTCCATCATCAGCAGCCAGAAGGTAGGACCTTCAGTGGCCGAGGACATCACCTACGGTGCCATCTGGAGCGTCATCCTTGCCTTCATCGCCATCTTCATCTACATCTTCATCCGCTTCCGCAACCTGTCATTCTCCATCGGTGCCATCACAGCACTGTTCGTGGACATCATCCTCATCCTGGGTATGTACAGTATCTGCTGGGGCTGGATGCCCTTCTCACTCGAGATTGACCAGACGTTCATCGGTGCCGTGCTGACCGCTATCGGTTACTCCATCAACGATAAGGTGGTTGTCTTCGACCGCATCCGCGAGTTCCTCCACCTCCACCCGAAGCGCGACAAGCAGGAACTCTTCAACACCTCACTGAACAGCACCTTGAACCGTACCATCAACACCTCTGTCTCTACGTTCATCGTACTGGCAGTCATCTTCTGCCTCGGCGGTGCCAGCATCCGCAGCTTCGCCTTCGCAATGATTCTGGGTGTCGTATTCGGTACGCTGTCCTCCATCTTCGTGGCTGCTCCCACAGCTTACCTCACACGAGGCAAGAACATCGTGGAAGAGGCTCCCGAGAAGAAGTAAGGTACACATTATCTATATAATAAGAGAGCCGCAGCACTGCTAATCGGTGCTGCGGCTCTCTTGTTATATGCAAACGTCTCGTGCATTGTCTGTTCTTGCAGAACACAAATGGTCTCTTATCCCCCCTAAGTGCCTCAATTATCCACTTTTAGTAAATAAATATGCGGGGGACTATTGCTTTTTGCAATTATTTTCGTACTTTTGCAGCACTTTTTGCCATCCCATGGTCTTGAGGCTATCACAGGAAGGCTAAAGCTAAAGGAGTTACTAACAAACAATTGTCAACAAACAACCACAGGAAACATGAAAACCACCTGTTTTGTTGCCGTGCTTGCACTGGCAACGACCTTATGTATGCCAATAGGCGCACAAAACCTCAAGTTGAAAGGCATCGGCCACAACAATCGCTACGACAACGGAGACCAGATGGTTTCCACCTATGTCGGCTGGAACGCTGAACTTGGAAAAGCCATCTTCATCGTCGATAACGGCATCTATGCCATGAACTACGACGGTGCAACACTCTCTACCCCAGAGAAAGACCCCGCAGTAAACGCTGAGGAAGTACGTGCTGACAAAGACAAAGCACTGTGGGCCACAGACTTCAACATGATGTATGGCAACTCGGGTGCCATCTATGTGGACGGTCAACTGGTGACGGTTTTTTCTCGCGACGAGTCCTCCACCCCCGACGAAGAGCTCTTCCAGGTCTGCAAGTGGGACGCCACGACCGGCGAACTGCTGAGCAAGGAGACACGCCCCAAGTCAGACCGCTTGGAATCGGCAGGCATGGCCTACAACCCCAAGGACGGCAAGGTCTATGGACTCTTCTACCTGACAGGGCAGGACCTGCCTGAGGAAATCACCTCCGACCCCGACTACTTCGAGGATCAGGATGCAGACATGACCGACGGCGATGCCGGATACTGCCTCTGCTCCATCGACCTCAAAACCATGAAGGTGACACCCATCACCCCCGGGCTCTACTACTACAACTTCGTCACCTTCGCCATCAACAGCGAGGGACGTGCCTTTGCCCTCACCAGCGGCGGCAGCAGGGGCGTGCTCAACGACGACGGCAAGCTGATTGACATCAACGGCGACCTGACAGGCGCACAACTTTGCGAATTCGACCTCAAGACAGGCCGGATGCTGACCAAGGCTGTGCAGAAGATGGACGACGAAGGCGAAGTATATATTGACTACGTGCCCCTCGTCAACGGCACAGGCTACAGTTCGCAGTACCGCCGACAGGCTGCCTGCTTTGCCAAGAGCAACCCCGACAAGATGTACTGGATAGGCTACGTCAACAGCGGCAAGGGCATCAACGAATGGGGCTCATGGGGCGCACTCCCCGACAAGGAATGGCGCACCAACGGCAAATACGACACCGCACTCTACGAAGTAGATATCAAGACAGGCGAGGCTACCATGCTCTCCACGGTTACTAACCGCTGGACATTCTCTGCCCTATGGGTTGAAGAAGATGATGCAAGCGACGGTGCTGGCATTGACGTGACAGAAGAACCTACGACAGAAGCCTACATCGCACTCTCGACCGCAGACAACGGCGCCATCTGGCAACTGGTGGAGAAGGGCAAACAATATACTTATCGCATCGAACCTGCCATCGGATGGAAGATGCACAGCGTGACGTTCAACAATCAGGACATCACAGCTCAGGTCACTGAGGCCGGCACCATCACCACACCGGTCATCGACAGCGAACTCTCCACACTCTTTGTCACCTTCGAAGAGGAGGACGGCACAGACATACAAAACCTGAAGCAGACAAGCAACGTACGGATTCTTGGCAGGGAAGGCGGCATCAGCGTGAAGAACGCCAAGGCCGGCGACATGCTGCAAATCTACACAGCCGACGGACGTCTGCTACAGTCACAGCAGCTCGGTTCCTCTCAGGCTGAGGTTGCACTTGAAGGGAAGAAACTCTATATCATCAAAGTAGCCGACAAAGTGCTGAAAGTAAGACTTTGAAAAGGCGAAAAGGTGAAAAGGTAAAAAGGAACAATACATTATTAATTATTATATAACAACATGAGAAAAGTTACATTATTATTTGCCGCATTGCTCTCCTTGACATGGGGAACGATGAAGGCAGCAGACCCTGTTACAGAAGGGTTTGAGTATGCAACAGACGGTACGACTGTCATTTCTGTCAACAGCGACAACATGGGCCTTTCCAATGGATGGGTTGTTGTCGGTAGCGGCAACTACAAAGGCATTACAACAGGAACATCTAAGGACCTCCAATTGAAGAGCGGCTCCTATGTATACGAAGGAACCTATTCCATTGGCACTCAGTACAGCAACACAGCCACTTGGTTGGTTTGCCCTGTTGAGGTGTCTGGCACATTGAAGTTCTATGCACGTCGCTATAGCTCAAGCCGTTCCCTTACCATCGGTCTGGCAGTCAAGGATGGTGACGACTTTGCCATCTCCAACAGTTCCCTGGCTTCCTATACCACAGAACTGGGTACAGAGTTCACGGAGTTCACTGTTGAACTGGGTGATGACCCCGTGTACGTAGCTTTCAAGCCCAGCTATGCTTACTTTGACAATGTAACCTATACCCCGTATGAGCAAGCAGCGGGTCCTGCCCTTGCTGTGAAGGACGGCAACACAAAACTGACCTCTCCTTATGCTTACAACTTCGGTTTGGCAGTTGCAGGCACCACGAAGACCTTCCTGCTGAACAACCCTGGCACGGAAGACCTGGGCGTGTCTGTTTCTGAAACAGGTAACTTCGGTGCAAAATTATCCGCTCCAACAATTCCTGCGGGCGGTGCCAGCAATGTGGCTCTCACCGTCACCATGCCCAGCACCTCTGGCAGCAGCACCGTTACCATCACGCCGGCAGCTGGCAGCGGCATCGACCCCTTCATCATCAACGTAAGCGGCACCATCCGCGACGCCAACAAGCTCTACGAGCAGGGCTTCACCGCCCTTCCCCAAGACTGGACGACGACTGGCACATGGTACTTTAATGAAGAACATGGCGCATACAACAATGCATGGTATCTCTCAAGCAATGCACGCCTCATCACTCCCAAGCTGAACGTCAGCGAAGGCGAGACATTCTTTGTAGAAGCTAAGGGCTACAGCACAAGCAACACCAGCTACCAGCACCTGCAAATGCAGTATTCTGCCGACGGCACCACTTGGACCAACTTCGACGACGAGCCGACGCTCGACCCGTCTAACTGGCAAACCTTCAGCTTCACTGGTGTACCCGCCGGCCAATACTACATTGCCATCAACGCTTCGCAGGCCGATGTCCGCATGTTCTATGGCGGCGAGCTGCCTCAGGAGCCTAAGATGGTTGTCACACAGCCTGCTTCCCTCGACTTCGGTGTGATTAGCGAAGCAACCGCTAAGACCTTCACCATCGCCAACACAGGCCACGCTACCTTGGAAGGCATCAACGTAGTATCTTCTAATAACTTATTCACCGTGACAGGTGCTCCCACAAGCCTTGAGGCTGGTGCAAGCGCCGAAGTGACCATCACAATGGCTGCCACCACGACAGGCGCACTGAGCAGCGACATCACCGTCAGTGCCACTGGCATGGCTGACGTGCAGTTCACCGTGACCGGCGTCGTTCTGCCCGAAGGCATGATGGTCGTTGACTTCAACGATAACGCGCTGCCCGCCAACTGGACTAACGCCGCATCAAGCAAGTGGAGCTTCTCCGAAGGCAAGGCTTATTGCACATCAGCTTCCGAATTGGTAACGCCGAAGCTGTCCGTTGCAGACGGCGACATGCTTGCCATCAAGGCAACAAGCTACGACAACTACGACAATAACTATCTCGAAGTTTACGGTTCTGCCGATGGTACTTCATGGGATTTAATCCAGAAGTTCATTTCTCGCAGCCAAATTCCTTACGGTTCCTACGCAACACTCGTTGTTACAGGCATCCCGACAACAGCAAAGTATCTCAAGTTCAAAGGTTATTATGTTCGCGTTGACGAGATTGCCGGCCTGACCTACGCTCCCGTGCTTTCTGTAGCACAGGGCGAAACAGCCGTAAGCTCTCCCGCTGCCTACGACTTCGGCGAGTGCGCTGACAATGCTTCTGTCACCTACAACTTCACCAACGCTGGTGCAGGCACCATCGAAATCACCAATGTAGCCGTTACTGGCGAAGGCGCAACTGCCTACAGCACCAACTGGACGGAAAGCACGGTAGCTCCCTTCGACCTTGTGATTACCCGCACGTACGTTGCTGGCCGCGAAGGTGCTTCTGAGGCTACTGTTACCGTCACGACCACCGAGGGCGACTTCGTCATCAACGTGACCGGCACAGACAAGGCTGCCAATGCTCCTGAGCTGGCAGTAACTCCTGCTGAGGATGCAGAGTTCGGCGTAGTGACTGCTGCTACAAGCAAGACCTATACCGTGACCAACGCAGGCACTGGCTTGCTGACCGTCAACATCTATTCCAACGATGCCAAGTTCACTGTTGCTCCCGCACAGCTTTCTGACATTGCAGCCGGCGAAAGCAAGACCTTCGATGTCACCTTCACTCCCGTAGCAGAGACCTACGGCACGTTTACAGCAGAAATCGTTGTCATCCCGACCTACGACGAGAGTGCAGCCGTTCATTTCAATGCTTCTGCCAAGGTGAAAGACCCGAATGTATGGAGCGAGGACTTCGCCGCAGGCACAGTTCCTACTGGCTGGGATGCAGGTGCAAACTGGACATTCACAGACGGTGTTGCCAAGGCAGCCTACGCTTACGGCTCCACAACCTACCTGACCACACCCGTCCTGACCGTCAGCGATGCCAGCGACGAGATGACCTTCGACTACGAGGCAACAGCCAACTACGTCAACATCAAGATTCAGATGTCGAAGGACGGCGGTGCCTTTGAGGATTACAAGACTATCTCTGGCCTCAACAATGGCAATGCAGACACTTACACCATCACCGGCCTTGAGGCAGGCGACTACCAGTTCCGCTTCGCTAACGATGACTACAAGCTCGACAACTTCGAAGGCTTCAAGCTGAACCTTGCCGACCACATCATCGGCATCGCTGCAAGCACTATCCCCGAGAGCAGCAGCTACACCGTGACGATGAAGGAAGGCCGCAGCTTCGAGGCTACCGTCACCGTGAAGGAGATGCGTGGCGTAGCAGAGGAAGTGACTGCAAAGCTCTACATGGGCACCGACGTGATTGGCACAACCAATGGTTCCGTTGCTGCTAACGGCATCGAGACACTCACCATCACTGCCACCCCAACGGCTCCTGCCACCGACGGCATTGAGATGCACATCGAGGTTGAGTATGCCGGCGGCACAGTCAGCACAGACCCCGTCACCCGCTACGTTGCTGCTCTCACTTACTATGTACTCGATGAGACATCTACCGACGCTATCGTAGCTGGCACTTACGACTACGTAACCCTGAAGCGCACCTTCGCAGCTGGCTGGAACACCGTCTGCCTGCCCTTCACCATCAGTGACGTTGAAGGCTTCTTCGGTACAGGTGCCAAAGCATACGAATACACTAAGTATGACAATGGCGAGCTCAGCTTTGCTGCTGTGACGACCCTTAGCGCAAGCTATCCCTACATCGTCTATGTTCCCACTGCCATGACAGAAGACATAGAACTGACCGACATCACCGTTGCTTCTTTCGATGTCAATCCCTGGTACACCAGTAAGAATGGAGCCTACCTTCGTGGCACCTACGCTCCCATTGCCGCTGGCGAATGGACAAAGTCTGCTGAAACCGACGTCATCTATGGTCTCATCACCGACGGCCACATCGTGAAGGCCGGTACTGGTGCCAGCATCAAGGGCTTCCGCGCTTACTTCGACCTGCCTGCTGGCAGTGAGGTCAAGGCTCTTACTTTCGACGGTGAGGATGCCACAGGCATAAAGATTCTGTCCGACTCACCCTCAAAGGACGAGAACATCTACAACATTGCCGGTCAGCGCATACAGAAGATGCAAAAGGGCATCAACATCGTGAACGGCAAGAAAATCCTCAAATAATTAGATATTTCAAGATTTAAGGAATTAAGGATTGCTTTATGCACCCCAAAATCCTAAAATATAAAATCATTAAATAGTAAATTATTATGGTGAAAAAGACATATATCACACCTCAGACACTGATAGAGGTAGCCGAAAGTGAGATGCTGATTGCCGCAAGCAAGTTCGATATAAGCAGCGATACACAGAGCATCACGCCAACTGACGACGAATACAGCGGAGAGTTCTCCACCAAGGAATACTCCTTCGGCGATGACTTCTGAGAAGTAAGAACAGACCGATAAAGGGGGAGCTCCCCCTTGAACCGACAATCCCGCGCTGCTCGTGCTGAGCAACGCGGGATTGCTTTATCCCAAATCCGCAAAAATGCCCTATGGAAATAAGTACGTGTACTTGTCGCCATAAGTACGTGTACTTATTGCCGGAAGTACGTGTACTTATCCCCATAAGTCCGTGTACTTATCTGACCACCTCCCAGAGATGAGAGCAAGAGGTGCTTTTGCAGATTATCATATAAAATTTTATTGCTGTCCGGTAAATAAGCACCGAAGGTGCGAAAGAATACAGACGGGGGTGTTCTCCGCCTGCGCCTGACCGAAGGGAAGAACCCCCGGTAGTAGTGCGACAACAAAAGAAGCCCCGACGGGGCGACAGAGTTTTTTAATATGCTGTTTACAAAGCAATTGGACGTTCTATCGCCCCTTTGGGGCTTTCGTTTTGTTGATGTTCCTATACCGGGGGTTCTTCCCTTCGGTCAGGCGCAGGCGGAGAACACCCCCGTCTGTATTCTTTCGCGCCTTCGGCGCTTTTCCCAGGACAACAATAATAAAATTTAACGTGAGCTCGACGAAAATCCAAAGGACAATCAAACACATGATAGACTGTAAGTTTCCATTTTCGTCGAGCTCACGTTAAAATTTATGAATGGGGAATTGGAATTTATGAATTAAAGTCGTACCTTTGTAGGCGAATTTATTGATAACACACAACTCCATGAGTCCCAACGAACTCAACGAACAGCTCAAGCAGACCGTTGGCCGCCTTTCGGAACCCGACTCCATGTATGGTCTCTTCTATGAAATGGGCGACGGAAATCCTCTGCCTTCTGCTCCGGCTCTTGCCGAAATCATCGACCTCTGCCGAGCCATCCTTTTCCCAGGCTTCTATGGTAAATCCACGCTAAGCAGCAAGACACTCCCTTATCACATCGGTGTCAACCTGGACCGTCTCTGCCATCTGCTCACGCAGCAGGTGGTGGCCGGACTCTGCTCGCAGAACAGCGAACAGATGCAGACTTGCCAACTGACGGAGAAGGCACAGACTATCGTGGCAGATTTCATCACCCGCCTGCCGGAACTGCGACGCATCCTTGCCACCGACGTCGAGGCGGCCTACAACGGCGACCCTGCTGCCGAGTCATACAGCGAAATCATCAGCTGCTATCCAGTCATCAAGGCCCTCACCTGCTACCGCATCGCCCACGAGCTGCTGCTGCTGGGCGTGCCCCTCATCCCCCGCATCATCACCGAGATGGCGCACAGCGAGACGGGCATCGACATCCATCCCGGAGCCAAGATAGGGCACCACTTCACCATCGACCACGGCACAGGCGTCGTCATCGGAGCAACGTGCATCATCGGCAACAACGTCAAGCTCTACCAGGGCGTCACACTCGGCGCAAAGAGCTTCACCCTCGACGACGACGGGAATCCCATCAAGGGCATCCCTCGCCACCCGATACTCGAGGACGACGTCATCGTCTATAGTAACGCGACAGTCCTCGGACGCATCACCCTGGCCAAAGGTACCGTCATCGGCGGCAACGTATGGGTGACGGAAAGCACCAAACCGGGCGAACAAATCGTTCAGGCAAAGAAACGAAAGAGCCAACTGGTGCGCCCAGAAGACTGGGGAGGACTGTAGGATAATTGAAAGTTGAAAATTAAAAATTGAGAGGTTAGAAGTTAGAGGTTAGGGGTTAGAGAATACCATCTTTCCTTTACCTGCAACCAGAACAATCCTCTAACCACTAACCTCTAACCACTAACCACTATACAAACAATGGAAAACCCCAAGTGGAACACTCCTGCAAGCAAGGCCGGAGAAGAGTTTGAAATGATAGCCAAGACCTTCCAGGGCTTGGAGACGGTACTGGCAACGGAGCTGATAGACCTCGGTGCCAACAACATACAGTTAGGCCGACGCATGGTCAGCTTCACGGGCAACAAGGAACTGCTCTATCGTGCTAACTTCCAGTTGCGCACGGCCATCCGCATCCTCATGCCCATCAAGCACTTCCGCGCCACCAGTGCCGACGAAGTCTATACCGCCGTGCAGGAGATTGACTGGACCGACTACCTGACCAACGAGACGACCTTCGCCGTCGATAGCGTCGTGTTCAGCACCGAGTTCCGCCACTCTAAGTTCGTCGCCTACAAGGTGAAGGACGCCATTGTTGACCAAATGCGGGAGCGGACAGGCGAGCGCCCAAACATCCGCGTCACCAACCCCGACCTGCAGCTCCACATCCACATCGCTGAGTACGACTGCACCCTCTCGCTCGACACCAGCGGAGAGAGCCTGCACCGCCGCGGCTACAGGCAGGAGAGCGTGGAAGCTCCCCTCAACGAGGTGCTGGCCGCCGGCATCATCATGCTCACGGGCTGGAAAGGCCAATGCGACCTCATCGACCCCATGTGCGGCAGCGGCACCATCCCCATCGAGGCAGCCCTCATTGCCCGAGGCATTGCACCAGGCGTCTATCGCAAGGAATATGCCTTCGAGAAGTGGCCCGACTTCGACCAGGAGCTCTTCGACAGCATCTACGAAGACGAGTCGCGCGAGCACGACTTCGAGCATCACATCTACGGCTACGACATCAACCACAATGCCGTCGCCATCGCCACGACCAACGTCAAGGCGGCTGGTCTGAGCAAGGAGATAACCATCCAGCAGCAGGACTTCGCCGACTTCAAGCAGCCCGCGGAGCAAGCCATCATCATCACCAACCCACCCTACGGCGAGCGCATCTCGGCGCCCGACCTGCTGGGGCTTTACAAGATGATTGGCTCGAAGTTCAAGCACGACTTTACAGGCAACGATGCCTGGGTGCTCAGCTACCGCGAGGAATGCTTTGACCAGATAGGCCTTAAGCCGTCGCTCCGCACGCCGCTCTACAACGGCAGCCTGGAGTGCGAACTTCGCAAGTACCAGATGTTCAGCGGCAAGTTCAACGAGATGCGTGCCGAAGGCGGCGACATCAAGACCGCTCAGGAGCGACGCATGATGGCTGACCGCAAACGCTTCAAGCAGCGCCGCGACTTCAAGGAACGCCTCGAAGACGACCCTCGCGAGCGTTTCACACGCAAGAAGGACCGCGAAGACTTCCGCAGAGACAACAAGAAAGGCGACTTCCGCAAGGAATCTAAAGGCGCACGTAAGGACTTCCGAGGCGACGCACGCAAGGACTTCCGCTCAGGCCGCAAGCCTTTCGACAAGAATAAATCAGGTAAGAAATTTGGCAAGAAACGTTATGATGATGAAGATTAAACACATACTGCTCACGCTCATTATGCTCTCAACGACCGGTTCACTCTTCGCCCAAAAGCTCTTCACGCTCGAAGAACTCAACTTTGGCGGAAAGAATGCCTCGAAGTTCTACCCCGAGCGCTGGCAACTGCGCTGGGACGGGAACCGACTCATCGATGCTGCCGACAAGGCGAAGCCCATCGTCATCGACCCCAAGACGGGCAAAGTCATCGAAGGAGAAACGGTTGACCTTGAAACAAACAAGCGCTCACGGCACGAAGGAGAACTGGAGTTCTGCAAGGCCTCCGGCGCTGTGGCCTTCTCTAAGGACAACAACCTCTGGGTTGCCGCTGCCGACGGAACGGAACATCAACTGTCCTCCGACGGCTCACGCGAAATCGTCTATGGCAAGAGCGTACACCGCGATGAGTTCGGCATCTACAAGGGAACCTTCTGGAGCCCCGACGGACAACAGCTCGCCTTCTACCGCATGGACCAAAGCATGGTGGCTGACTATCCGCAGGTCAACACCTTCGAACGCGAGGCAACGCTGGCTCCCGACAAGTACCCGATGGCCGGCATGACGTCGCACAAAGTCACGGTCGGCATCTTCTCCCTGCCAGGGGCAAGGAGCAAGGGGCAAGGGGCAGGATGCATCTACCTCGACCTGGGCGACCCCACCGACCGCTACTTCACCAACATCGCCTGGGCGCCCGACGGTAAGACACTCTATCTCTACGAACTCAACCGCGACCAGAACCATACAACGCTCGATGCCTACGACACCACAACGGGCCGCAAGATAAAGACCCTCCGCGAAGAAAGCTCCGACAAGTACGTCGAACCTCTCCACCCCATCACCTTCCTGCCCTGGGACGACACGAAGTTCATCTACTGGAGCTGGAAGGACGGCTACAAGCACCTGTACCTCATGGACATCAACGGCAAGGAACTCGGACAACTGACCAGCGGCAAGTGGGTCGTGAAGGAACTCGTCGGCTTCTGCTCCGCCACAAAGAGCGCCATCATCATCACGAAGGAAGCGAGCGACTTAGGGCGCAACATCTACCGTCTCGACCTGAAGACCAAGAAGCGCACCTTGCTCGACAACGGTCGCGGCTGTCACTCTGCACAGCTCTCTGCCGATGGTCGTTACCTCATCGACACTTGGCAGGAACCCACCGTGCCGCGTGCCTGCGCCGTGACCGATACAAAGACCGGCAAGCAATCGCTCGTCCGCACAGCTAAAGACCCGTGGGAAGGTTGGTATCAGCCCATCTTCGAGCAGGGCACCATCCTTGCTGCCGACGGCCAGACGACACTCTACTGGCGCATGGTCAAGCCGATGGACTTCGATGCCTCAAAGAAGTATCCGACCGTCGTCTATGTCTATGGCGGCCCACATGCCCACAACGTCGAGGCCTCGTGGCACTGGGGCTCGCGCTCCTGGGAAACGTACATGGCGCAGAAAGGCTACATCCTCTTCATCCTCGACAACAGAGGCAGCGAGGACAGAGGCCGCGACTTCGAGCAAGTGACCTTCAGACATCTGGGCCAAGAGGAGATGAAAGACCAGATGCAGGGCGTAGCTTACCTGAAGTCGCTGCCCTACGTGGATGCTGACCGTCTGGGCGTACACGGCTGGAGCTTCGGCGGCTTTATGACGACATCGCTGATGACCACTTAT
>Ga0310691_10003965_pt1 | contig 17070 bp, 15 predicted proteins | sample 176DNAGHGlowgp2_FD_203887 | JGI IMG/M metagenome (GOLD analysis project Ga0310691, IMG submission 203887) | Sheep rumen microbial communities from Palmerston North, Manawatu-Wanganui, New Zealand - 1766 DNA GHGlow gp2 (v2) (version 2) | ecosystem: Host-associated > Mammals > Digestive system >...
GCCACCTTCGCACGAGCTTCAAGGCTATCGGCGACACGGTGATGAGCCTCCTTGGACACAACGGGGTCAAGATTGATGTCGCCCAGGGTCCGGACGCGTACATGCAGAATTGTGTAGCAAGGCAGGAGCTACAGGCACTGTTGGCAATCGTGGAGCCCAACCAGAAGCGGGCAATCGTGAATGCCATCCTCAGGACGCACCCGGACAACGAAATCCTCGCACAGCTCTATGCAGAACTGAATTCCATGAAGGAACCGACCGCAATGGAACAGGAGATGCAACAGACGGTGATGCTGATGAAGGAAGCAATCGACAAGAAGAACCAGGAAATCATGGACCTCACGGCCCAGCTCGAGGAATACCGCAAGAGCAACCAGTCTCAGGTCCGTTCTTACGAGTTCGAACTCCTGAAGGCCCGCCAGGCACACGAGTTCAACATGCAGGAGCTCGCCCTCAAGGCACAGCTCGACCAGGGTGCCAACGCGGACAAGATTGCCGCGGAAGCCGAGAAGGCCCAGCTTGACCTCGAAGGCAAGGCAATCCAGCTCGAAACCCAGAAGGTGAAGGCAAACGCAGATGCACAGAAGGCCGTGGCCGAGGAGACCAGGGCGCAGAACGAGATGCTCAACAGCATGTTCGGAGGTGAACAGTAATGGCAGCAAAGCTTTCTATCGACAACGCGCCCTTCCTCGGGCGCGACTCCGGTCTTCCGGTCGAAGGCCGCATCAAGATATACCTTCACGATTCCGACGATTTAGCCCGGGTCTACACCCTGGAAGGCCAGTCCTATGTAGAAGCGGCCAACCCGCAGCTTATACACACTGGCTACCCGGATGCATCCATCTTTGTCGATGTTGGGCTTTACGACATCGTTGTCGAGAAGTACTTCGGGACCGAGGGCGAGATGTCCGTGGATTCCCCGGATAGCGATTTCGTCCAGATGGCGGTCTACGAGTTCGGCCTCGACATGGACATCGAGTCGATGACCCGCAACGAGGTGGACACGATAGACGAGCTCCGCTCTACGGACCCGTCCATGCACTCTGTACGCGTCCTCTGGTATTTTGAACCGGGCGACTGCGTTCCGAGAACCTATGTATGGGACCCGGATTCCGTAAACCAGGAAGACGGCGGCTATGTAATCGGTTCGGACATTTCGGATTCCGGACGGTGGATTCTTGTCTGGGCCGACGAGATTCTCCCCGCGAGCATCTACGGGTGCAAGCCGGGCGACGAAAGCAACATCCCTCTGCTCATCAACTATCCTGCCACGGTTGGCTCCTTTGCCCTCCGTACGGCCCCGTGTGTGCGCTTCCAGGCCGGCGACTGGCAGACCTCTGTAGGTCTTGCGACCGAAAAGGAACTGTGCTTCGACGGCGGCGCACGGTTTGTCGCAAGCGAGATTACCTGCCCGAGAATAAGGGTGTTCGGGACGTTTACTTCCTACATCGCGGACTTCACGTTCACCGACACTTCCACCGTGGCTCACAGCTCTTGGTTCAAGACGGTGTTCGGGTTCCTCACCTGCCACTCCAAGCACCTCACGATTGACGCCGCGAACTTCTTCGCTGGTACAAACGTGTCTTCCCCGATTGACCTCGAGGGTGTTACCTGGGAGGCAAACGGGCGCCTTCCGGTCACTTACATCAACAGCGGCAAGATTCGCTTCAGCAGGTGTAACTTTATAGGCGAGCAGTTCTTCGACGGCACCGACAAGGTTACCTTCAGCTACACGGCATTCAAGGATACCTGGTTCAGCGTGGGTCCGAATATCGACTTCGTGAACAAGGTGTGGGTAAGAAGCACTTCACTCAACACATTGCTAGTCAGCAACTTCGCATATGCCTTGAACTATGTGAACGCGTTGAAGGCCGACGGTGCCCGCGAGTGCGACCTCGAGGGACGCTATGTGCAGAACCTGAACCTCGACGGTTTCCAGGTAGCCCGCAATATCCAGTGCGGTACGCTCTCCATGCAGACCCAGGCTGACCTCGCTCTATACAACGTGACGGCCGACAGTGCTACCTTGCGTGGCCTTTCCAATGGTTCCATCGGTCTTTCCCGGTGCGACATCGGGGGGCTCATGGTGTTCAACTGCAGGTACTTCGATGTGCAGGACAGTTCCGTCCGGTTCTCCCAGGCGGGCACGATGTCGGTGTTTACCGCGACGAACTCCACGGTCGGCTCCGACAACAGCTGGACCTATAACACCCAGATGAGCTTCGACCGGTGCAAGGTGGATATCAACGTCAGGAACGCGGTGGACAATTCCTCCGTGCTCAGTTCCATCGAGATGCACGACTGCCGCATCGGCGACAACTGCGTGTTCGAGACCAAGAACCTGTTCCTTTATGGGTGCACTACCTACCACGCCACAATAAAGATTTACCCCTACCTCGTCAACGGGAGCTACAGGCTCTCCGCGATTTTCGAGGGATGCGTATTCGACAACTCTACACCGATTGAGTTCACCAAGTTCGATGTCCTAAACGGCTACCAGCAGGAAGACTGCTACGACTGCAGCCTCAACTGGCGCATCGTGGGCAATACCTTCGCTGGTAACTCCGAGGGCATCCGTATGCGCTACTGGAGTTTCCGGGCGGGCAACTACCCTCTCCGTACCTTCGTAAAGGTAGGCCAGGGAATCCACACGGTTGAATACTCGGGCAACACCGGTAGCTGCCCCGGGGTGGACTTCAAGGGTGTCATGATTGCCGACAATTCCCAGTATGTCACCTACGACCTCGGCGGAGCCACGCTTTACAAGTACCGTTCCGCTACCCGCAGGGTGATGCCCGATGTGCAGCGCGGCCTTACCTGGTATCTCCAGGATACTGTCGACGGTAAGGGCATGATGACAAAGTGGTACAACTGGGTTGAGTCCCCTTACGATTCCCTCACCTACAGCCTGTTCCGCCAGGACTTCTTCCTGTACCATACGGCTCACGACGACGGCATCTACAACGGGGACTACTTCGGGATGGCAGTATGTACGCTCAACGACTACATCAGGATTGTGCAGCGTGGCGACGGTGACCACAACCGCGGCATAGTCGCACAGGTGGTGTAGTTTGCAGGGGAGGAATTTACGATGGCACTAGCATACCTTTTGAACCCTTGTGACCAGTATCAGAACAGGGCCGGCGTCAACAATGTCGCCGGCTACTTTGAGGTGTTCCTTGCCGATACTGACGACAGGGCTACAGTATATGTCGACTTTGAAGGCACCCTGGCGCCTGCCCGCATTCCCATAGACATGAACGGGCGATGCGTGATGGTGGTCGATGCGGCCCCTGCCTACCGTGTAGAGATGCACGACAGGAGCGGCAACCTCATCTTCACGCAGAGCCCCGTGAACGCGTTCGGCGGCGGCGCAGGCGGGGGTTCTGGGAAGGTCGAGGTGAAGTCCTCCGACGGTTCCGTAAATGTCACTAAGACCACCGTTGGGGACACCACGGTATTCGACATCGGTCTCCCCGAGGATTCCGTTGACGACCTCGCCTGGATTAAGTGCGACGGGTGCACCATCGAGGACGGCTTCATGCGCCCGGTCTACACATCGGGCACGATGGCCGTGGGCGGCACCGGCGTAATAATGGGTGCTGACAAGTACTACCATGTGACGGCCCACATCAGGGCCACCAAGGGTTCCCCGGAGAACATCTACGACCGGGTATCCGTTGAGTTCGTGAAGCGTTCCCAGGGTACCGACACGGTGCTACAGTCTGGCACCCGCATTGTCGACTACAGTTTCGGCATGGTGCAGGAGTTCGAGGTTTCGGGCGACTTCCTCGAGCATTCCGAGTTCGAGCTCTGTGTGCGGGTTACCGGCCTGGATTCCACGGGAGGCACCTTCGAGCTTCTCGACATGGAGGCGCACAGGGTCTACTCGGGTATCGCACAGGGCGGTTCCGGTGGCGGCGTACAGGCCAACTGGGCGGAGCAGGACCCGGCCGACCCGAGCTATATCCGCAACAAGCCAGCACAGAAGCCCGTCTACGCCGAGGAAGGCATCGAGGTGGTTGAGGAGGCCGACAAGTTTAAAATCGGGCTTTCCAGCGCACTCAAGAACGAAATACAGCAGCTCCGCACGGAAGTGGACAGCCTGGGCAACCGGGGCCTAATCTACCACGGCGAGAGCGGGGCCAACCGGATTTCCTTCGGCTAAAGGAACAAGTTTAAAGGGTGGAGGGTTTTAATATGTGCATGTTCGATTTCGACCCGAAGAACAAGCTGTGGCGGGAGGACCCTTCCATCAGCTTCAACGACAATGTTCTGTACGGGTGCATCCACTTTACGAAGGTGTTCTTTGGCAAGTACCGGGTGACCCCGGCGAACAACGAGGACTACGACGACATGGCCGCGGATTGCGTCCTCGCGGTCTACGATTCCGCGATGAGGAACCTGGACAAGTGGGACAAGAACTACCGTCTCGACCAGTACCTCTTCGCCCGCGCCTGGAGCATCGTGGGCGGGTGGCTCAAGAGAAGGTTCGACAGGCACTCCAGGGAGCTACGGGATGTACACCTGGACAAAGGCGGCCTGGTCCCCGTGGAGTACGATGTGGGCGTCGACGAGCTGGACCTCAGGAGCGGCAAGGTGGGGCGCTACTCGGCGTTCGGAAGTATCCTTGTGGGTTCCGGGGAGAAGGATATGTCCCCGGTAGCAATCGAGTTCCTGGACTACTACGACGACTGTTTGTTCCTCGGGATAGCCCCGGTTAGCCCCGAGGAGTTCGACCGCGGGATATGCCCGGAGGACCTAAAGCGTATAAGGCGGATTCTCGAGAAGTCCGCGAGAAAATCCGCGGCGGGCCGGAAGGTTTTGAACAAACTATCCGAAACAGCTGAAATTCGTTCTATGAAGTCCCGCCGCGGTAAGATTTAAGGAGAAGATTATGGCACAGGAATTTGTAAGCGAGATTGCGGACCGGATGGGCGTGGAAGGCGTGAGCAACACGGACGGTGCCCACGTAAAGACGATTAGCGCCGAGTACTACAAGCGCACGGCAAACGGCGCGGTCACCAACGCGCTAATACAGGAAGCTCTCGACGGCAAGGCCGCGGGCAACCACACGCACACCCTCTCAATCACGCCCGTTACCCCTCCGAGCGGCACCCACATCTACGACATCTACCCGGGTTCAACATACCAGGTAACAGCGGGAGGCAACAGCAATCACATCCGAGTCGTGGAGCCAACCGAGTCCTATTCCTCTACAATCAAGTACTGGGAACCGAACGGCAATGGTCAGTTCCAGGGACAGCACAAGTATTGCCCGGAGTCCCGTACCCTGTATGAATGGGTTGGCGACAGGTGGATTCCGCTCAACAACACGCACCACCGTTTGATTGTTCAAATAAAGTATCTCAAGATTAACCCGAGCGAGTCCTCACTCTATCCGCGAAATGTTGTCTGTGACAAGACGGACTTCACGGGTTCCGGAAGTTCCATCGTGTTCAAGCCAGTGGACCCTTATATGATGGCCTGGTGGTACAACCGTGGAGACTCTTTCGAGCTCGGCCGGGAAGTCTCTACGGACCCGTGGGGCGACGGGTACCCGACCTGGATTACCGAGTTCCAGTTCGGCAAGGATTCCGGGGACGACAGGTACTACTGCACCAATATGAACTCCGTGCGCTACGACTCATCCACGGGCGGGCTGGTGAGCAAATGGTGCAACTACATCACGGACTACTCCAGCGGTAGCGCGGTGAAGTACCTGGAGTTCCAGTCGTGGTAAGGAGGAGAATATGGCTTTAGGATTGACACCAACTACATTGAGTTTCATAGCTGGCAACGGCTCCCCGGCACCATCCGCGGGAGTCACCGACGTTTTGCAGAACGGGGTCTCCGTGGTTGACAACGGGGTCGCCCGGGTTACCGTCCCTACGAATACGAGCGACTTAACGAACGATTCCGGGTTCATCACGGACGCGGACATCCCGGCAATACCCACGAAGACCTCGGAGCTACAGAACGATTCCGGCTTCATTACTTCGTCCGCATTGCCCACGAAGACAAGCGACTTGCAGAACGACTCGGGCTTCGTCACGGCGGGAGACATAAGACAGGTCCCCGCGTCTACCTCCTCGGATGCGAACAAGGTGCTCACGGTGGATTCCCAGGGTGCTCCCGGGTGGTCCGCGTTGCCTTCCCCTGTAGTCTCCGGGGTGCAAGATGTGCTCGTAGACGGTGCCTCCGTGGTGACCCAGGGGGTGGCCAACATTACGATGCCCGCGGTGCCCACGAAGGTCTCCCAGTTGCAGAACGATTCCGGCTTTGTTACCTCGTCCGCAATCCCGACGAAGACAAGCGACCTACAGAACGATTCCGGGTTCATAACAAGTTCGTCTTTGCCTACCGTAGACCAAACCTACAATGCCGCGAGCGCCAACGCACAGTCCGGCGTAGCCGTCGCACAGGCAATCGCGAGCATCACCCCGGGTGGTTCCGGGTCGTTGAGTTACTACTTGCACATCCCGAACACCGAGTCCGAGACGGTAGTGAGCAACATCACTCCGGTACACAGTGCGACTACATACACGACCGGGCTAATGTACGAAATGCCATCGGCGAGCGCAAACGATGTGCTCGTGGGAGGCTCCGGGTACTATGTCGGGGCATCCGGAATTATCCGGGTGGCGTTTAACGGCGGTATGCCTACTGACGGTTGGGATGTCGCGAAATTCCACTTGTTTGTAAATGACCCTAGATATACCGGATATACGGCTTTCCATAGCATAAGCTACGCGAACACCGGGAAGCCATCCTGGGAAACATCGACTATATCGGCTCCGTTCTTCGAGGTTCCGTATATGATGAGCCGCCAAAAACTGAGCTACTCAAGCCCGGTGGAAATATATGTGTTCTTCGAGGACGCATCCGGCAATTTCTTTGTGCCGACATATAAGCCGTACATCATTTTCTACAAGTTCGCGTAAGGGGATAATATGGAGAAATTGAATAAAGTTTGTACGAACTTCGAGCAGGACTTCACGGAGACCGAGAAGGCCCAGGCGCGGAGAAACATCGGGGCCCAGCAGGAGCTCATCGAGGGCGACAACATCCAAATCGTGGGCAACACGATTTCCGCCATAGTGCCTACCCCGGAGCCACAGGAGATAGTAAACAACGGCGTCCTCACGCTCGAGCGCAACGGGGTATCCGTGGGCACATTCAGTGCGAACCAGGCCGAGAACAGGACCGTCAACATCCAGGTTCCAACTACGACGGCGGACCTCACGAACACGTCCGGGTTCATCACGATGGATGACATCCCGGCGCCGCCCGTGGTGAACGACGCGCGGCTCACCATCAAGCAGAACGGGAACACCGTGGGCACCTTCACGGCGAACGCCTCGGAGGACTCCACGGTGAACATCGATGTCCCCGTGTACACCGCGGGGGACAACGTAAAGATTTCCGGCGCGAACGTGATTAGCTCCCTACGCGGGCTCAAGCAGTACACCCGTACGCAGCCTACCGGGGACTACGGGGATATGGTGGAGGACGATGTGGTCCTTGGAATCTACCACATTTCGCCGCCTACGATTGTGGACAACATCAAGCGGAACAACATAGTCTACGAGTACAAGGTAACCAACATCACGAACGTGTCGTATTTCGACATCGGCTACTCTATGACCCCGGATGCCGACGGCTTTGTTCCGAATGTCCATTTCATAATCGACCTTACAGGAGAAATAAGGGACGACTCGACCCCGGGCATTATCGGGTCGCCACACGACTATATCTTGCTAAATGTCGGGTACGGCAACACGAAGGCACAGCTCGCGAACTACTCCGCCCGCTGGATTCCCATTTACATCGGCCACAAGTACCTCGTCGATTTCTACGGCAATGTTTCCTACGTGAGCGTCCTCGGGGAGAACCGGGTGCAGGACATCGCGCCGAACTTCGGTGATGTACACGAATACCTCGCGACCGACCCGAGCACGACCCACCACGACATCGAGTACAAACTGGAACACTCCACCGCGTACCACCTGGACATCTACACGAACGCCCTCCAGGCGGAGAGCACGGACAAGTTCCAGTACCGCGTGGGTCTCGGGATTTACGGGGCGCAGAACAACAGGTACCTTACCGGGTGGAACAGGCAGGATTCCGGTAAGGCAATCCACCAGCACCTCGACTTTACAACCGATTCATCCGCCCCGCTTTTCATAGAGTTTGACCAGGCCAACTATCCGATGGCTACACAGACGGTAAACCTGATGATTGTCGGGACAAAGGAACGGTTCTAGGGGAGGCGGATATGACAACTGAACTTTGGACATCCCTTATAGGTGGCGTGGTGCTCGTGCTGACGGCGCTTGCTACCTATTTGAAGTCCCACAGCGATGTCAAGGCCATAAAGGACGACCGGGAGGCCACGAAGGCAATCCGCGACCGGGAGGCCCAGGAGCTACGCGACTCGCTCATGAAGGCTTTGTGGGAAATCGACAATCTCAAGCGGGAAAGCCACCACAAGGGGACCCTGCTTGACGACCTGCAGAAGCAGGTGAACCTCCTGAACCAGAACCTAGCGGTTAACAACAAGACCATGGAGAACCTCGTGGAGGCTATCCGGGAGCTCAAGGAGAACAGGTAGACATTATGGCTGAAGACTTGTACAGTGCGATTTTGAACAGCGCCGCAAGGAACGCGGCGAGACAGGAAATGGACACCACGGTGCTCGACCGTCTTGCCATGGAGCAGCAGCTAGCCAGACTCCTCGCAGGGCAGCGCAGGCGCGAGCGTCAGGCCGAGATTTGGCCGGGCGGTACGTTTACACTGGTAGAACCCGAGAAGCGCCCCAGCAACGCCCTCTATGAAGTCCTGAGCAACGCAAGGCTGAACAGGGGACTTGAGAACCTTGCCGGAAACGCGGCCGAGGTAATCTTCGGCGAACCCACGGGCAACGCCGTAATCGACTACGGTGTCAGCAACATACCGGGTGTAGGCGCGGTTGCTATCGGGGCTGGCGGCGGACAGCCTGGGCTGATTGACATCCTGGGCGGAATAGGCGCTCCACTGAAGGGGATGGCGGTTATTGCAAAGCCTTTGGCTTCCAGGATTATCCGCAATGCATCCTACACGACCGGGCAGGACCTCGGTATGGACGCCGCAAGGAATGTGGCAAGGAATGTCATAGACCGTATGGCGCGCATACAGGGCGACGTGACCGGCGACGAGATTTATCCCTTCATCAAGGAGGAGATGCAGAACCTCGGTCTTGTAGGAGCCAGGGACGAGGCGAGAATCCGGGAGCTCGCCACGGGTTTCGCCGAGGATACCTACCTGAGGGCACTTGAGGACCTTGAGGCCGGAAAGACCCCGAGGCTGAACCTGGTGCTGCCCGAGAAGGAGAACATCGCATACAAGCCTCTCTACGAAGGAATTGAAGGGGCTGACGACGGGTTGCGCATGGGTGAACCAGTTAGTATCGCGGAAATTGAGAGGGCTAGGGCAAAGGCTGAATCACAACATTGGCGAGACCGTGCAAAAGAAGGCTTTGAAAGCTTCACAGAAGAAGAGAAGGAAGAGGTCATGAGGAGAGCCCGGGAACGGGCAGCACAGGCAATTGCCGAAGGAAAATACGCCTCTGAGGAGCCATCACATGTGATGTACTTTATGAAGCAACTTGAAACCGGCCGTCTACTTTCAGAAAAGAAGGCAGCCGCGAAGGCCGCACTAGGGCCGCGCGAATTTACCCATGAATCATTTACCTTGCCAGAACATCAGCAGAGGCCGGTCTCTGAAGTTGGAAAAGAAGCGTACCGGAAAGCCGTTGAAGAGGCTCTGGCTAGTGGACTGAGTGGGGCGCAAGCGACCCGTTTAGGACAGGCCGCGCGCAACCGTGCGACAAGACAAATGATAAAGGAACTGGGCGGGTCTGCAGAGCAAAAAGCAAAAGATGCTGCCAAGTCGCAAACGGGTAACGCGCGTCTTGCATTCACCCGTCTGCATCCGGATATCCAAAAGGAAATAACTGACGAGGGTAACCGTCTTCGCGAGGAAGCAAGGGCAAAGGCTCTTGCCGAAGGGGCAACAGGAACGACCGCAAAAATAAAGGGTAGGTACGCCTTCACTACCTACCAGTTAAAGCGCACCCGTGAAATCCTGAAGGAGCTGGGCTTCAAGAACGCGAACGACCCGCGGCTCCAGAACTACGAGGTCATCGGGCGCACCCCGGAGGAGTCCGTAATGAAGGCCGTGGCGGACGACATCTTCGGGGAATAGCGGTGTAGTTTGACCCTGTAAAGGCCTTAAAACTCTTAAGAGGAGAATTTATAATGCGCAAGCACATCAATTCAGAAACGACGAACTACCAGGACGAGCTGACCGAGGTCCTCGTCCTCGACGACAAGCCGGTTGTAAACAGCTTCAACGGAATCACTTCCGACGCCGTGGCAAGGGCCGTGGCGGGCGCATCCGGGGAAGTTCCCCAGGTGACAGAATCTGACAATGGCAAGGTCCTCAAGGCCGTCTACGACGAAGGCGGCCCGGCCGTGGAATGGGGCGATGCTGCCCCTGCGGTGACGGTTGACCAAACATACAACGCATCTTCTACTAACGCCCAGTCCGGCACGGCCGTTGCTGGCGCAATCGCGGGCGTTAAGCAGGTCCCGGCGTCTACCTCCGCGGATGCAGACAAGGTGCTCACGGTAAGCTCCGAGGGTGTTCCCGGGTGGGCCCCGGCACAGGGCGGCGGTGGCGGCTCCTCGGTTGAAGCCGGGGCGGGCCTCGTCAAGTCCGGCGATACCTTGTCCGTAGACACTGGCAATGGACTCCGCATCGGTTCTACCTTGCTTGGGACGGGTTATCTCCCAATAGGCATTGACGGGTCAAAGTTGTCCTACGCGAAGTTCCTACGGATGAGTTCGACACCCAGCCGCTATGTCGGTTCCGGTGAAGATACACCGACGGCCTACCTCTACCTGGTGAACTCTCCCAGCCAGGGCTCCGAAACGGCCCGAGGACGTTATAACAAGGTAAGTTTCTCTACGGTGAAGAATGGGGACTACTTGAAAATTGTCGGGTTCCCGGGTGACCTGGATATTAACTTAGCCCCAATCAGCATTGATATGCAGCTCGGCGTATATAACGACCTCATCTACTCGGGTGGGTACATAACGACATATATCAAATTTGGCTATGAGGATGGCCAGGGGAATGTCACCTACTTCAACGAAGGTGGCAATGGTTCCGTTTACACCGATTCCAAGCTCGCCGCGGCCGTTCCATTCACAAACGGTAGCTCACAGGTCGGGTTTGTTCCGGTGGTGGATTCCAACGGTTCCCCCGCGTGGTCCAAGAGCGTCTTCCAGGCGGCCTACTCGCTCGGCGGTACGAAGCCGACCTACACCGTCGATGGTAACAAAATAATCATCGCCGCAAGCGGAAACGCACCGCTCACGGATAGCCTCAAGGGAATTGCCCCGGACGGAAATTATATGAAGAAGCTCGCGATACTATCTATGCGCGTTGGCCTCACTTACGACTACTCCCTGTTTAATACAGGGGTGAACGCTAAGATTACGCTCGCCTTCAAGCGAGGCTCATATAACCCGTGGAAATGGACATTTACGGGATTCCGTAACCTCCGTTTTAGCTACGCGGTAGACCTTATGTGCGAACTCCCGCTGTATTTCAGCGTCTACGATTCTGACCACGGTGGAGTTATGGACTTGGATTCAATCACAATCGAGCTCACGGACGATGAAGGCCAGGCCGTAACGCTTTCGAGCTCCGGCCAGCTCGCGGACTTCGGCCTCGTTACACACAAGCTCCCGTAGTTAGGACAAACTTTATTATTATTAAAATGATACTCATTCGAGATACTATCGACGGCGACGCCGTACTTGGGACACTCCTGGTGGGCGGCGTCAAGGTATGCGACACTTTGGAAAACCGCGCCACGCTTATACCGTGCGGAGAGTATAGTTTGTCCGTATCGCGTTCCCCAAAGTTCAAGCGCGACCTCGCACTTGTCTTTAATGACAAGGTACCCGCGACGCGCGGGGTTCGCATCCACGCGGGAAACTCCGCCCGGGACAGCCGCGCTTGCATCCTCGTTGGCTCCGGGCGTTGCGGTGCGAAGCTGCTGGACTCTAGGCCGATGGAGCTGGGAGTGACCGCCATTGCGCGGAACGACCGGACGCTGGTCATTACAGGCAACGGAATGGTATAGCTTTTCTTATTCCTACATCTAATCCACAGCCCCGGTTAGCCCCGGGGCTTTACCGTAAGGAGACCTTATGCATTTCTACCTTCTCAACCACATGGGCGGCAAGTGCTGGATTAAGCTGCCCTCCGGGCTCTACCAGGCGACCGACGACATCTATGTTTATGTCAGGGACGAGACCGGTATGCACTATGAATTCCACATCCTGCCCGGCTTCCAGACCGACGGAGGTTCCGTACCCTGGTGCTTCCGTTGGTTCGTACCGAAGTGGACCGAGGACAACGTGACGGTGAACCTCGCCTATGCCATCCATGACGGCCTCTATGCCTCCGAGCTGATGCACCGTAGCGTCTCGGACGACCTACTCCGGGGGCTACTCAGGGACGCCGGGCTGCCGCGCTACAAGGCATCCACGGTGTGCTTCGCGGTGAACAACTTCGCTGCATCGCACTACGGCAAGGACAGGGACTACGAGGAGAACCGCAAGTTCTTCCGGATGAGGGTCTTCGTACCTCAAAAGGCATAGTTTCCAGTGTATGAGGATGACAAGAGACATGTTTCTTCTTGACCCCAAGAAGACAGCACGGGAGAACCTGTGGGCGGCTGCCGACAGGGCGACCCGGGTGCTGCTCTCCAGGAAGAACCTGAGGCTCAACCAGGACGAGTACCTGGAGCTGCACGGGAGGATAATGCTCAGGGCCGTGCAGCACTTCATGAAGCACAAGGTGGGGCTACATAAATACAACCGGAAATTTCCATTCTTTGACAACGTGTACTCATCGGTATGGGGCGTGAGTCCGCCGGTCATCCGGAGATTTGTCGACGAGAACCGGAGGAAGATATCGGATGCCTCTATGGACTCCGAGTCCTATATCACGGGTTTCGACCTCGCGACCACGATGGAGGATACCGGGAAGCACCCGCTGGACGATTCCCCTGTCCGCGACAGGGAATGGGAAAGCAAGACCATGGAGCGCCTCGAGTTCAACCGGAAACAGCTAAAGAAGTACCACAACAAGGGCACCTACAGGGCGAGCGTGGCAAAACTGGAAAAGGAACTTAACGATTACGAGGAAGACCTGAAGAAGGAAGAGCGGGTCTCCCTCGGGCTGGAGGAATTATGAGAACCGTTTTCAACCTGACCTATATCGCGATTGCCCTCGGGTTCATCCGGAGAATAATCGACAAGTGCACCTACGAGGCACGGGAGGGGCTACCCGTAGAGCACAACGATAGCGAAGGGTGCTATTGCCTTTGCTGTGACAATATTTGTCTTGAATATTCGCACGACAAGTTCGCGCTGCTCCTTATGGGCAACGAGCTGATTCGCGAAATTCCTAAGATGAAGGGGCACATGAAACTAATCGAGGATGACAACATGTGTTCCTGTTCGGCAGATGCGGTCCGGTTCCTGACTCCCGCGGAGCAGGCCCGGGCGGATGCCATCATAGTCGCCTACGGGCTCTAGGACGGTTCCGCCTGTTTTACCTTTTCGAGTAGCCAATCGAGTTCAATCGGTTCAGCTTCGGGTGTTCTCGAGATTGCACCCTGGACTTCCGGGTGTTGCATGTGCAAGATGCACTTTTCGGCATTCCCCTTGAAATCCATAAGGGGAAGGAACTTTTCTGTTATTGTCGCGCAGGAACGCACTAGGCGGTGGAACGCTTCGCTTCCCACGAGCTGCTCCGGTTTCAGTTCCTTGACGCTGCCTCCCTTCCTGAAGCTGACCTTGAAGTCGGCATTGAACTGAGGGAAATAGGAAATCCAGAACATAGCTCCACCGCACCCGAGTCCTGAAGAACTCTTGCGGCTGAATTCCTTCTTGTCTTCGCATACAGATACATGGAGTCCGGAGCCATCTCCCGTAGCTTCTATGCTGAACATAAGGCCTTTCCACGCGGGGTCAGCCATGGGCCCAAACAGGGTGACCTTGAAGACATTTACCTCGCCGTTCATGGTCTCAATCCTGATGCCGGCATCGTGGTCGGTAATCTCAACGAACTTGCCGTTCGGCCTGCGCTTGAGCTCGAGACCCACATTGGAGCCGTCCTTCCACTGTCTTGTGGAAACCATGTTGTCCCTGCTGACTTCCTCTGTGCCGTCCTTGTGGGGAATCTTCTTGCCCTTCAGAGACTTGTAGAACCTGTCGATTTCCTTGCTCTTCTTCAGGACTTCCTTGTCATCCCACTTGTCCCTGTCGTTGTACATGCGGCGGAAGGCGTTCACCATCTGCGACCTGATGCACTTCTGGGCGCACCTTACGAGGTAGTAGTGGGCAAGCAGGTGGCGGCCCTTGCTGAGCGTCACGATGTTCTCCTTGGCCATGTCGAGGGAACCCGGACGGCGCACATCGGTAATCCCCATCACATCCACGAAGTATGCCACGGGGACTATGTGGTGGTCCTCGGTGAACTTGCAGGTGGAAGGCTTGGAGACCAGCTCGAGGTACTTCTTCGCGTAAGGGGATTCCAGGTCGATTGCGTATTCGATGTGCTTGGGATGCTTCATATGGATATGCCTATGGTTGTAGTAAACGGAAATCTCCCGGGTCTCCCCGGGAGCCATAGGTTCCACTTTTGCTTTCTACAAATATAGCAAATTTTTTCGGGAGCGGAGGCAAAAAAGAAAGCCCCCGGTGTAGGACCCGGGGGCTTGAGCAATTGAGGATTTCTATGAGCTTACTATGAAACTAATGCCTTTTGCTTCCGCTTTGCGGAATTTTCTCGCCACCGGATTCTCCAGTATTCCTTTTGGACATCCACGGGCAAATCCACCAGGCGGTTCACGCCGAACTTGAGGAGCTGGGCGTAGCGGAAGTTGCTGAACTTTGTGTCCTTCTTTGCCTCGATGGGTCTACGCGGGTTTTGGTTGAGCATATTCTCGTGGGGCGTCACGCACCGGAGGTTATCCAGGGAGCACCTCTTCGTCCGGTCGATGTGGTCCAGCTGGCCCCCGTCCATCCAGGGATTCCCGGTAAATGTCTCGTAGACGATTCTGTGGAGGTTCACGGCTCGGTAGGGGCGCTTATAGTCCGGGTCCTTGATGAGAACCTCGTAGCTCCGTAAGTAGTTGTTGCACTTCTTGTTGATATTGGGGGTTCCGCGGGTGGCATCCTTCCACTCCCCGTTGCGCTTCTTGCGCCTCATCCATCCATCGGACGAAACCCAAAGATTGTCAACTGGTTTGCCGTTGTAGATTGCCGGAACGAACTCTCTATTTTCACTCATATTTCCCTCTCCTGATTATTTGTTCACTAAGGGAAACTGAGTCTTTCTATTGTACTAATATCGTAGTACAATGTAAAATCTTGTAAACATTGGTGAAAATTATTGTTCGCGGGATTTTATTTTTGCTATCTTTAGGATAAACAGGTAAGTGCTCTAGTTTAATGAGTGGAGGAGTGACGACCTCGGTACAGAAGAATTTGTAGATTTTAAAACGGGAACCCCGGTAAATGCTGTTCGTCACTTTAGGCATACCGGGGTTCCTTCGTATTTCCGGGAGTGACGACCTATGGAAACAATCCAGTATGTAAACATCACGCACCTAAAAAAGCAAGATGCGAAAGACAACTTCAGTGCGACATCACCAAGGGGTAGCGGCGAAGTCCTTTGCGAGACGGCGGAAATGACTATCCCGGAACTCGTGTACCTCCACCGGCACGGTATGAGCTGGAGGCGCCTGCCGATAATAGACGGCAAGATGGACACGAACCTCCTCTACATCGACCTTGACAACGACCCCAAGATAGGCAAGGGCAAAAACAGGAGACCCGACCCAGTGAACCCGCCACCAAACCTTACGAAGGTGGAACTCACCGAAATGCTATGGGAAGCCTGCGCACCCACAGGACCCGAGGGAACAAACTACATCGACTGGGACTTCACCAGCTCCACATCGGGAAAGCCCTTCAAGTACCACCTCTTCGTAACATTGAGGGACCGGATAACGAACGAAGACGAATACGACCGCGTGATGGACGACTTCGAGAAGAGGCTGGAGGCGGCTTACATGAGGCTCCGTAAGCTGCCAACATCACCGGTCCTCCGAGACACAGAGCACTACCCTGGCCACAATGTTTACGCCCCGAGCATGAAGGAAGTCAAGCATATTGGTGTATGCCGCGTCGTCGGCTTCGACCCGAAAACGGGATTCATCGTGGCCAACCCGGAACCCCACAGGGCGCTCACCAAAAAGGCAGCACTCAAGAAATTGGCAAAGCAGAACCTGGTGCCTTTCCGAGAGGTTCCCCCTAGCTGGTCAAAGCTTGCCCACCTGTTGCGAAAGGAGGGTGTGCTCGAGAGGGAAATAATAGAGAACCCCGGGGCGGACTTCAATCTCGGCTACTGCATCCACTTCCTTAGACCAGGAAAGACGAAGGCCACGGCAAAGCTTACCGTCGGCGAAAGGGACACCCACTGCTTCATCCTCACATTGGCTCTCTACGGGCAGGCCCGGGCGTACAACCTTTGGATGACCAGGAACGGCCTTGCCGACCACAGGTTCACCCTACAGGATATGAAGCTTACCCTATGGAAGATTCTAAAGAACTCCTACGAGAAGGGGGACGAGTTCTCCCATGACAAGTTCTTGAGGAAGCTCTCGGAGCTGGACACCGAATACAGGGCATGGAGCGACGAGAGCTATGTCGAGCGGTTCAAGATGCGGGACTACAAGAAGAAGATTGCGAGGACGCGCCTTGATGTACAGGACGCTACCGACCGGGTAATCGTGGAACATACCGTAGGCGACCGGGTAATCTTCTCCAGCGTCGAGGAGAGGGATGCAGCCCTTGCCGAGTTCCGGGTGTCTAGGTGGTCTTTGGTCAGGCTTGCCGGTGCTAAGGGCCTGGTGGTCGAGGTTGCCGGGTCTACCCA
>Ga0310691_10003966_pt1 | contig 17068 bp, 18 predicted proteins | sample 176DNAGHGlowgp2_FD_203887 | JGI IMG/M metagenome (GOLD analysis project Ga0310691, IMG submission 203887) | Sheep rumen microbial communities from Palmerston North, Manawatu-Wanganui, New Zealand - 1766 DNA GHGlow gp2 (v2) (version 2) | ecosystem: Host-associated > Mammals > Digestive system >...
TTATGCAGGTACTTGCTTGCTTTTATCCTGACTTGCATACATATATAAACATACTTTATATACAATTTAAAAAATATATCTTTATAAGGCTAGATTCGAACTAGCGTGACAGCGTTTTTGTCGTACTGCCCTCACGTTTCTCCCCAAGTTGTCTGGTTATCTCCAGCTTAACTTCTTTGTAGATTAGTATTAGATCTACAGGTACCAACGATAGCTTGTGCCCACTTGCATACGTATAAAGATATATTTTTGAATTCATAGCTAAGGAGGGACTCGAACCCACACGAAGTTGCCTTCAGGAGATTTTAAGTCTCCAATGTCTACCATTCCATCACTTAGCCATGTAAGAATTACTTCTTACTTCGTAATTTTAAGTTCGCTTTCTGCCAATCTGAAACTGTTTTATATTTCTGTTCTTCTTTGTTAAAATCTGTGCATGTAAATTGACATTTAGGATCTTTATTAATTCTATCAGTACATTTTTCACAAAATTTAACTACAAATGGTGTTCCATCTTTATTAGTAAAACGATCAGACCACACTGAAGCAGGTTCCTTATCAGAAGGTGTACAGCAACGACTACAAATATACATTAGATAGTTTCCGTTTCTTTATTAACTGTTGTCTTACCGTAGTCTTCAGGTTTAATACGGTCTGACCATAAATCATTACGTTTGATATAAAGATCAATCTCATGGTCAAGAATAGCTGCTAGAGCTTCATTAATATTATCTTTTGCAATGACCTTCAAATAGAATGAACCGCAGTCATCATCATAATTAAGGTTTTCTTCGAAATGAAAATATGGTCTTTCCAATCCAGTAATTTTGTGATCGGTCAATTCCCACATGATCTGAAATGTTCTTGTACATGCTCTAAGTATCTGAGTTAATTCATCTGCCGCTTGAAGGCTATTAAGAGAACAAATAACCATTTTGTTATGACCATTCTTTGCAGAAGAGTCAAGCATGATATTGAAGTATCGCATACGTTCCTTTATAATAAGTATGATTGAGTAATACCTGATGTAAGACTCGAACTTACATGCTTGTGGCACAAGATCCTAAATCTTGCGTGTCTACCAATTCCACCAATCAGGCATAAAATAAACCCTACATAGGGTTTATAAACACTTCACAATTGTACCTAACCTATAATCAAAAGGTTTCATCGCACTGAAGTTGCATCTCTCTCAATGGAGTCTAATCCATGTACGGGTTCATAGATAAGGATGGATTCAAACCATCTGATGGATACTCTTGTGTAAAAACTTTAAGAAAGATACAACAACTGGATTCGAACCAATGACTTAGGAATTAGCTATTCCCTGCTCTACCACTGAGCTATGCCATATCTTAAAGTTTAGGAATTAATTTCTCTAATGAGAAATTATCATACAAATTTACGTTATTATGATGTTTTATTTCTTTAGTTCTAAAGATAAAAGAATCATGTTCACCATCATTAAAAATATAGCATGTTTTAGATTCTTCTATAGAGTGGATAGCAAATATATCAACTTCTTTTTTAGTATACTTTCTATTCTTATATATTTTATCTTTGCAAATATAAGTTGATGATAATTTTGCACCATAGCTGCCATTTTTGCATTGCGTAGCTGTTTTTATTTGTATTTTATATAATTTGTCTTTATAATCTATAATTAGGTCATAAGGACAATTATCACCAATAGGCTTAGAAACTTTAATACCAAATTTTAAGAATTCTATCTGTACGGATAACTCAGAAATATCACCTTTTATTTTTGATATACCTTTTCCCTCTGGAATATTATATTTTTCTAAAGGTATTATTTCCTTTTCTTTTAATTTTGCATTTAATCTTTCAAACCGTTCTTTAATTCTTTTTTTAGAATTAAATCCAGGTGTAAATTTAAATCCTAATTTTTTCGCTAAATCTGTTAAGCTATTAGATTTGGAAGCTAATTTTAAAAATTCTTTATCATTTATTGAATATACTAAATCTTTATGCATAAGTTTTATAGTGGACGGACTCGGACTTGAACCGAGAACCTACTGGTTCACATTTGTGATATTTTCATATCTCTGTGGACTATGTCTTCATCCTTAGATATATTCTCTTCATCCTTTGCAGTTTACAAGTATCTAAGGAGCTGGATGCTTATGTGGTAATTAAGAAGGCACTTACCCTCTCCACTAGTCTCTACACCTTCCAAAGTCCTTTCTCCTTTGGCTCGGCTCGGCGTTGCCATGCTATTGCTAGTTTAGGTTTCACCGAATTCTTCCAGTTTTCAATTTAGCATTACTGCTAAAAGTCACTCTATTGAATGAGTCAGTTGCTACTAACCGATTGAGCTATCCGTCCATAGTGGTTCTTCAAATACTGAGCTTACGGGAATTGTGTTGTACAAATACTTAAAGAACCACGAAATTTAACTAGGTAGACTACGTTTAACCAATAACATAAGGACACACGTTACGGATAGTCTACCTAGTTCCCTTCTAACAGTAGTAATGAGCAGCACATCTGCAACATCACACACAGGAAAAATTCTAGATAAGGAATGCATAGGGAAATATACTCTGTGAGGAATATACTTCCCATAGCACCCCTTTCCTCAACATATTGTGAGCGCCATTACGCAACACAACGGAGATGACTCACAATTTAATATAAGACTGAAACTAGAATGGAAGATCAGCAGCTTCGTCTTCATTATATTCTGGTACGTTATCATTCTTGGGCTGTGCGTTATTAGAAGAATTTGCCCAAGCTTGTGCAGTAGAAGATCCTCTACGAGACGGCGCTCTCGGGGTAGAAGTACCGCTAGTATTTGGTCCGCTAGATGCTCCGTCACCGCGATTTGGCTTGTGGTCCATTGGGTAGACGAGTACCTTACACATTTCAGTTACAAACTGGCAGAATACATCGAAAGACGGATTTTCTACGAAACTGACAGGTTCGTCATTTTCATCCGTAGACTTGTATCCTTGAAGATGAACATTTTCGAAGTAGAAGGAATGAGTATAAGAGATTTCCTTGCTGCCATTTTCAGATCTACCAAAGTAAATGATAGCACCATCTTTCATATCATCTTCATCAGTAAGAGCGCCATCAATAATACGGAAGTGATTTCCATGGAAAGAGATTTCCATATCACGAATTTCTTTAGCTGCAAAATGAAGCAAAACCTTGCGAAGAACCTGAACATCTTCTGCAGACAATGACATAAAGATAGCATTGTTGTAATCGTATGTTTGTTCGCCTTTCTTTGGCACTCTTCCACGCATATCATTGAATACTGCTGCAATAGAAATCTGTGCATAAGAACGACCGAAGCCAGCAGTGGCATAGCCGAGCTGCATAGCACCAGTCTTATTATTAAACAAAGTTGTACACTTAGTACGAATATAGTTCGGTTTATCTTGCTGAGACTCAGAATTCTGTTGATAAGAATTAGCCATAATATTCCTTTAAAGGTTAACGAAAGTGGAGAATTGTTTTGTGGATGTACCAGTTGGAACCATTTGGAATCCTATACTTTCCATAATTGGATAAGCTGCTTTGGTATTATCCGTGACGATTTTGTTTACGTCTATCAATGGAATAAGTTCTTCTGGTATAACTTTCACTCTTTTAGGGAGGGCTATAGAACTTATACCCGATTTAAAAAATTGAGTATCGTTTAATGTATTTACAATAGCATTATAGAACTCAGGGAATTTATCCTTGATAACATAAGCATCTTCTGGTCTACAAATTGTACTAATGTCAAGGATATTAATCTTAGAATATGGCTGAATAAGATTTTCAGGATGAGCATTATTCCAGAATCTTACCGCCTTTACAATAGCATTTGCTTCAGGTTTCTTATATACGGTAATATTAGAATATTTGCCTGGTTTTAGATATTCAGTACTTCTAGTTTCAGTTAAGGACTTATAAACTATTTCTTCATATTCCACAAACTTTCTAAGGATAATCTTAGGATTAATATCCTTTGCGAGTAGAACATCTTGCATAAGCATATCATAGAAGTACTTACGGGTTTTAATATTAGTAGAAACTTTCTTAATCGGTAAGCCTTTAATTTCATCTTGAAGAGGATTAAGAATATTCCCTTCCTGAACCATGATGATAGTCGAATAGTTCTTCTTATTCTTAGTCATTGCAACACGCTTGAATAAGAATTCAGACTTCATGTTAATTCTAGGCTGATATTGCTTACTTACGTTGAATCCACCAGTAACGGCATTAAGAATATCTTGAATTACATTTGCAATGATATTATTAATAATGTGAGCAGAAGCAATCTTATGCATCGGATGATTTAAATCCAGTCCTTCAAAGCATTGCTCAAAGTAGTCTACGAATCGTCCAAGATATGTAAAGAGAGAGTCAGAGTCAACAAGAAGAATATTCATTCTCTTCATAGCCTTGACTATTTGTGCTCTATTATATCGAATAAACGGATGAGCTACAAAGCTTCTAACTAAAGATACAACTTTCTTTAGAGGTTCTGCAATTTCTTCTGGCGGTTCATTAGGATTAGTGAAATTATAAGAATAGCAATTAGACAACAACTCTTGCAACTTATACTGAGAAAGGAATTCATAAAGATTATTAGTGTAATATACACGATTTCTAAATTCCTGATCCATATTCTTACAGGTAGCAAGAATATCTTCATCATCTTTATCTAAATCGTATGATAATTTCTTATTCTTAATATAAGAATACAATACTTCCCCGGTAATCTTGTTAGGGTCATCTAGCCATTCACTAATTGTTTCAGGGAATCTTTCAGTATAAATCTGACATTCTTCTATGAAGCGATAGAAAGCATCTTTGGTTTCAAATGTAAGATTATTTTCCATCAAGCCTTCAAGGTACATAATCCCAGAAGTGATAACTGCATAACCACAATATGTCGTAGATGGACCAATAAACGGATTTGCAAAGACATAATTTTCTTCGCCACTAGCACCATATTCGGCGTTAGAAATAAGCTTAAAGAGAAGCTGTCTAATTCTATGAATCATGTATTCACGCTTATCTGCGTCATTGACATGCTCAAACATCATGGCTTTTTCTTTCTTACGGTTATTCTGCATTGCAATAAGAAATTTAATAAGCGGAGATTCATTATTGTCATGCTTATCGAATAGAGTACCATAACCAGTCATGATATATTTATCTTCATACATATCATCTAATATGTCAAGCACACGCTTTTCAGTTACAGTATGCTTGTAGTTATTATGTATGACAACTTCTTCGTTAACGTCTGGTCTAGTAAGCCTTTCTTTAATAATCTGCTGAAGATTTGCTTCTACAAATTCAGGCATAGGCTTATTATATCTCGCAAGATATAATTTTCTTGCAGACTCGACGTATGCGTTTAAAAATGCACTCATTTTTGCTCCTTGATTCATGGAAAAGTTAGCAGACAAGAATAATAGCCTCCAAAAACGGTGGTTATTCATGCCACTTAACTTCTAAATGCGAACACATTAACAAAAGGAAGCTGTATGAGCTTAATGTCCGAATTTAGAAAAGAAGCAGACAAAAAATCCGATATGCAAGCCAAGGAAGAAATTATTTCTATTCCTACTGGTTATGATATTGTTGACCTCTCTAATGCTAGCCGTGATTATAATACTGGCACTATTGATGCAGGTCTTCGTGAAGGCCACATCGTTGGTGCAGCTGGTCCGTCTGGTGCTGGTAAGACTACTTTCCTTCAGAACCTTGCATTTGGCTTGATTAAGCCATTTGAAAATGGTACGCTTGAAGATATGGATGCCGAACACAGCCATAACCGTCAGCGTATGAAGTTCCTTTATACTAAGGGCGATCCGAACCTTGAAGCACGCTTTGAGGAACAAGTCAGTAAGCCTTATAACCTCAATATCTATCTTGATGATGTTAATCAGAGATTCCATGAAATCTATGACTTCAAGGTTAAGCATCGTAAGGAATTGATGGAAAAGTTCAAGACTGTTGATGGTCGTGAACTCGAAGTAATGGCTCCGACAGTTATGTTTATTGACTCTATCTCGGCTCTCTATTCTCGTAAGCAATCTGAAGCTATCGAGTCTGGTGAAATGGATAGCAACATGGCTGGATCTCAGCAAGCTATTACTAACAACGCCTTCTTCAAGAAGACTGCAAACATGATGTTTGATGCTAACATCTACTTCTTCGTTGTTGGTCATATTACTAAGGCTGTTCAGACTGGTTATACGCCGAAGCCAAGTAATATTCCTTGGTTGGCACCTGATGAAAATATTCCTGGTGGTTCTTCTTGGATTTATATGGCTGACTGGCTTGCTCGTGTTGATAAGGGTAAAGCTTTGAAGGATCCGACTAAAGATTATGGTATCCGTGGTTATGTTAACAACTTCCAGATTCTTAAGAGCCGTGGTAATGAATCTGGTATTGTATATCCGCAGGTCTTTGACTTTGTGAATGGCTATAGTAACATTCTAAGTAATGTCGAATTCCTTATCGATAACAAGCGTATCATTACTGGTCCAAAGTCCTACCTCGCTTCTATGCCAGATATCAAGTTCACGAAGTCTACGATTCTTGAAACATGCGAAGAACATCCTGAACTTGAAGAAGCTATCTCTAATGAAGTAGCTGAAATCTTTATCTCTAGAATGCCTAAAGCTAAATAAAATATTACCTATGCGTATTTTTACGCATAGGGTTTTTATATATATTAAATTATGTAAAGCTTAAGGAGATAATATGGAAAAATATAATTTAAAAGAAATGATGATGAAGTTGCATAAGATTTATCGTCATAATAAGGATAATCCTGAATTTATTAATTTTATAGAAAAACTAGCATATGAAGACAGAAATAACCGTATACTAAATAAAGTTGATAACTATACAGTTCCTTGGTGGTATTCGTCGCATTTATCTATGAGAGAAATGGCAAAAAGAGCTGGAATAACTCATGAGAGAGTTCGGCAGATCATTATGGCTAGGCATTTACCTAAACCTAAAAGACCGCATATGCCTAGGAAACCTTTAGAGCCTTGGTATAATCCTACTAAAACAATAGAAGAAATGGCAGCAGTTGCTAATAAGAGTGTTGCATCTGTACGTTCTTATGTTATTAGGTTAAAACTGCCTTATAAATATAAAATAACAATTATAGATAAAGTTTATGCTCCAGATAGAACAGTAGATGAAATGTATGCTGCTGGCAATGGGGAAATATCTAAAGCATCTATAAGAGCTGCTTTAAGTAATAATGATCTTAAGTACGTCAAAGTACATAAAAATAATAAGCGGAATATAGATATAAACAGTTGGTACGATGAACGATTGACCATTTCAGAAATGGCTGAGAAATCTGGAATGTCTTATTCTCAAATTTATGATCTTTTACGTTATCGTAAATTACCATATAATAAGAATAGTAGAGCAAGTAATGGAAAGATAAATGTAGAAGAATGGTATAACCCAAATTTAACTGTTAAAGAAATGGCAGCTAAATCTGGATTGTCTTCTAAAACTGTGAATAATGTTTTATATAGCAGAGGGTTAACATTTAAGAAAAGCGTATTTGTAGTTAATAACCATAATGAATGGGTATATACTTGGTATGATCCATCGTTATCTATAAAAGAAATGGCGACCTTAACTGAAAGACCTTACTCTACAATTAAGAATATATTGCTGAGGTTGAAGTTGCCTTTTAAGCGGTTAAGAAAGTAAAATTACGGTAGTTTTAAACTACCGTAATTTTTTTATATTAGATATTATATTAAGTCGTAGCCTATAATACAAAATAGCAAGTTACCTTGATGAAAAAATACTTGTTGTTAATACTGAAATATGACTATTCAGGGTAGTTGTATCAGGTATGAATTGTAAGGTGGTGCCTTATCCATTCGGTAAATGCATGTGCCGATATAAGCGGTAATGTCGGAAGTTCGAATCTTCCATAGGCTTTAATAAATAACAGACACTCATCATGCCTGTTATTTTTTTTTAGCCACAACTACTGCCGGAGTCTAATGAAGTAGCTGAAATCTTTATCTCTAGAATGCCTAAAGCTAAGTAAAAAATTCCCTATGCGTATTTTTACGCATAGGGTTTTTATATTAATTTATGACCTGACACTTTAGCAAAAGGAATAATATGAAAGACAGAATAGAACTAACCAGTGATAAGATAGATGACGCTGTTATTCTTCGTAAAGATAAAAAGAATAATTGTATTAAGCTCTATATCGTAAGCTATAAAGGTCGTGATCTGTTTGCAATTTGTGATGCTTACTTTACAGTTGCAAAATATGATATCGACTCTAAAGGCTTTATTATACCTAGTACTAGAAAAGATCTTGGAAGTGGTTTAGTGGATGCGTATAAAGAAGAAATTATACAGTTAGCCATTAATTCTTAAATAATAAAAATACGGTAGGGATCACCTGCCGTATTTTTTTTTTTTAGCCCCAGCTACCGCCAGAGCCGCCTTCTTCACCTTCACCACCTTGACTAGTATCGGTGCTGTCGATGACATTTCTTTCATTACTAAGGTCAGTAGCCTTGGTATTTTCCTTAACCTTACGGAAGATTTCGTCATAATCCTTCCAATCAAGTTGTGGCATTAGCTTCATAGCTACCTGCTTCTTGAATTCAGGTTTAGACTTTTCATCTTCTTCAGATGGCTGCTCACCATATATAGTATTAGTAACGAATTCAGTAATAGACTGAACTTTACCGATTTCTTCTTCAGCCTTACGGTTATCAAGAATAGTCGGGTCAGAGAACTTAGCTTCAAAAATGAATTTAATTGGAGAAGCTTCATTATCTGCAAGTTTTCTATAAATCTCAGTTAAACCTGCATTACAAACCTGCTGATAGGCTATAACCTGTTTCTGCACATTACCATTCTGCATGATAAGCGTAGTTGCAAATTCAACATCGGACATAGAGTCAAGTAATGATGCAGGAATGCCAGAACCATTCACAACTGAACGCTTCAAGAATTCCAAGAAGTCATTATTTAACTGTGCTTCCTGACCAGCAAATGTATCAAATTCAACAGCTTTCTTACCATCGACGACAGGAATATACATCGAGTTAGCCTTAGTGATTCTATTAAACATAGCTGTCACATCAGACAAATCATCAAGGGTAACTTCTCTGCCCTTAAGATCAGCAATAAAGCTATTAACTGCACCTTCAGAATCTTCATCAAGACCAGTTTCAATATAGTAAACTGTCTTGTCTTTGCCATTAATAACTTGCTGCATGATAGCTGCAAGAATACTTAACACATAAAGCTTAGCAAAGTAAAGTACAGGATCAAGAATAGATTCACCATATGTATAGCTACCTTTCTTGATATGTATCATATTCTTAGGTGGAATAAATGTAATAGCCGTTCTATTGATGCTACGATTAGCCTTTAGCATCGTATAGATAAAATCTCTGAACTGATGGTTCTTTGCAATAAACTTGCGGTTCATCTTAGCTGCAAGACGCTTTGCAAAGATATCTGTCATAGCTTGAAGACGATTATCTCTAGCCATCATGCCACTATTAGCATGGTTCATGAAAGAGTAAATTCTATTAGTGGTATAAGTAAGGTCACAAGCCGGACAAGAATACGGGTCTGTATCCATTGGGTCACTAGATGCTGGATTGAATGTGATATCAAGATAGTAGTAACCTACGCAAGTACCACCAATTTCAACCTTAATAGTTTTATTCGCATCAAGCTGACGGATAATAGAACCTGCAAGGTTCATTTCCATCTGAGATTTACCAGTACTTTCAGTTGCGAATTCTGCATTTTCTTTAAGTTCTTTATAGATTTCATATTCATCTGCAAATAGACCTTCAGCAACAGAAGGATTAATTTGAACATTCATGAACTTATCGATTTCTTGTTCCCAATCAGCAGAAGTAAAGGTCTTATCAGTATATCTATCGCTATCTAATTTTTTATGCTTTTCAAAATGGTCGTGTTGAGCAATATTGTAAAGGCTATCAAGCGTCTTTACATCTTCAGATGCAAGAGAGTCGCCTTTATATTCGTCAACAATAGTAGCAGATTCACTACCATACATTTGGCCATTTTCGATCATCTTATCGATTTCATCCTTGAAGTTCATTACAACAGTAAAGCTGTCACCATATTGAACAACGCTTCCTACAATCTTAGGAATGAAATCTTGAGAGACCTTATATTTTTCATCAAGCTTCTTTAATTCATCTTGAGCATCTTCAATAGCATAATCATCGCTACCAGTATTAATCACATTAAAATGAATGGTATCGCCAGAGAACGAGTTAGGAGAAATAATCATGTCTCGGTACATGCCAACGGCACGAGCCAATTCAGGAATCATTTCGCATATAGCTTTGATACTCTTATAGCGCATGAATCTATTAGACTCATCGCCATAGAAGAGGTTAATCTCACCACGTTCGACTTCATCTATAAAGCTAGAAGATTTATTAAGGACATTTCTACCAGTCTTCAAGCCCTTACCAGAACGGTTACGGTACATGACTTTGTCGAAGAATGCCACAATATCAGACTCTTCGCCAGTTAGCTTATAGCTATTAACTGCACGAAGATTATCTTTAACTTTTTTCTCTAAGTCAGAAATAGACGAATCTTGCTTTGATGGATCAAATCCAAAGGCTGCCTTATCGAATTGCTTATTAAGACGTGCAATATCTTCAAATGTTTGCTTATTTGCCATAATCTAATCCTTTAGTTATTCAATACCAAGTTGTTAGACTTGAAGATCATAGTTAATGCACGAATCAATTCGAACGGATACAGAATAATCATTCTTATTCAAATTAACGAAATATTCGTCTATAAATTTTTCTACCGTAACGACAAGAATTCCTCTATCGCTACTTTCAAATGTAGCAGTATCAAAATTTATATCATCTTTATTTTCTCTATGCTTGACAATAGATACATAAGCTCTAAAACTAGGTTTAGATAAAGAATGAAGCCATATTGCCATATTTATACCGTATCGTTAAAGGTGTTAATTTGTTCTATAGTATAAGCAATTAGATCGCTTCTACAGATATTCATCATATCGCTCATAGTTTCCAAGAATGAATCGATATTAGTCTTAAAGTCATAAATGTTATATCTATATGACCCTTCAGCTTCACTAATAATAGGAGAAGGCACGCCAATTAGTATACTTATAACATTTTCTTTAAGAATGAAGAATTTCGTATAGGAGAAATCAATATAAGACAAAATTGCTAGAGCAATTTCATTATTCAACCCTTCTTTAAGAATTGTGTAGCTATTATAATTTTCAGAGTCAACGAAGATTTCTGAAAGTAAAGAATTCATAGCATCAACGAAATCACCAGTACTAGACTTTAGCCAGTTAATTACTGCTTTATCATACAATAGCTTATTGCTTTTAAATTCTTCAGAGTTATAATCAAGTTTTTCAACAGGATCTTGCCAAGATCCTAATGCATGCTTAAAGAAATCATAGAATGCAGAATGATCATAGAAGAAATTTGGGTCAGATAATTCTCTAAACATAAATCCAATAGGATTAGAATTAGACCACATGTTTGTATCTACACCTGTTACTGGTGATGGTACTAAAACAGCATTAGTGCTTAGAGTCTGCTTAAATTTTTCAACCCAAGATGTAAACCCTAGAGCTGTAATTAATTCATATAGCTGGTATGTCTTTCCATTCTTCTCAATAGAATATCCTCTAAGGAATCCATTCATTAGACTTTCAAGTTCTAGACACATGTCAGAAGTGAAAAAATAAAAAGATGAATCAGTAATATGGCTTATATATTCATTATAGAATTTATTGTATAATGAAGCTCGTGTAGATATTGCTAAATTCTTATCACTGATATACTTTACATTATCATCTAGCAAGAAATTATTAGTATCATTAAAAAATCTTTTTACATATTTAAAAATGCGTTCATAATATGTATTACGGCGATCACTCGTCGGAAGATTCTTCAGTGTTTCCCTGTAATAGTACACTGCAATCTTTTCTGCGGTATCTAAGCTTGTAGTTTCTGTCATCTAAGTTAACCTTGCTTAAGTAAGTTTCAATTTCTTCTTTAATGTGCTTCAAGCACAAACGCAACAGTCTAGAATCTGTTCCGACAAATTTTCTAGCTTCCTTCATATATTCAGGAATTTTATTCGTCATAAATGATTGAAGTTCGCTAGATACATGAGGAATAATTTCATGATAATCATATTGCTCTCTAGCAAATTGATCCATCCTTCGCCATGCAAGTTTAGCATCACGAAGTATATCCCAAAAATTATGTCCGCCAACAGTATCTATAATAGAGCCAAATCTTAATGGGATTTTAACAACCTTTCCACCACCAATAGCATATGGTGGAATACTTTTATCTTCAGGGGTATGCCATACATCTTCTCTGGGGAAATGTATGGTAACATTTTCAGATCTATTATTTAACGTAACTTCTTTTTCACCATCATAATACATAGTATCAACTGTTTCTATGTACTTGGCGCTCTTTGTATGAAATTCAACTATAATTCTAGACTTATTATAATCATCTTGATGATTATGGTCGATAATCGGAACTGTCCACTGGAAAATCTTAGACGGAACAGCTACAGAGAATAAGTGAGTCTTACCGGGAAGTTTTCTCCAACTAACTTCACGAGATTGTCTAAGCATTTTTCTGAAATGCCTTCTCAAAGGACTAATGTAGAATGGAAAAAAAGATTCTAAACGGAAGTTTAGAATCCTTAATGCCCTTACATCATCTTTATCAAGGATTTCATTATAGAGATCATTGTAAAACGGAACGGGCCTGATGAGCATATTATTACCAATCTATAAGAATTTTTGGGTATGTAACTAACCCTGCTAGGTCAGGGCTATTGAATAACAAATAAGGTTGACCAAAATTCTTATCTAGTCTCTGAAGAGATACCCACATTTCGCAATTTTTGCTAATCTTAGGTATAAGCTTCTTTCCGATTAATAAGACATTGGCTCCCTTGGGTTCAATGGGTGAAGAACCTGTCGCATATATCTTTCCTGTATTCAAATTGACTCTAGCAAATTCGTCTACAGTTTTGAAATCTAATTTCGAAGTATCTAAAGGAGTCCATAACAAAGTTTCTGATAATTCAGTAATTGGATCATAGGAATTTCCACATTTCCAAATAGGAATGCTAAAGGAATTAGACCCAGTTTTAAACTTTAGTAAATCATCAGTAACTATTATAGATTCAGGATCACACTTCTTTGCCTTATGAATTGTCGTCAAATCTTCCATAGAAATCTTAAAGCATTCAGCTGCAGGAATCCATGAATCTGGCGAAATCGTTTCATCAGCAATACAAAGTTTTGTAAGACCTTTTTCCCCACTGTAAGTCAAAGTTAAGAATTTGCCTTCAATATCAATGGTTGCTGGTTCTTCAGGTAGAGAAGTGCAGTATTTATAAATCTTATCTAAGCCCTTAAACAATACTTTATCTAAGGGCTGAACTTTAGGTGTTTTAGTAGCCATAGTTTTTCAAGTTATATTCGATGTCATACATTCGTTGTAGTATCTTCAATATTACTTGTTCTGCATCTAGGACTTTATGTATTTGCGTGAAAGTCTTATCACCTTTAAAATAATAGACTTTTGGTGATACTTCTATACATACAAATTTATGCATATAACAATGTACTAGAGCTTTATTGCGTTCTATAGTGCTTCTAGCATCATCGCCAAAGACTTTCATATAACATAAGCTATCAGTCATGCCATATATGGAAGTATTATATAACTCAGTTTCAGAATTATTATATAGCATTTCTTCAATAAGATCATCGAATAGATGCTTCGCATACTTATTGCTGTCTGCGTATTTTTCATACTTATCACAGCTCTCATCAGGGAATACCTTTTCAGATATCGGATCCCACATAGAGCTATTATCTGTTATAAATCGACTCAAAGCATTTTCGCTATAGGCTTCAAGCCCTTCGTTATAGTCTTCTCTTTTTACTTCTTCTTTAATTTCAATATTTATCAATCCATTAAAGGACAGATTTGCTTCTTCATTTTTCTTTTTAATAGCTGTCAAGTATTCAATAGCTTCATCAAATGAATCGCAAACTTTAGTACTCATCTCATTCTCCTCTTATAAATCGTTTAGCTAAGTGCTTAAGGGTTTTTGCATATCGCTTGTAAGTATCTTTACTAAATTTATGGCTATATCCATATCCGCTATTATGAAATCTTCCATTTTGATATGACAGATGTCCAAAGAATCCTGCTTCATACAATTCTGGATGAGCATGCTCTGTACCATGATACCAAATATGCCATTTTTCATTTTGAGCCTTTGGATGCGTTATGCTAATGCTGAAAGAATTATCTCTAAAGATTTTTTCAACTTTATAGCCACTTTCTTTAATAATATTTATAAATTCGATTAGAATATCATCTTTAGCTGTCATAAAGCTTTTATCCTTTTATATTGCGCATACAATATAGCATAAATCAAACCAGTAACTAAGCCAAGTAAATGACCACTATGGCTAATACCATCGTTATTCATTATACCACCTAGCTCTCTTGATCCATAGATAAACAGCAGTACAATTCCACATATAGAAATTCCATTTCTATTGTCTGGTATGAAGCAATTCATCATATAAAGTGCAAAGACAAATCCTGATAATCCTATAGCCATTACGTGTGCTACATATGTCTGGAATAGATAATCGACTATTCCTGTAAATAGCAGCGCCATGATGTAATTAAGTTTGCCATAAGATTTCTCTACGGCAGGACTTAGCATAAGGAATACCATCATATTTCCAGTGAAATGACCCATTCCTGCATGCATAAACATTGATGTTATAAAGTTATAATCAAACGCATCTTTGCATATAGTTCCAAAGAAGGATAAGACTACAACTAAGATTGAGATAAATTCGGATTTAATTCCATTTACTAGTATCATATATATCTCCTTATAGTGCTATATTTAATATAATCATAAAATAAAATGAAAAAAAAAAATAATAAAGCACCTATATGGTGCTTTATTATTTATGCCTTTGCAAAGATAGACAATAATTCTTCTTGGTCAGGTAATCCAAGATACTTACTGCCTATTGCAAAATTATCTCTGCTTACTATGAAGTCTGCTAATTCAGCAGAGAAATTTACGTCTCCTACATCAGACTTAGGATATATCTTACCAATCAAAGTAGTTATATAGATATTCCATGCAATCTTCAGGTTAGGATATAGAGAAGACAAGTCAGAGTCTGCAACTAGGTCGAATATAAGTGACGATAGTTTGCCAAGAATCTCTACTCCGAGTGGCGACATTAGCTTTGGATCAGCCACAACATTTTTGTTACGAGTAATCGCTACTTACTCTCTATTACTTTCATAATAGATCAGACTATATTATATTCCTTGTGGAATTCATGTCTTTCGAGTTCGCTTGAACCCTACTCTCTTACGAGATAGTCGTTGAACGTTTTTATTTTTCAGTAAGAATATCTAATCTATCTTCAGCTTCGTTCCTTGCAGATTCCGCAAGTCTTTTTGCTTCAGATTCACCATATTTAGAAATTGCAAAATGTTTTTGTATCTTCTTGCTATCAGGTTCAACCCATTGAGCTACCCATTTAGCACTATGAGTGCCTTTAGCAGATACAAAATATACACCTGTTCGTCCACTAGTATTATTTTTAGATTTACTACAATTTATATTATTCTCTCGATAGGATACAATTCGAAGATTTTCTCTACGATTATCGAATGAATTTCTATTAATATGATCAACAACTACACCTTTAGAAGCATTCATAATAAATCTATGTAATTTAATAGTAGAATTATTTATCTTGCTTGCTATATAAGGTACGTGACCATAATCTGTAGTATCTTTAATATACCATGAATGAGCTTTAACTCTTTCTAAATCAGAATTAGATATTAAAAATTCACCAGGATTTTTAGTATTTAATACTATAACCTTAGTAGTATTTTCATCATAATATTCATATTTGTTCATATTATGATGTTACTTAGAATAAACTTCGCTGCTGATTGTCCAATCCTAAAGATTATTACACTTTGGTACTTTAGGCTCTAAGGAGTTTCCAGCAATTAACATGATTTAACGTGCGCATGTGTGTTTACGCACCACGGAACTTGACCTTCTTATCTTGTACAGCATCAACCATACTTTCTTCTTCATCATAGTCTTCTTCATTTTCTAGTGCATCTAGAATATTGAGGACATTGACGACTTCATCAGCTTTATTATTTGATGATTTATATGGTTTAAGCTCTGGATAAGGATCTATTGTCTTACCCTTCGCTGCCGCTGATTTTATAAGCTGATTATTTACTTTAGTGCGGTTATTAGAAATGACTAAGCCGAGATATTTCTTATAGAAGTCATCGATAAGGTTTCTAAGCATGGTAGTCTTAGTCATAGCCTTGTCAATTCTAGTATGCGACAAGTTACTAAGCATCACCATCGTATCGATGTCATTAGTTTTTACGTCTAGCCAACGAAGACCCATAGTATCAATAGCAGAGTATAAGACGAATTCAAAGAAGTCTTCATACGGATAGTCTGCCATGTCGCAATCATGCTGAACTTTATGGATACCTAGTTCAGTTTCCATTGCATAATCAAGAGAATACTCTTCAGGCTTCTTCATGGATTCACGAATCTTTAGATATACATATTGCATATCTATACATTCCCATGGGCTAGAAATTCTATGCCTGTCGTTTCTCTTGGATAAGTCTATGGCGTGTTCATCGCCAATGTAGTATGCATCTCTAAATGCTACTGGAATTTCATCAGCGGATACAGTATCACAAAGATATGCATATGATTTAAGATCTTTAAGACGACCAAATGTGAAATTGATATCGAACTCTTGGTTCCATGCCATTAGGTAGTCAATCTTATACTTTTTCTTAAGATCGTTATAATGATCAGTAATCATCTTTACTTCATCATTATAGAACTTGATCTCAAGTTTTACATCAGGAAGCGGTGCCTTTTC
>Ga0310691_10003968_pt1 | contig 17062 bp, 13 predicted proteins | sample 176DNAGHGlowgp2_FD_203887 | JGI IMG/M metagenome (GOLD analysis project Ga0310691, IMG submission 203887) | Sheep rumen microbial communities from Palmerston North, Manawatu-Wanganui, New Zealand - 1766 DNA GHGlow gp2 (v2) (version 2) | ecosystem: Host-associated > Mammals > Digestive system >...
ATGCCCGCTGTCCCTTCGACGTGGGTGCCATCAGCGCTGCACGCAGTATTTTCCTGACGTCCTCGCTGTCTATTTCCTCTTGTGTGAACTTGCGGTGTGAGCGCCGCAACTGTACTAAGTCTTTAAAATCTGTCATATATTTTTTCTTTTGTCGCTGCAAAGATACGATTAAGTGAGTAAAGTACAAAAAGAAAAGACACTTTTCTTTTTTACTTTCGAACGGAAGTATCTTCGACCGAAGGTCAAAGATACGATTAAGTGAGCAAAATGCAAAATTTATTTTGACATTTTCGAACGGAAGTACCTTCGACCGAAGGTCAAACACTCCTGTTTTTCCAGTCTGTTCACGCCAGCGTGTGCTGGTCAATGTATTGCTGCACGGCATCCTTGTAGCTGTCGGAAACGGGAATGAACTGTTCGCCGAAGACGAGCCGGGCCCGCTCGACGGAGGGCACCATGGGCATGTGGACAATATAGGAGCGGTGGACGCGCAGGAACTCCGGTCTGGGCAGATAGTCTTCCAGCTTCTTCATGTTCATCAGGCTCATGATGCGCTGGCCGTCCTTCAGGTAGAAGCGCACATAGTCCTTCAGACCCTCGATGTAGAGAATCTGGTCGAAGGGAACGCTGATGAGCTTGTAGTCGCTCTTGACGAAGAGGAAGCGGTCCTGCTCCATGTTCTGCTGGCGTGCCTGTAGGGTGAAGTGCTCCTGTGCACGGTTGGCAGCTTTCAGGAATCCCTCAAACGATACGGGCTTCAGCAAGTAGTCGAGTGCTCTCACCTGATAGCCCTCGACGGCATATTGCTGGAAGGCTGTGGTGAAGACAATCTTCGTGGTGGGTGGCAGAATCTTGGCAAACTCTATGCCTGAGAGTTCGGGCATCTGTATGTCAAGGAACAACAGCTGCACGGGGTTGTTGCGCAGTTCTCGCATGGACTCCACGGCGCTGTTATAGACCCCTTTGAGTTGCAGGTAGGGGACTTTCTTAGCGTAGCCCTCGAGCAGCTGGGCTGCCAGAGGCTCATCGTCGATGATGGCGGTTGTAATAATCATTCGTCAGAGTTTTTTGTGGTTCATTTTAATCTTTTTATCTCATTTTCCCCGGGAAAGGGGGGACGTAGTTCAATGCGTGAGTAATAGACGCAGCCGTCGTCGCTGACACCGTGTTCCCAGGTGTATTGTCCGGGATAGGCCAGTTCCAGGCGCTTGCGCACCAGTTCCAGTCCGATGCCGTGTCCGCTGCGGTCTTTCTCGGACTTGGGGAAGTTTGTGTTGCGTATGTCACAGACAATGGCCTGCTGGTTGGCCTGAATGTCAATGTGTATGAACGACGGACGGGTGGGACTGACGCCGTGTTTGAACGCGTTTTCCACCAGCGATATGGATACGAGCGGCACGATGGTAATCTGGGACGAAACGTTGGGAATGTGGGCGTGCAACTGCACGTCAACGCTCTTGGGCAGGCGAATCTTCATCAGCGCCACATAGTTCTCCATGAACTTCACCTCGTCGGTCAGCAACACATGGGGCAACTGGTTGTCGTAGAGCACGTAGCGCATCAGCTGACTGAGTTCCTGTATGGCCTGTTGGGCGCGCTGCGTGTCGATGGCCGTCAGCGCATAGATGTTGTTCAGCGTGTTCAGCAGAAAGTGGGGGTTCATCTGCCAGCGCAGGTTTTTCAACTCGGCCTCGGCGCGTGCCACTTCGGCCTCCATGCGTGCCGCCTCAGAGTGCTGCCACCTCATGGAGAGCTGAATGGTGGTGGCTATGGTGGCGGCAATGGCCAACTGGAAGATGTCGCGCATGATGAAGATGACCAGGTCTGACAGGGGTGTCGTCCGCTCCAGGCCGCTGTCGCCGAACAATGCGTGAAGGTAGCTGAGCCAGTAGTGGCAGGCCACTCCGAGCACCACGATGAGCAGGACGTTGATGCCCCAGTAGTAGCGTTTCTCGCCTTTCACGAAATAGTGGGGCGTGAGCCAGAAGTAGTTGACGTAGAACACAAACATCGTGGTCAGGGGCACTAACGAGTGCAGCATGAACTGCAGGAAGAACGAATGGTTCTCACGGCGCATGAAGGGCATGGGCGATATGAACAATACCACCCAGATGGCGATGTGCAGCAGACAGATGGTTCGCTTACTCATGACGTATGGCTTCTATGGGGTCCATGTTTGCCGCTTTTTGTGCCGGAATATAGCCGAAGAGCACACCGATGCACACGCACACCAAGAATGACACGTAGATGCTCCAGGCAGGCACGCTGCTGGGCATTCCGAACGAGGGGAGGAAGGCGCTGACGCTGCATCCCACAAAGATGCCGAGCAGTCCGCCGGTGACGCTGATGAGCACCGACTCAATGAGGAACTGCAGGGAAATGACGGGTCCGGTGGCTCCCACGGCCATGCGCAAGCCTATCTCCTTGGTGCGCTCGGTAACGCTGACCAGCATGATGTTCATGATGCCGATGCCGGCCACGAGCAGCGAGAAAGCAGCAGCCACCACGAGAATCAGCGTCACGGTGTCCATGGTTGACGACATGGTTTCCATCATCTCGGCCTGCGAGCGGATGGTGAAGTCGTCATCGGCATCCTCCTTCAACTTGTGATTGCTGCGTAGTATCTGCGTCAGCTCCTCAATGGCGGCATCTGAGAGTTCCTCGGTGACGGCCGAGCAGTTGATGCTGGAGAAGAAGGTCTGCGCCGCTATGCGCTTCATGACGGTGGTGTAGGGCGAGATGATGACATTGTCCTGATCCATTCCCCAGGAGTTGTAGCCCTTCGATTTGAGTACGCCTACGATACGCATAGGAATCGACTTGAAACGAATGGTCTTGCCTATAGGGTCAACGCCGTCAGTAAACAACTCATCGACGATGGTCTTGCCCACCACAGCCACCTTGGCGGCTTTCTTGATGTCCTCGTCAGTAAAACACTCACCGCGTTCTACCGTCCATTGCTTAATGTCTAAGTAGTCGGTACTTTCGCCATAGACGGTGGTGTTGGTGTTGCTGTTGCCGTAGATGACCTGGCCGGAGGAGGTCACCTCGGGCGACACCTTGGTGACAAACTTCTTCTCAGCCAATATGCGCTCATAGTCGGCCATCTTCAGCGTCTGCATGGCCGAAGGGTCCTGGCGAACGCCACCGCGCATGTCGGCTCCCGGACGTATGGTGAGCAGGTTGGTGCCCATGGTAGAAAGCTCGGCACGTATGCTCTCCTTGGAACCTTGTCCGATGGACATCATGATGATAACGGCTGCAACGCCGATGATGATGCCGAGCATGGAGAGAAACGAGCGCATCTTGTTGTTGGCCACGGCCTTGATGCTTACTTTAAATAGATTCAGTATATTCATTCTTCTTGATCACTCTGATTACTCTGATTATTCCGATTACTCAGAATACTCTGATTACTCCGATTACTCATAGTTAGTCATCTTGCGGCTTGGGCAGTGCGGCAAGTGCTTCGGCAGCCGACTTGATATGCTGATTGTAGGTGTCTTCACGTATCTTACCGTCGCGCAGGTTGATGTTTCTGCTGCTGTATTCGGCAATCTCAGGGTTATGGGTAACGAAGATGATGGTGTGTCCCTGACGGTAGAGCTCCTGAAACAGCACAAGCATCTCGAAAGAGGTTCGTGTGTCCAGGTTACCCGTCGCTTCGTCAGCCAGCAGCACGGCAGGGTCGTTGACCAACGCCCGGGCTATGGCTACGCGCTGCATTTGTCCGCCCGACATCTGGTTCGACTTATGTTCCAGGCGGTCGCCAAGCCCTACGGCCTGCAGGGCCTTGATGGCCCGCTGGCGGCGCTCAGAGGCTGACACCTCGGAGTTGTACATCAGCGGAAGTTCCACGTTTTCAACGGCAGTGGTCTTGGCCAGCAGGTTATAGTTCTGGAACACAAAGCCAATCTTGCGGTTTCTGAGGTGGGCACGCTGGGTCTTCGACATGGAGCGCACGGGGACGCCATCCAGGAAGTACTCACCGCTGGTGGGCGTGTCTAAACACCCCAACTGGTTGAGCAGCGTTGATTTACCGGAGCCTGACGTGCCTTGAATGGTCACGAACTCGCCTTCGTAAATCTTGAACGACACGCCGCGCAATGCCTTCACGGTCTCGGAGCCCACCTGAAAGTAGCGCTTCACGTTCTGCAGCTCAATTACTACTTTTCTGTTCTCCATCTCTCTACTGTTTCTTAGTGTCTTTCTTGTTGTTGGGTCGTCGGGGCATGAAGGGGTTGCCGGCCTGTTCGCCAGCATCGTCTGTACTGCCGCCAAGCTTAAAGTCGGTGAGCACCTTGGCACCGGCACCAATGCCACCGGTAATCTCGGTCAGCACCCCGTTGGTGGTGCCAATGGTGACGGCATGCGCCTTGAACGTGTTGCCCTCTAACGACCACACCTTATGGTCAGCCTGGCAGTCTTCAATAACCTGGTCCTTACTGAGCAGCGCCTCGTTGGGCGTGAAGCGCAAGGCACGCGACGGGACGGCCAGCACATCGTTCTTCTCCAACGTGTAGATGGTGACGTTGGCTGTCAGTCCGGGTTTCAGCTTCAGCGACTCGTTAGGAGCCGAGATGACCACTTCGTAGGTGACGACATTGCTCTCGGTCTTGGCCTGCTGACGCACCTGAGTCACCTGTCCCTCAAAGGAGTCGTCGGGGAAGGCATCGACGGTGAACGTCACCCGCTGGCCTTCGCTGACACCGCCAATGTCGGCCTCGTCAATGTCGGCAATCACGCGCATGTCGGTCAGGTCCTGGGCAATGGTGAACAGCTCGGGGGTGTTAAACGAGGCGGCAACCGTCTGACCTTCCTCTACCGACTTCGACAGCACCACACCGTCAATAGGGCTGGTGATGGTGGCATAGCCAAGATTGGTCTGTGCCTTGTTGACGCTTTCGCGCGACGTGGCCACCTTGTCCTTCGACTGCAAATAGGTCAGACGGGCATTCTCGTATTCGTCGGCACTCACCAGTCCCTTGTCGTAAAGGGTCTTGTAGCGCTTGTAGTTGGTCTGCTTGTAGTCTAAATCGCTCTGTGCGCTGGCCAGATTAGCCTTTGCCGTGTTCAGTTCACTTATCAGGTTGGTCTTGTCCAGTTCTGCAATAACCTGTCCTTTCCTGACTTCTGAGTTATAGTCAACGTAAAGTTTGGCCACGATACCGCTGACCTGCGTACCCACAGTAACCGACGTCACCGGCTCTATGGTTCCGGTTGCGGTGATGGTGGTGTGAATGTTCTGCTTCTGCACCGTGGCAGACTCGAATGAAACCTGTTCCTCCTTCTTGCCGCCAAAAAGCGTGAGGACGGCAATAATGGCAATCAAGGCTGTAACGCCAACAATTATCCACATCTTCTTGTTCTTCATATAGCTTCTCTGTTTTTTCGTTTTCGTTAATAATCGGTCATATCATAACTCTATGGGCTCACCCTGATAGAACTTCAGCATCTGCACATTCAGAATGGTCAAATACTTCGACTGCAGCTTGTTCTGCTGGGCAGTAAGCAGGTTGGTCTTGCCCGTCAGCAGCTGCACAATATTCTTCAGCCCCAGGCGGAACTGCTCGCTCAGCAGTTCGTAGCTCAGCTCTTCACTCTCCACATTGAGCAACGCAGCACGGAAACGTTGTTGGTTGGTGCAGGCATCCAACCAGAAGCCCTCAATGTCGGAGTAAAGCTTCTTCTGCTTCTCCTGCAGGTCAAGCAATGCCCGCTCCTGCTCAATCTTGGCCTTGTTCACAGCAGTACGCGCTGAACGGTTGTCTATGATGGGAATGCTCAGCGTAGCACCGATAGAAGCATCGAAGTTGGTCTTCATCTGGTTGCCCCAGCCGTTAGAACTCAGGGAATTGGTGCTCGTCCCCACTCCACCCGTCATGTTGACAGTTGGCAGGCGCTGGGCCTTGGCTATGGAGAGCTGCACGTCGCTGGCCTGTATTCCCAACTGGCTGCGCGTAATCTCCGGACGTGTGTTTAAGGCCGTTTCATAGACTACCGGCAACGACGGAATGTCACGAAGAGCCTGTTCGTCGCTCGTCACGGGAACGGCTATATCAAACTCAGCATCAGTAATTTCCAGCAGTTGCTTGAGCTGTAGCTTATAGTCGGCCAAATTACTTCTTGCATTTACCAGATTATATTCGTCAGTAGCCCGCTGGGCGGTCAGCTGGGCCACGTCAGCCTTGGCTATTTTCCCCACGTTGAACATCTCCTGCCCGCGCTCCTCGTTTTTCTTGCTGGCCTCCAGGCTCTGCTCGTTTACGGTAATAGCCTCTGTCTGATAGAGTATCTGCACATAGAGCTGGGTTATCTGCTCCTGAATGCTGTTTGCCGTGTAGGCACTATCCAGTTCGGCCTGCTCTTCGCTCAAACGGTCAAGCTTTACGGTGTTCCGGTTACGATTGCCGTTCCACACCGTCCACGAGGCATTGATGCCGTAAGAGCCGTTATAGTAGGTCTTGTTGATACTGGTTGACACGGTACCGTTGGTCACGGTGCTAACCCCATTATTGGTCCAAGGACGATAGCCGACCGACTGGTTGGTTGATGCCGAAAGAGTAGGAAACAGTTCGGCCTCCGACTGACGCAGCGTTTCGGTGGCCGTACGGCGGGTCAGCCGGGTCTTTTGAAGCGAGATGTTGTTTTCCATCGCATAGTCAATACATTCTTGTAGCGTCCATTTCTTCTGCGCCTGCACGGCAGTCGTCGCCAGCAGGGTCATAAGGATGATTAAAAACTTTCTCATATTTACATATTTTATCGATGCAAAGGTATGGAATATCTACCAAACACCCAAAAAAGATAGATATTTATTTCCAGTTAGTAGAAATCCAAAGCCTATTCTTCGATAAAATTTTCCGGCTTAACGATTATTATTATTCAACTTTCGCCAGCCATTTTTATCGCGCAGAGTCGCAGAGTTGACGGAGTTTTCTATTGAGAAGAATGAATAACGTCAATTACTCTTGCAGCGGTTTCTTTCTAAATATCTTCCAGCCAAGGGCGGCCACCAGAATACTGGCAAAGGGCGAAAGGATGTTGAAGAAACAATAAGGCAGGTAAGTAAGGGTAGAAACTCCCAGCACCGTGCTTTGCGTCAGACCACAAGTATTCCAAGGCACGAGCACAGAAGTAACAGTAGCACCATCCTCACAGCTGCGGCTCAGCAGGCGGGCCTCGTAGCCCCGCTCAAGGTAAGTATTCCTGAACATCTGACTGGACAGCATGATGGAGAGGTACTGGTCGGCCAACGCGACGTTACAAAAAAAGGCCGTGCCGACGGTAGATGCCACTAACGAGGCAGTGCCATGAGCCAGGCGCAGAACGAGTTTCATCAGGTCCTGCAACTGCCCCGTGGCAGTCAGCGTACCACCAAAGGTCTGGGCGCAGATGATGAGCCAAATGGTGGGCATCATGCCACCCATGCCGCTGGTTTGCACCAACTGGTTGAGCATGGGCACACCGGTCTCTATGCTGGTGCTACCGTAACACACCTGCATCATGCCTTTATAAGAGGCAATGAATCCCCGGCCTTCCTCGCCGGATATCTGGTGGACAAGCTGTGGCTGAAACAGAAGGCCCACAACGACAGCTAACAGAATGGCCAGAAACAGCACCACCATGGACGGCCAGCGCCGTGCTATCATCACGCCCGTCAAGACGGGAACGAGCAACAGCCAGGGCGATATGACAAACGTACGCTCCAAGCCTCCCATGAACTCTGCAACATTACCATGCCCTGACACGTTCATGGCAAAGCCGGCGACCAGGAAGACGGAAAGCGATACGCAAAACGTGGGGACGGTGGTATAAAGCATGTAGCGAATGTGGGTAAAGAGTTCTGTACCCGAAACGCTCGACGCAAGCACGGTGGTGTCGGAAAGTGGCGACAGCTTGTCGCCGAAATAGGCTCCCGTAATGATGGAACCTGCTATCCAGCCATCGTCAAAGCCATGAGCCTTGCCGATGCCCATGAGCGCCACGCCAATGGTGGCTACCGTGGTCCACGAAGAGCCAATCATCAGACTGACCAGCGCACAAAGCAGGCTGCTGCTGACCAGGAATATTTCCGGCCGCAGTATCTGCATGCCGTAATAAATCATGGTGGGCACAATGCCCGACACCATCCATGTGCCGCCTATGGCTCCGATGAGCAGCAAAATGATGATGGCAGGTGTGCAACTGGATATCTTGTCGGTTATTTCAGCCTCCAAGCGGCTCCACTCCAACCGCTTGGCAAAGTGGCCCACCAGCACGCTGACGGCCGATGCCGCCAGAAGCGACACCTGGCTGGCACCATCTAACGTTGCGTTGCCGAAGACGGCAACGCAACACGTTATAAGGATGACCAATACCACAAACGGCAGGAACGACCACATCATCTTGTATCTTCTGGTAAACGGACAGACGGTTACTTGGTGACGCGCTCCAACCAGCTGACCATGGCATACATGACACCCATGGAAATGAGGCACACCACAAGGAACACAGTCCAACAGATCCAGATGGGCCACTCGTTGTAAATGAGCGGACCAATCCACAGCAGGCCGTTGCCTACGGCCGTCGCTCCGAGCCAGAGGCCCTGGCAGAGACCCTGCAGATGCTTCGGCGCTACCTTCGACACGAACGACAGTCCGAGTGGCGAAATGAACAGCTCGGCCACGGTGAGGAAGAAGTAGGTGACAATGAGCACCCACGGACCGGCTTTCAGACCGGCCTTGGCAGAATCGGCCAACACCGTGAACTCATTGGCCGAAGGGTAGTCCTGCATCAGGCTATACACGGCAAGGAAGAGGTAGGCTATGCCGGCAATGCCCATGCCGTAGGCTATCTTGCGGGGCGTGGAAATGGCACGTCCCCGGGCCGTGAACTGCGAGAACACCCACATGATAACCGGCGTCAGCACAATGACGAAGAAGGGATTGACAGCCTGCCAGATTTCGGGAGCAATGGCATCGGTCTGCACGAAGTCGCGAGCGAAGAACGAAAGCGACTGTCCGTTCTGGTGGAACGAGAACCAGAAGAACACCGCAATGCCCAACACGGCAAACAGGGCATACATGCGCTGCTTGATTTCCTTGGCCATGGCCTGCTTCTCTTCGTCGGTGTAACCCTCGGAGACGGCAGACTCCTTCTTGCCAGGTGTGGGGAAGAGGTGCTTCGACAGGAGGAAGATGACAAGCGAAATGAGCATGGTGACTACCGACGCGATGAACGAATAGTGTATGCCCGTATTGAAGATGTCAAGATAGTGGGTGCAGAACGCGCCCAGGTCGGCGGTGTTGCCGCCTACCTTCGCAACCAGTTCAGTAAGGTTGCTCATGTGGTCGGCCGGCATCTGACTGCCCATGCTGATGAACTCATGACAGAGTTTGGGCAGGTCGGCATTATACTCCAGACCGTTACGGTTTAGCCACCAGCTGCGCAGCAGGGGGGCAATGAACGGAGCGACGAGTGCGCCCACGTTGATGAAGACATAGAAAATCTGGAAACCGGCATCACGCTGCCCCTGTGCCCACTTCAGGCGTTCGGGACTTTCCTTGGCTGCCTTTGCCTCGAAGTTGTCGTACATCTGTCCCACGATAGCCTGCAGGTTACCCTTGAAGAGACCGTTGCCACAGGCAATGAGCGCCAGGGCGAAGATGGTGAACGGCAGCAGCCACGAGGTATTGTCGGGCGTGGCCAGCACGGGAATGGAGAGCAGCACGTAGCCAGAGGCCATGATGACCAGGCCCCAGGCAATGGTGGCTTTGTAGTTCTGAGTGCGGTCGGCAATGATGCCGCCGACAAGACTGAGCACGTAGATGGCTGTCAGGAACATGGCGGCAATGAAACCGCTCTGGCCGTCGCTAAGGCCGAACTTTGAACAAAGGAAGAGCGCCAGCACGGCATTCATGATGTAATAGCCGAAGCGTTCGCCCATGTTGCTGAGAGCTGCCAGCAGCAGCCCCTTAGGATGATTTTTGAACATAGCTTTTTATTTTATTTTGTTGTTTTTTGTCTTGGCAATGTCAAACAGGTAACTCAGTTTTATGACAATGTTGCCATAGTTGGAGCGGGCAAAATAGTCGCGCTTGCTACTGCCGTAAATGTTACCCAGTCCGAAGTAGTAACGCCCTTCAAGCAGAATGTGGCCGGCTTTGGGAATGGAGAACTCGATGCCGCCACCTGCCGCAATGCCGTAGTCGAACTTTTTTTCCACGGGCATGGTTTCCTGGTTGATGACGCGCGAGGCACGACTGCTGATGTTGCGCTGGCTGAGCTCGTAATTGGCTTTGGTACTCTCGTTCAGGTAGAACCCGAACTGCGGACCGGCCTGAATGAAGAACTGGAAGCCCTTGCGCTCACGTCCCCACCCCATGCGGGCCAGCAGGGGAACCTGCACGTAGTTGATGCGGCGCTCAAATTCTTCCGGCAACTCGGTTTGCGGGTTAATGACGGGTTCGTCGTTCATGTCGAGAATGTCCTGCTGCCAACCTATCTGGGCGTAGTTCACCTCGGCAACTATGGCACAGATGCTGCTGAAATATTTTTCGGTGGTATAGCGGAAGGTCAGTCCGCCCAGCATTCCGCCATACTGTTTCTGAGGAACAACAGGCATAAAGTCGATGGTGCTGAAGACGTAGCCTCCGCTGACGCCCACGGCAAACTCATCGCGGTGGTCGCCAATCTGTGCGGCTGAGGTTAAAGGTAAAAAGGTAAAAAGGTAAAAAAGTAAAAAACATTTCACCCATTTCGCTCTCCCTACCTTATTAAATATAAAGTTTATCATGCTTCTTTTTTCCATGCCTTTTACTTGCCTTTTCAGAATTTGATGGTTTCTATGCGCTTTTCGGGCGTGTAGTGAATAAACATGATGTGCCTGTTTTCCAGTCCGCCATTCCCGCAACGCTCGAACGCCAAGGGTGTCTGAATGGCAGGATAGCCCACCATGCCCGGCGCTCCGCTGAAGTGCTTGCCATACATGTGAAGTCCCCGCATGAAGTAGAAGGCATGGTCGAAGCCCGTTATGGCAAACCGCGGCAGGGAGTTCATCATGTCAGCATGGAAATTCCAACGATACTTCTGCTCAATGCGCTTGGTGCGTGGCGACTGGGGGTCGTAGTAAAAGGCTGTCGGTATGTGTACGTCGAGCTGGTGGAACTTGTCAATGTTCCTGCTGGTGTAAAGCATCCACTCGGTGTAGCCGAAGAGCGTCACCTCTAATTCCTGATGATCGACAAGCATTCCCGTCAGTTTCGACAAGGCCTTGCGCAGTTCCCTGTTGTGCTCAGAGTTGAGCACCACCACATTGCGCTGTGCCATGCTGAAGTTCTTCACGAACTTTTCCTCGCTGGTGTTCAGGCTGGTCAGGGCGTAGTTCACCATTTTTTCGTCAAGACGCTTGCGCAAGGCTGTCGTGAAGGAGCCTTTGGTGCTGGTGGAGTCGTTGCAGTCAATGATGACCGGATGGCAGTTGGGGAACTGCTTGAGAAAATGGTCAACCGTGTTCAGGTTAAAGTCTGAGGGCGACTGATACACCTGGAAGAGCAACGGGTTGCGATTAACCTCAGGCGTATTGATGGAGAAAGGAATAAGCACGCGAATGTCGTTCTTCTCAGCAAACCGGCTGATGGCCGGCACCATTTTCGAATACAGGGGGCCGATGATCAGGTCCAACCGGGCCGCCTCGTCAGTAAGAAACTGGTTGACGTCGGTGTCCTCGGCCACGTTCCATGCATGCAAGTCAATGGACATGCCCGTCTGTCGAAGGCTGTCACAAGCCATCAGCACACCTCGATAATACTCTATCATACGCCGGCCGTCGCCATTGACGGTGTGCAGGGGCAGCATCACGCCAACGCGCACTTCCCGGTCACGGACATCGCCCTTCCGGGGCAATGCCGGTTTGACGGGAGCCGGCTGCACCGGCTGCGCGTCGGGCTTCACCTGCGGTTCCGGAAAAGGAATACAGACAAAGGTGCCCTTCTTCAGCACAAAGTCAGGCTGCAGCATCTCGGGGTTCGCCTTTTTCAGCGCATCGACCGACACACCATAATCATTGGCAATACTATAAATAGTTTCCTTACGTTTTACCTTATGAACATCGCGCCACCGCGGAACCTGTGCCAACAAGGTTTCTGTAGCGAAAAACAACATCACAGAAAACAGGATGTATGTAAAGACTGTACGCTTCATTTTCTTCAAATTAGCTAATTTGCTTGCAAAGATACGAAATATTTTGCAACCTGAACCGTTTTAGAAAAAAAATTCATACCTTTGCAATTCAAATCATCACAATTATGACATTTCAACGCTTGTTTACATTCATTTTTTCGGCTTTCCTGGCTACAAGCCTCTACGCACAGAGTGAAGACACCAATACCGAAAACGAAGAAAAAACGGAACAGGGCACCGAAGAGGGAACTGAAGAGGGCACAGAGGAAGGCGACAGCGCCAAGACAACAGTAAGCTACATTGAGATTCCCAACGCCTTCTCGCCCAACCAAGACGGCTACAACGACGACTACCACGTCACGAAACACGCCAACATCACCGAGTTCCGCGCCATCATCTTCAACCGTTGGGGCCAGAAACTCTACGAGTGGACCGACATTAACGGGAAATGGGACGGCACCTGTAACGGACAGCTTGTCAAGCAGGGAACCTATTTCGTTCTTATCAACGCGAAGGGCTCCGACGGAAAAGTGCACACCATCAAGCGTGACGTAAACGTTCTTTATCGGGTAGCAAACAATGAACAACAATAACAGTCAGGATGAAAAAATAAATGTCTGGGGAGCACGGGTGCATAACCTGAAAAACATTGACGTCGAGATTCCACGCCAGTCGCTCACCGTAATTACCGGACTCAGCGGTTCGGGCAAGTCAAGCCTGGCCTTCGACACCATCTTTGCCGAAGGGCAGCGCCGCTATATCGAGACTTTCTCTGCCTACGCACGCAACTTCCTGGGCGGACTGGAACGGCCCGATGTCGATAAGATAACCGGTCTGTCGCCCGTCATCAGCATTGAGCAGAAGACGACCAACAAAAACCCCCGCTCCACCGTAGGCACCACCACCGAGATTTACGACTTTCTGCGACTGCTCTATGCCCGTGCCGGCAAGGCCTACAGCTACATGACTGGCGAACCGATGGTGAAATATACGGAAGAACGCGTGCTCGACATGATACGGCACGACTATGCCGGACGGAAAATCATGATTCTGGCTCCCGTCGTACGCAGCCGTAAAGGACATTACCGCGAACTCTTTGAAAGCATGCGCCGCAAGGGCTACCTGAACGTCCGCGTTGATGGAGAGCTGCAGGAAATCGTCCAGGACATGAAGGTGGACCGCTACAAGAACCACAACATCGAGGTGGTCATCGACAAACTTGTGCTGCCACCGGCACCTGCTGAAGGAGAGCCAAGTGCAGAACCCAGCGAACGCCTAAAGAAATCTGTATCCATCGCCATGAAACAGGGCGAAGGACTCCTGATGATACTCGACGCGACGGATGCCGGCTCATCGTCAGGAAAGACGAAAGGAGGAATCAAATACTTCTCGAAACGACTCATGTGCCCCACGACGGGAATGTCCTACAACGACCCTGCCCCCAATAACTTCTCGTTCAACTCGCCAATGGGAGCCTGCCCGCGCTGCAAGGGACTGGGCTACGTCAGCGAGATTGACCTGGAGAAGGTCATTCCAAACCGTAACCTGAGCATCTACGACGGAGCCATCGTCCCGTTGGGAAAATATAAAAGCCAGATGATTTTCTGGCAGATTGATGCCATACTGCATAAATATGACCACACGCTGAAGACACCCGTGAGCGATATTCCTGACGAAGCATTAAGCGAAATACTCTATGGCTCGTTAGAAAATGTGCGCATAGACAAGGAGCTGGTACACACCTCCAGCGACTATTTTGTGGCATACGACGGCGTGGTGAAATACCTGCGCTCCGTAATGGAAAACGACGACAGCACCAGCGGACAGAAATGGGCAGACCAGTTTCTGGCCGAGTGTGAGTGTCCGGAATGTCACGGACAACGCCTGAACCGCGAAGCACTCAGCTACAAAATATGGGACAAGAACATTGCCGAACTGGCAGCAATGGACATCAGCGAACTGCGGCAATGGCTCGACGAGCTGGACAGAGAAGGAACGACACACCTCGACCACCAGCAACGACAGATAGCCGGCGAGATTCTCAAGGAAATACGCACCCGACTGGACTTCCTGCTTGACGTAGGACTTGACTACCTGGCACTCAACCGCCAGTCAGCCAGCCTCTCAGGCGGCGAGAGCCAGCGAATACGACTCGCCACTCAAATAGGTTCGCAACTGGTCAACGTGCTCTACATCCTCGACGAGCCCAGCATCGGACTGCATCAGCGCGACAACGAAAGACTGATACACTCGCTCAAGGACCTGCGCGACATTGGCAACACCGTCATCGTAGTAGAACACGACAAGGACATGATGCTGGCAGCCGACCACATCATAGACATCGGTCCCCGCGCAGGACGCAAAGGCGGCGAAGTCGTGTTCCAAGGAACGCCGGCAGAAATGATGAAAGCCGACACCCTCACTTCCAAATACATCAAAGGCGAGCTCACCGTTTACGAGCATTCCGAATCATCCGATTACTCCGAACCATCCAAGCCCTCAGGAAAGAAAATCACCCTACGCGGCTGTCGCGGCAACAACCTGAAGAATATTACCGTAGAGTTTCCACTCGGCAAACTCATCCTCGTCACAGGAGTCAGCGGAAGCGGAAAGTCAACCCTCATCAACGAGACTCTCTACCCCATCCTCTCCAAGCACTTCTACCGCTCACTCAAAAACCCCATGCCCTACGACACCATCGAAGGACTGGAAAACATCGACAAAGTCATCAACGTTGACCAAAGCCCCATCGGCCGCACGCCACGCTCCAACCCCGCCACATACACCGGCGTGTTCAGCGACATACGTTCCCTGTTCGTCCATCTGCCCGAAGCACAAATACGCGGTTACAAGCCGGGGCGTTTCTCGTTCAACGTCAAGGGCGGACGCTGCGAAACCTGCGGCGGCAACGGCTACAAGACCATCGAGATGAACTTCCTGCCCGACGTGATGGTACCCTGTGAGGCATGCCACGGGAAACGCTACAACCGCGAAACCCTGGAGGTACGATACAAAGGCAAGTCCATTGCCGACGTACTCGACATGACCATCAACCAGGCCGTAGAGTTCTTCGAAAACGTGCCCGACATCCTGCGCAAAATCAAAACCATACAGGACGTCGGACTCGGCTACATCAAACTCGGACAGCCTTCCACCACCCTCAGCGGCGGCGAGAGCCAGCGTGTCAAGTTAGCCACCGAGCTGTCGAAGAAAGACACAGGCCGCACGCTGTACATTCTCGACGAGCCCACCACTGGCCTGCACTTCGAGGACATCCGCATACTCATGGGTGTGCTGCGGCAACTGGTCAGCCGGGGCAACACCGTCATCATCATCGAGCACAACCTGGACGTCATTCGGCAGGCAGACTACATCATCGACATGGGACCAGAGGGTGGTCGCCGCGGTGGGGAAGTGCTATCTACCGGAACACCCGAGGAAATAGCACGAAGCAAAAAGGGCTTTACTCCCCGCTTCCTGAAACAGGAAATGAACATGAAGTAAAGACTTTAAACCGAGATTCATTCTTCTGCCCCATGACAGCAAAACGTCTCTTCATCACCCTGTCTGTCATGCTGACCGTCGTCCCGTGCATGGCTCAGCAACACCTGCCCTATATGACAGAACAACTGGTGGACACCACACAAGCAGAGACCCTCGGACTGCAAAAGCCGCAGCAACTCACCACCACCACCATTTTCTCTCCCGACGAGGCAGAGCCACACTATGCCAACGGAGCCGTCCTGACCGCATTCAAAGGCTCATTGTTCTGCATGTGGCAGTCATCGCAAACCGACGAGGACGCACCGGAAACCTGCGTCATGTACTCCGTCAGCACCGACAAGGGACAAACATGGTCGCCCCCTACCCTGCTCGCTTCGGCCACCGACTCCACCTACTGCACGTCGGGCGGCTGGCTCAGCACCCCCGACACGCTTGTAGCCTACATCAACACCTGGGCTCTTGGCACAGAAACGGCCTGTGGCTACACCCGCTATGTCACAACAACCGACGGACGCAACTGGTCCACGCCACAGCACGTTACAATGGCCGACGGCAGCCACATGGACGGCATCATAGAACAAGACCCACTCATGCTACCCACCGGGCGCATCGTTGGGGCAGCCCACTTTCAGCCTGGACTTCACGTATCGCCCATCTATACTGACAACCCCACAGGTCGCCACGGATGGAAACGCGGAGACATGCAGACCCACGACCACGGCAAACAGTCGCAAGAGTTGGAGCCCAGCCAGTATCTGCAGCACGACGGCTCGCTCATCATGGTGTTCCGCGACCAACAAGGCTCTTATAGGAAACTGGCCGCACGCAGTACCGACGATGGAGAAACATGGACGACACCCATGCCCACCAACATTCCCGACGCACGAGTCAAGCAGAGCGCAGGAAACCTGCCCGACGGCACTGCCTTTCTCATCGGCAACCCCACGGGCAACAAGCGTCGCTATCCGCTGGCCGTGCTCTACTCTGAAGACGGTATCTGCTTCGACCGCGCCTTCCTGCTGCGTGCCGGAGGCAGCGACCTGCCCCGTCAGCGTTGGCCCGGCCGTTACAAGACGTTAGGATACAGCTATCCGAAAGCCCTCGTTTACGGCGGGAAGCTCTACGTAGTCTATGCCACCAACAAGGAAGCCATTGAGTGCAGCATCCTGACATTATAGCTTGACTTCTCGCCTAACCTTCTTTGGCAACTGCAATCTGCGTTTCTTTTTATTGGTCATGCCGAGGTGAGTCTTAATCCTTACGTGAGTTCGATGTAAGAAAACTGCCATGAAGCAAAGAAACCTACTCATGGCTGTTACACAAATAGAAATCTCCTGCAAGAAATGACTTTCATATTTTATGAAAGCGAACTCCTCAAAGATACGATGGTCTCTGA
>Ga0310691_10003970_pt1 | contig 17059 bp, 19 predicted proteins | sample 176DNAGHGlowgp2_FD_203887 | JGI IMG/M metagenome (GOLD analysis project Ga0310691, IMG submission 203887) | Sheep rumen microbial communities from Palmerston North, Manawatu-Wanganui, New Zealand - 1766 DNA GHGlow gp2 (v2) (version 2) | ecosystem: Host-associated > Mammals > Digestive system >...
GCTGCAGAAAAGACTATATCACGGTTAGAAATCTATGCCGTTAGAAGCGGAAACTCATGCCGTTCACTCCGGAATGGCCATGCCGCCGTTAGCGGAATCGGCGTTCCGTCGAAGCGGAATTTGCAGCAGAAACGTCACTATAAAAGGCGGAGGTGTAATGCGTAGTATTTCAAAGGATGCAAGAAGAGCCACACAGGATATGGACATTGATTTTATCCGGTATTCTCTTGGCGATGATTCTATTCGTCAATTTATCAATAAGCTTGATTGCCTTGAAGATATTCACATCAGACAGACCGGAGAGATAACCGAACTCAAGCAACAGGAATATCATGGTAAGCGTGTCTATATCATTATTTTTGATGATGCCGGTGATTCCATAGAAAGTAAGATTGATCTTGGTGCTCATAAGAATCTTAACATAGAGCAGGAAGAATACTGCTTCGACATTGCCTGCTATGATGGCAGTGCAACTTTGCTAATAAATTCAAAAGAGCAGATGTTTACCGAGAAGCTTCGATCACTTTTGAAGTTTGGGCCGAACTCAACACGCTATAAAGATGTTTTTGATATGTTCTATCTCACAGATAAAGTTGATACAACAAAGCTATTACAATATATAGATATATTTGTCCTTTCTGATCCAGGCATGAGAGAAAATGATATGGGTGCAGTGGTAAGAAGGATTACAAGAACATTCTCATCAAAGAGATATATCGATAAGTTGACTAACTCAAAAAAGAACTGGATTGGTGAAGAAATACCTGCCATCACGGCAAGACTGATTGAGTTCCTGACTTCCTTCCGCTCACTCTAAGTCAGCATCCCTCAATACCCCAGCGCCTTCATCGCACTCTTAAGCGTATCCTTATCCGACCCGAAGGCCTCGACGATCATATCATCCACGAAAACCGTGATCCTCAGAACCGAATCATTCTCCAGCCGAAGCCTGTCCGAACTGGTAGAGACGATGACCGAATCGCCCTTTCCCGCATTCTCGAAAGACTTCTTCTGCGAATCAAACTTTGACTTCGCATTCTCCGCACTACTGTACTCATAGTAGATGATCGTGACAGTCTTACCGGACTCCGTCGAATGATACGCTTCCAGACAAGTCTTGCACGGCGCATTTCCCTCGGAAACAGTGAACGACTCGGCCTCCATCTTCGATCTGAAATCCTCCGCCGAGATCTTCTTGTCCTTCTTGCATCCCGCGAACGCGAACGCAATCGCACAGACCAGTAACACAGAAACGGTCTTCCTCACAGTTTTCATACAGCTTTCCCTCGATTTCATAAGATTACATCCCCAATACACTCCCATACTACCATTTATAGAGCCCATTTTAAAGCCACCCTGCCGCGATAAGCCACCCGCAAAAACCACCGCGATCTGCGCTATAGCCCGTCTTATATTTGAAAACCGCTCCCATTTGCATTACCATATTAGCGATAGAAACGGAGCAGGAAGAAACATGGAAAACACCACCACGACAAACGATCCCCGCGCCCCGTCGCGGCAGAACATAGAAAGACTAAAGGAGATAACACTATGATCACAGTCGCATTTTATGACGCAAAAGAATATGACAAGGCTTCCTTCGAACAGTATGGCGCGAAGAACGACATGAAGTTCCGCTTCTTCGAGACCAAACTCAACGAAGACACCGTGGACCTGGCCCGTGGCAGTGACGCCGTGTGCGTCTTCGTAAATGACCAGGTTACCGCCGCCGTCATCGACAAACTCTACGAATACGGCATCCGCATCCTGGCCCTCCGCTCCGCCGGCTATAACAACGTCGACGTCCGAAGCGCCTACGGCAAAGTCCACGTGGTCCACGTCCCCGCGTACTCGCCCTACGCCGTCGCCGAGCACGCCATGGCCCTGCTCCTGACATCCATCCGCCGCATCCATAAGGCCTACAACCGCACCCGTGAATTCAATTTCTCGTTAAATGGACTGACGGGTTTTGATCTGCATGGGAAGACGGTGGGTGTGATCGGTACCGGTAAGATCGGCCGGATCTTCATCGACATCTGCCGCGGATTCGGCATGAATATCATCGCCTACGATGCCTTTCCGGCAGATAACAGCGGCATCGACTATGTCACGCTCGACGAACTTCTGGAGCGAAGTGACATCATCTCTCTCCATTGTCCGCTGACGGAACAGACCCGCCACCTGATCGGGGAGGACGCCATCTCGAAAATGAAGAAAGGCGTGGTCATCGTGAACACATCAAGAGGCGGCCTGATCGACGCCGAAGCCCTGCTGCAGGGCATTAAGGACCGTAAGATCGGCGCGGCCTGCCTGGACGTCTACGAAGAGGAAGCCGACATTTTCTTCGAGGACCGCTCCGGCCACATCCTGGACGACGAGCTCCTTGCGCGCCTGATCTCCATGCCGAATGTGATCGTCACCTCCCACCAAGCCTTCCTGACCGAGGATGCCCTCAATAACATCGCCGAGACCACCGTCAGCAACATCCTGTCCTACTTCCGGAACGACGGCATCTGCGACAATGAACTCTGCTACCGCTGCGGCAATATAGAGAAGTGCAGAAAAGAACGCCAGGAGCGTTGCTTCTGAGGAAAAAGGAGAGGTCCATGAGCAGGTACTACATCGCCAGCTGTGTTTTTACTTCGAAATATCCGGAACTGAGCCTTCGGATCCAGAACTTCGTTAAGGAACGCTATGGCCTGACCATCGTGCGCTGCTGTGTCCCGAAGTACAAGATCCGGGACTTCGAAGAAAGAATGCCGGAAGGGAAGTGCCGCGACGCATGGTGTGCCCTTCCGGACTGTGCAGAATTCGGCCCCGAGGACGAGATCTACTCACTTTGCCATAACTGTAACAACATCATCGAAGAGATGCATCCGGAAGTCCATGTCCGCTCATTGTGGGAACTACTCGATAGTGATGACTCACTGCCCTTAGAAGACCACGATGGGGCCACTGTAACGATCCAGGATTGCTGGCGTTCCAGAGACCGCTCAGCAGAACAGGGCGCCGTCCGAAGCCTCCTTCTGAAGGCGAACTTCCGCCTTGTAGAGACGACCCGTCATCACGGGGATACCCGGTTTTGCGGTGTCTCTCTATACCGTCCCCAGCCACCGAGAAATCCGAAACTCGCCCCGAAGCACTATGTAGACGGATGCGAAGGTCTGTTTCAGCCCCACACGCCGGAAGAGCAGGAAGAAAACATGAAAGAGTACTGCCGTTCTTTTCAGACCGAACAAGTCGTCTGTTACTGCCACTATTGCCTCGAAGGCTTGCGACTCGCCGGCGTAAACGCCAGGCACATCGCCGAGATCCTGTTCGCCTGAAAGAGCAAACGCCACTTTGCCATTCCTCTCATTCATCCGGGAACCAACTGGCCATAAGTCTTTACCATTTCTTTAACTCCGATTGACGATGTTTTTATCTTTCGTCAGTAAGATAGAGACATAAGAACGAACGAAACGCTGATGCGGAATCTCGCGAAAGAACGGAGGACAAGAAAATGAAGAACAAGATCACACGCTGGACCATTATCACGATCATCCTGGCCGTTATCGCATTTGGATTGATCATCGGCTCCATGTTTATAGATATTCCGAGGCTTCTGACAGTCGGCCTGGCCGTTATGGTCGTCGCCCAGCTCTCATCCATGCACGTCAGATGCCTCAAGAAAAGCACTGATGCCTGACCTTCAAACTCATAATATACCACCCGCTCTTAACAGAAAAGCCCGAGCCACAAAGCCCGGGTTTTTCTTGTGCAGAAGCGCCGCCCATGCTATGACGAAAGTGTAAACGTTTTCCCAACAAACTGCAAAAAGCGCTGTTACACTACGAGTAACAGGTGTAGGTTGCATTGTAAATATCAGGCGTTGTTGTTACACTGCATCTATCAGATGTAGGTAGCATTGCAGATGCACTTAGCTTTCTTTGGTTCTGTGTGATGGACAAGGAGGTACAGTATATGAAGAGAAATAGATGGTTGAGACAAGTTGTTTTGATTTTGTCATGTATCGTGCTTATGATGAGTTCAATTGGATGCCTTAGCTTGCTGAAATCTGAACCGCGATCCTCATCAGAGAAACAATCGAAAGCAAAAAAAAGATCAAAAAAGCAGACGCAAAAAGCTACAACGGCTGAAACGACGGAAGAGCAAACATACGAGCATAATGAATACTATGATCTTGTTGAAGAATTAACATGTTCACGCAGTGGATTCACATATTATTATCATATAATCGAGGGAAATCGGGATGGTTATGCAAAAGGAACAGCAATAGCATATGACGAGAATGGAAAGGTAATTGGTAAAAGTGAGAACGAAATACCATTGACCAAAGGAGATAAGTTCTTTTTTAAATATTGGTTCGAAGGAGACGTGGCCGATGTTTCATTTTCGGTTGAGTGCAGTCTGGATGAGATCGTATATTATTACAGAAATACTATGAAAGTTTCTGATTCGAATGTTGTGGCTGATATTACTGGCCAATCCCTATACGTTACAGTTGAACAGATTAAGGAATTTGTGGGGGAAAATCCATTTCTTTATGCTCTCTTTTACAAGGATGGGAAAGTAGTTGGAGATGGCTTTATGAATATAGAAGGATTAAACGGAATAAACTCTACTGCTGTTGTTAAGGTAACACCATATCTTGTATTTGATTCGTATGAGTTGTACATCAAGCCGGGTTGGGGATTTTCATAAAACAACATATCGTATGTCAAAAGGGAATTAATAAGATGAAAAGTGATCTTTCTCTGGTTATTGTAATGATTCGCGCAAGTGCATGGCGATGCGATGGAGGTTGGTTATGGTACATTTATCGAAATCCAAGTACTGTGATGGGGTGCAATGCCCGAAGATGCTTTGGCTGAAGAAATACCGCCCGGATGAATTCGACAGTTCCGTGCTGAACCAGGCGGTACTGGATACCGGTAACGAAGTCGGTGATCTTGCCATGGGGATATTCGGCGAATACACGGAAGTGCCTTTTAACGAGAATCTGGGACAGATGCTCGAAGATACCGATACACTCATGAAGCAGGGAGTCCGAACGATCTGTGAAGCATCTTTTGCTTATGAAGGATGCTTCTGCAGCGTGGATATTCTCGTAAACCTCGGAGGGGGCAAAGTGAAGCTTTATGAGGTGAAGAGTTCCACGAAGATGGACGATCGCTATTTCGAAGATGTGGCCTACCAGAACTATGTGCTTACGAAACTTGGATATGAAGTGGAGGGAGCATACCTCGTACATCTTGACAATACATATGTCCGTCATGGTGAATTGGAACTCGATAAGCTTTTCTGCATGGAAGACCTGACAGAAGAGGCGAGAGCCCGGTTTGAGCAGGTTGAGAACAATATCGCCATGCTTGGAAAGATCCTTGCTGAATCAGATGAGCCAGAAAAAGATATAGGGGAACAGTGCTTCGCACATTATTCGTGTGGATATTTCAAACATTGTACGGCCAGTCTTCCGCATCCGAATGTGTTCGATCTTTCTGGCGTTCAGACCCGGACCCAGTTGAAATGCTACCGGATGGGTAAGGTCTCCTACGAGGATCTTCTTGCGGAGAAGAAACTGGTGAACGACAAAGCCAGACAGCAGATTCGCCACGAGATGAGTGAAATTCCTGCCGACATAGATGTGGAGGCAATTCGAGCATTCCTGGATACTCTGTCCTATCCGCTGTATTTTCTGGATTTCGAAAGCTTCGCACCGGCGATTCCTCAATTCGATGATTCCAAGCCGTATCAGCAGATCTGCTTCCAGTATTCTCTTCACTATATCGAAGAAGAGGGCGGGGAAGTGAAGCATAAGGAGTTTCTTGCCTATCCCAGAGAAGACCCGAGAAGGAAACTGTGTGAAGCATTATGTTCCGATATCCCGGAAAATGTCTGCACACTCGTATATAACCATTCTTTCGAGAAGACAAGAATTAAGGAGATGGCAGAGCTGTATCCGGATCTCTACGAACATCTTATGAATATACACGATAATATCCGGGACCTGATGGTACCTTTCCGTGATAGAAGCTACTACTGCCGGGCTATGGCCGGATCGTTCTCCATCAAGTATGTCCTTCCGGCGCTGTTTCCCGATGATCCGGAACTGGATTACCACAATCTCGAGGGCGTACACAATGGTTCGGAAGCCTCCGCTATGTTCGCCCGCATGGCAACAATGGAGCCCGAGGAACTTGAGCGAAACAGAGCCCATCTTCTGAAATACTGCGGCCTGGATACACTGGCCACGGTAAAAGTGTGGCAGAAACTGGTAGAGGTGGCAGGGTGAGCATGAACGGATAAAATATCTAGAGCCTCATAGCTGACATGAATAAGGATTCTGGGAACTCTCCGGGATCCTTTTTTGCCTTCCGCCCGAAAGTGCTGTCCGGAAAATTGGACACCTTCCGAGAGATAATGTCCTCAAGATACAGAAAAAACAAGTTGGGAAATCAGTTTAAGGAGGGCTGTGAAGATGGCTAAGAACACAAATCTGAAAATGGTAACACTTCAGGACTTCCTGGAGGCAGAAGAGATGGCTGTAGGCGGCATGGCCAGTTTCATGCGCAGCATGAACCACACGAAGAAGGACGAAGAAATGATGACCCTGCTGCTGAGTCTGATCGTGGATGTCACAACAAAGATGCAGGGTATCCTTTTCGGAGAAGAGACCGAATGCATCGAGAAGAATTATGATATTCTTCCAGAGATGCTGGAAGATGACGACTCCGATGATGACACAATGACTGTAATCGATGATGAAGAAATGTGAGGTGAAAGCAATGAATCTGAACGAGTACAGGAAACGCGTCGTGCTTCGAACGGTCGGGCTCGGCCTGGCGGCCATGGCAATCTTCGCGCTACCCGGCATCCTTATGGGACTTGCCCAGCAGAAGCTCTTTGTATTCGCCGTGCTGGCACTTTACCCGCTGGTTTATCTTGTGCCGCAGCTGGCGAAGCTCTGTTCATGGAAGCTGACCACAGGAACGGTCGTCGATGTTGTTCTCGTGAATGAAATCGATCAGCCATACACGGAAGCACACATCAGGTATCTTGCCGGAGACAATCAGGAACATGTTGTAGCCATTCCAATCAAGGAGTTTGACCCGTACGAGAAGAACCCGAAACCTCTGCTGGAGAAGATGTTCCAGAACAGCCGTTTCAAGTTCCTTGGAACCACGATTCCGGTATTCTATTCCGCCCGAGACGCTGGCAGAAGCTTCGCATATGTGGAGGATCATAGATAACTAACCTACATTATTCGTTAATGAAAAGAGAGAAAGAGGTGACCGAAATGATGATTTCGCCTGAAACCTATGTAAAACAGCACATTAAGGATCCATTGGATCAGCTGATCAAAGAACGGGATACGCTCATAGCCGATATCCAAGACCTTGAATCTGAACTCTTCGGAAACAAAAAGCATTCGGAAGAAGTGATCATGCCCGCTCCTTCCGTACAGTATCAGATGAAATTGGAGTATCTCGGATTGCTCTGCCGCTTTATCTGTCTCAAATACAACCGCGAGGTCGTACACGGCGAGAAGATCTACAAGGAAGATCTTAAAGAACTGGGGTTGAATTGAAACCGCAAAATGGTGGTTTAATTGCCTCATGACGAGTTTCAATTGCCTCATTTTGACGAAAAATGAGGCAATTGGGCAATGGAGAACTTCGTATGATTAATCACAGTTGAAGTATAATAAGTAAAAGACACTATGGGAGGAACGACTATGACTAGAACAAATTTTGGGGCGAAGCCGATTATGTTTCCGCAGCCGGTGCTGATTATCGGAACGTACGATGAGAACGGAGTGCCGAATGCGATGAACGCGGCGTGGGGCATCACGACGGATTTCAAGGAGATCACGATCAGCCTGTCGGAACACAAGACAACAGATAACTTCGCAAAGCGTGGTGCTTTTACCGTCAGCATGGCGACAGAAGACCAGGTGGTGGCCTGCGACTACGTGGGCATCGCATCAGGAAGAGATGTACCGGACAAATTCGCCAAAGCCGGATTCCACGCAACGAAAAGTGAGTTTGTCGATGCCCCGCTTATCGATGAACTGCCCATGGCGCTGGAGTGCAAGGTCAAGAGCTTCGAGGACGGAATCCTGATCGGTGAGATCGTGAATGTCTCCGCGGACGAGAGTGTCATCACAGACGGGAAGATCGATCCGAAGAAACTGAAACCGATCACATTCGACCCGGCCAACAATGCATATATCGGACTCGGAGAGAAAGTCGGAAATGCTTTCTCGGACGGCAAGGCTCTCATGTAATGGAGCTTCTGCGAGGTAGGAGCCTGTTTCGATTGGTGAGAGAGTATGGGAAGACTAACAGATGAGAAAAGACGGGAGCAGGTATATAAGATACTGCTTGCTCCTGTCAATAAACCCACATATAGCGGTCATGTTGGCGAGCGTAAAGTGATCGTGAAGTGGAACGGTTCCCATATTGATACGACCCAGACTTACTGGCCGGAGTACAAGGATACGAATCAGGATTCGATACGATATCCCATGAATCCTGACTGCGATATGTCCGACTTCGCATGTGGCTTCTATGAGATTATTTATAGAGATATCCTACCGGGACATATCGTATGTGAGGATGGCAATCTCTTTGACAAAGAATTTGCCGGGGACACGATGAATACTGTCAAGAAGATGCCGAGCCTTACGGAGAAGTATCACTGCCTGGCGAACTTCTGGCTACTTCCTATGCAGCTTGGAAGAATGTCGAATCACGAGTTGTCGAAGACGGATCCCCAATATATGATTCAAGACTACATGGATCGGTTCCTGATTGCCGTGCAGGATAAGCTCGAAGAGTATAGAAGGGTTTTCCCCAGGTGCTTCGCTGAGATGCGGACCTTTGAAGACATGGTGAACGTTCATTCACTGGAAGGTTCGTACGTGGAACTTATCGATTCCGAGGATCTTGCAGAAAAGGAATATGTGGTACAAACGTTCAGCGATATGCCGACAGTGTTCAAGGAAGAAACGGTTTGGGAGTGTATTCAGAAACGTGCCCGGGTGATCGCAGACTCTCAGTATGGGGAAGAGCTGGAGCGTTACTTTATATCACTGGGTCTGATTAAGGATGATTAGATTCCATTATGTGGACGGTGCTGGCGAAGATTGATATCATTGTTTTAGTGACGGATATGGGAGGGGAAACATGCTTGTCTACACAGGTTTAAAGTCTGACTTTATGAGGGATATCGAGGAAGATACCATTGCCTCGAAAATCGAGAATAAGATTCTGGAGAAACTGGGACACCGGACGGCTCAAAGTGAGTTCCGCTCATGGGAGAATTCTCTTAAGAATATGTTTATTGTCATGAGTGATGAACAGATCCCTTCTGATTCCGGTGTTGCCATCGAATACAATATTCCACAGACAGCTAAACGGGTTGATTTTATCATCTCCGGTTACGATAAGCAGGGACGACCGTCTATCGTTGTAATTGAATTAAAACAGTGGGAAGTGCTAAAGGCTATAGCAGGCATGGATGCATTAGTTGAGACGTTTACCGGTGGAGCGAATCGAAGAGTTGTCCATCCATCTTATCAGGCTTGGTCATATGCGCAGCTGATCCAGGATTATAATGCTACGGTTCAAGATAGGGAGATACAGGTAAGACCATGCGCCTATCTGCACAATTATGCTAGAACTGAAAATGATCCTATTGATAGCGTCTGGTACGATGATTACCAACAGGATGCGCCTGCGTTTACGAAGGGACAGAACTATCAACTGCGCGATTACATCAAGAAGAGCATTGTTAAGGGAGATAACAAAGAGATCCTGTACTTCGTGGATAACGGAAAGATCCGTCCGTCCAAGAGCCTTCAGGATTCTATCGCGCGAATGCTGAAGGGGAATGCCGAATTCATCATGATCGATGAACAGAAAGTCGTGTATGAGGAAGTACTTCGTTTATCCGGACTTTGCCAGAAGGATGGTCGTAAGCGGACGATTATCTGTCAGGGTGGTCCAGGTACCGGGAAGACGGTGATAGCTGTAAATCTCCTTGCTGAACTGACACAGAGAAAACAGCTCGTTCAATACGTCTCGAAGAACAGTGCTCCGAGACAAGTGTATCTGCAAAAACTCAAGGGTTCTTTCAAGAAAAGCAGTATCGATAACATGTTTAAAGGATCCGGAGCATTTTATGATGCACCGGAAAACATGGCAGGTACTCTGCTTGTCGATGAAGCACATCGACTGAATGAGAAATCCGGTTTGTTTCACAACTTGGGAGAGAATCAGATAAAAGAAATCATTCAGGCGTCACTCTGCAGTGTGTTTTTCATAGATGAGGACCAGCGCGTGACGATGGACGATATCGGTAGCATCGATCAGATCAAACGATGGGCACGCCAGGAGAATTCTGAAGTATATGAGATGGAATTGGTCTCTCAGTTCAGATGTAACGGATCGAATGGTTATCTGGCATGGCTGGACGATGTTCTTCAGATCCGGGAAACGGCCAATCCGGATATGGATGGAGTGGACTATGATATCCGAATCTGCGATACACCTGAAGAAGTGCGAGATCTGATTTTTGAGAAGAACAGGATTTCCAATCGTGCCCGCATTCTCGCAGGATACTGTTGGAATTGGAATAAGAAAGAATCGAATAATACACAATACCACGATATCAAGATTGGTGATTTCGAGATGAGCTGGAATCTGGACGGCGGTGAACCTTTCGCAGTGTCGGATACTTCAGTGCATGAGATAGGGTGTATTCATACATCGCAGGGGTTGGAGTTCGATTATGTCGGAGTTATTATCGGTGAAGATATCCGATGTGTTGATGGAAAGGTGATTACCGACTTTACCAAACGTGCTAAGACAGATCAATCGTTACGTGGCATTAAGAAACTGACAAAAGAGAATCCGGAAGCAGCGAAAGAACGTGCGGATCAGATTATCAGAAATACGTACCGTACACTTCTTTCAAGAGGAATGAAGGGTTGCTACATTTATTGTGTGGATCCAGAACTGCAACGATATTTGAGAGAAAGATTAAAGTCATTTCATGTTTGAAAGGTGAATATCATGAACGAACAGACTATACAAAGAATCAGACAATTCACGAAAGACAGAGATTGGGATAAGTTCCATTCGCCGGCTAACCTGGCAAAGTCGATCTCGATTGAAGCAAACGAGCTTCTCGAATGCTTCCAGTGGAGTGATACAGATTATAATCTCCAACACGTTAAAGAAGAACTGGCAGATGTTCTTGTCTATTGCCGTGATCTTCTGGATAAGCTTGGTCTGGATGAAGATGAAATCGTGAATATGAAGATGGATCAGAATGAAGCGAAATATCCGGTAGACAAATCCAAAGGGAATGCTGTGAAGTATGATGAACTATGAGATGAATCCCGGTCTTTCGGGTATCGATGTGAAATACTATAGTGAGCTGGATATCGAAGGTTTTGCTTCGATGATGAAGGACCCTTCGTACTGCTATAAGTTTTACTGGCTGGAAGCGATCGTAAACCTGATCACGGAGTCGAAAGCGGAAACGACATTCGATGAGATCATTGATGAGATGATTGCCAACGCCTGGTACTCGGTGACGGAGTTTCATATTCATCTGAGTGGACTCGTACAGGGTGAACCGAGAGACGGACTGGAGCGGGCGATCGTGAAGCTTGCGAGGCTGAGTGACCTGCCCAGCCATGCATCGAAAACCGAAGTGAAGAATGCTATCGCCGAGTATAATCAGGAAATCAAACCCGAGAAAATACAGCTGACACACATGGTGCCGTACAGAGCATTGGCAGGATTCTTTCTTAAGTCGGATGAAAGGCCGGACTGGGAGAGCCAAAGACGAATGGTGGCGTATATCCGTCATTTTAATCAGGCCAATGGGAAGCTTCCGTATACGATTGGAGAAAGCAGTAGACTTCAGAGAGAAGTACATTTGGATCCAGATTGGGCGAGAATGATCCAGGAGAATGCGACGACGATACTGGGATGGATCCAGTTCGAGAAGGTCAGATGGCTGCAGAGCAATAATCCGGAAGTACCGAGCCTTATCTATAAGCTCATACCCGGAGACAAGGTACGGAAACTGGCGCGTGTACAGAAACTCTGGAATGGTGTGATGGATTTCACACCTGTGCGGGATGTCTTCAACGATTCTCTGATTATACCGGGTGACTATGACGTGGATCACTTCATTCCATGGTCCTTCGTCATGAACGATGAGCTGTGGAACCTGATGCCCATGGATTCAGGACTCAATTCAAGTAAGAGCAATAATCTTCCGGATTGGGAGCGTTTCTTCAGACGGTTCGCGGAGAATCAGTTCCTGATGTATGGATTAGTGCAAGAAAAGGAAGGACTTCGAAAACTCTATAATGATTGTTATAAAGATAACCTCCACTCAATCTGGGCGACAGAAGAACTATATATGCCCGGACACAAGATGGAGCAGTTCACTTCGATACTTGAGAAGAACATGCGCCCGGTATATGACTCGGCAAGAAGACAGGGATATCGGATGTGGAATTTCAAGAATGAGAGTGCTTGAGATTTGAGTTGGTACACCTGAAGCAACTTTTCTATAAATCTACCTCATAACTGTTTGCTTTGTTTATTTACTTTTTGTTAAAAAACAAGAAAAGTCATCATGATACAATGACGATGTGAACAAGTATTAAAGTGTGAGGGGAGTAGTGTTGTGAAGTTTAGAAAGAAATTGTTTGAAGTAATTGAAGTTGCTGAATCTACTAATACATTGTCCGGTATATATGATGTTTTTATGATGATTACAATAGTCATCAGCTTGATTCCTTTGGCATTTAAATCATCCAATCTCCTTTTTGAGATACTCGACAAAGTAACCGTTGTAATCTTTATCATTGATTATATTTTTCGAGTTCTTACCGCCGATTTGAAACTTAAACGCGGAGCGATGTCGTTTGTTTTATATCCATTTACACTAATGGCTATAATTGACTTGTTCGCAATTCTACCGTCCCTTGTTGTGGTGAATAGTAGTCTGCGACTTTTGAAAGTGATTCGTTTGTTGCGAACTTTTCGAGTCTTTAGGATATTTAAAGCAATCAGATATTCAAACAATATACTTATGATTCTTGATGTATTTAAACGGAGTAAGGAATCGTTATCGGTTGTTTGCGGTATAGCAATTGTTTACACTTTAGTCTCTGCTTTGGTTATTTTCAATGTTGAACCAGATACATTCAATACTTTTTTTGATGCGGTTTATTGGGCGACGGTTTCGCTAACTACAATGGGATATGGCGATATCTACCCTATGTCGATGGCTGGACGAGTTGTGACAATGATATCTTCTTTTATGGGGATTGCAATAGTTGCATTACCTGCTGGTATTATTACTTCTGGAATGATGGAAGAAATAAACAGAAAGAAAGAGCAGACGGATGAGGAGAATAAGAACTAGAAATATAGTAAAGTGAGGAGGTTAAACTATGAAGTGTATAAACTGTGGGGGTGAAAGTACAGGAAAGTTCTGCATGTTTTGTGGAAGTGAAATGCCAGAGAACCAACCTTCTGTGAATATCACGAATAACTTTTTTGGGTCTTCAAGTGATTCTGGTAATATGTCAAACAGTGGGGGGAGATGTCCGAAGTGTGGAAGCTCTTCTATAAATTTCAAGCGTGAACGTACGGGAACAACATCCAGGTCCAATAGCAGAAGTAAACTCTTTACATCAGGTAGAAAGAGAAGGACACAAAGCCAGACATCTTATAGAACTATTGGTCTTTGTCAAAACTGTGGGTTTGCTTGGGATCCCAATTCTTCATCTGCTGTTGGAAGTTCGGAGAAGAACTCCAATCTGAAGTGGTGGGTTTTGGGATGGATCTTTGTTTTTCCTATTTCGCTGACAATATTAATGCTGCGAAACAAGTCTCTGAACAAGTGGTTGCGCTATGGCATAATCGCACTTGCATGGATTATTTACTTTGCTTGGATTGGATCTGCAATGAGTAACAGAAAGAAGAAAAGTGAGAGTAGTGAGAGTTCTGGTGCGGTGAATAACACTATATCTACTACAATCAATGAGACTGAGACAACGACTTCTTCGGAGCCAACAACAGAAACAGTCATTCCGGTTGAGAATGTTGAACTAACTTCGAATAAAGATACGCTATATGTCGGGGAAAGTGATACAGTAACCGCAAATATATTTCCGGAGAATGCAACAGATGCCCTGATTACTTGGAAGTCATCTGATGAGAATGTAATAACCGTTGATGATAATGGAAGAGTAACAGCAGTTGGAGAAGGAAATGCAACAGTTATGGCGTCATCGAGCAATGGTAAAATGGGCAGTTGTAACTACGTTGTAGACGGTAGTAAGCGAGTAATGCATGTTAAAGTCTATGGAAAAAGAGATGACTCTAACAATATAGGTGAAGACTGGAGTCACACATACCTGATTAATGATGAGAATGTTGAAATGCAGTATCTTGTTGCGGTTGGTGACTCGTTTAAATGTTGGGCTGAGTATGTTGAAGAAGATAGCAATCCGGATAAGGGTGAGAACTCAGTAGAATACAAGGTTACACAAGAAGATTTTGACAACGGATTTGATATTCAAGTTGAAGTCTCTGTTAAAGAAAATGGAGGATCCAATAGCGGTAAAGCGGCACATTATATAGTTACATTCTCCTTTACACCATAATCTCATGAAAGAAAGTGGATGATAGAATTAATATAAGGCGCAGTCAGGAAGTAGATCCGAACTGCGCCTTACTTGAGGAAGTGATAGTAGTTTGAAATGATTATCACTACCTCAACAACAACATGAAAAACTTGAAAAGTATAGTTAGTGGAATAGATCTGTTTCCTTTTTTGCATAAACTTGTTCTAATATGTGTTTTAATCCTTGGTGGTATAGTATCGGGTAGATAAGGAAGTTAAGTTTCTACCTTTCTCTGACTGTCGGATTATGATTGGCTTTGTTATAGTGAAGACATCAAATGAAAACGAGGTGTCTAAAATGATTGCACGGAATTCTTATAACGAACTGAAAAGAAAGTACTGGGATGTTGCTAGCTGGGCGCTTTGGGCTCCTGCATCTGTAACCCCCAAATCAAACATGGGAGATCTTTCTGTTTTTGACGATCCAGATTTGTTGAAGATAATTGGAACGAGATTTGTTCTGGTTGGGTTAAATGGTTCTGGAAAACATGATGAATATCTTGACTTCGGTAAGGCATGGTATAATTTTCACAGTGACTACTCTCGAGGTAATGATTTTAAGATGCGATATGCATTTCAGAATACACCTGTATGGGGGAGTTATATTACCGATTTCATTAAGTATTATCAAGAAGTTGATTCAAACAAAGCTCTTAGATACGTAAAATCAAATCCTGACGTAATGAAACAAAATGTTGAGGCTCTTAAAGATGAATTGACCTTGCTTGGAGGGAGTCCTATATTGGTTGCACTTGGAGATGCTGCGTACAATCTTCTCAATACTTTTTTGGGGAAGAATTATACTGTTGTAAAGATTAAACACTATTCTTATACGATTGGAAAAGAAGAGTACCGAAGAGATGCGTTGAGTACCCTTTCAAGGTTCTTTTGAACTTTATTTGAATAGCATAGTAGAAAAGAAAGATTATAATCTACCACTTTCTGTCTGTTGATAGAGATGCAATTTAGGTAATATATAACTAATGGAAGCACTACTGGTATTTAGATTATTGGGAGGAGTTTGCAATGAAAAGCGGAACACCTAGAGAGTATCTGATTGAAGGAAAACCCTACAAATGGGATCGACTCAAATTTATTGATAGGCTTGCTCAAATGCGCGAAGATGTTGACGGAATTAAGAAAAGGATTCCTCAGATTAAAGTGTTTGATGCAATCGCAGACATACTCGATGTGACTCCTGACGCTGTGAAACATTGGAAAAATGGTGATAATAGTCCGGTAAGTCTTGAGTATGTCAAGGTTTGTGCTGAAGTTCTAGGAGTTGGGTATTTAGATTTGCTTTCTCCTTCATATGTGGAGGAAATGAATAAAATGACTGAAAAAGAAGTTGCTTTGGTTGAAAAGGTTTTTGATGGTTGTGTGAATAGCTATTATGTGTATTCAGAGCGGTTCAACGAGCATGCGGGAGATTCTAATCAGAGACATGAAGTAAATCTTAAGTACAAGGAGAAGGCTTTGAGCATGATCGATGACATGCATTCCGTAGTTGACCGAAACTCTTTGTTTGTTTCAGAGGATATTCGCTACAGAATTCATAGATTCTTAAATGTTTTTCGTGAGGATTTCGATTTGTATGACATGCCTGAAGAATGGATAGAAATCAATGATGGGACTACTGGACAAGTTGAATATATTATCTCAACACCGATGCAATACCATATACGGTATATGAGAACTCATGAGGATGGCGTCCATTTTCTTGGTCTTATCTATTTGGATGAAGAAAGTGATTTGGCAAGCAAGTTGTCGTACGAATACACAGAAATACCATCAGAGTATTACGATAGCGTGAATGTTGATGGAGAATCACTGGATGAAAATGGAAACCCTAGAGATTTGTCTAAATTCCGGTGTGTGAACTTTGAATTGAACCCTCTCATACTATACAAAGATTATATTACACGTATCTTGAAAAATGCATTTATGATTGAATTTCCAGAACTGAAAAAGGCTTATAGATAGAGTTGGATGGGCATCAATACTAAAAATGCACATAATGCCGCAGTTGGAAGTGTAGTGGTACTATGCATACTTTAATTTCTCTCTTTCTCACACTTTCTATATTGTCGCTTCCAATACAAAACAGGTCGGTCTTCATCGCCGACCTGTTTTAATGTATATATGTAAGAATCCAACCACGCGCCTTCAAAAATGAGCCCGGTTGAGTCAGACTTAAAAAACTGAAAAAACTGATATGTAATGACCTATGTCAATACCAATATTAAGTTGTATCTGAAAACATCTTAGAAGAGCTATGGAGTATCAGTTCTCGGCCTTGGCCACTCTGATATACGTGGATTGGTTACCTACA
>Ga0310691_10003973_pt1 | contig 17055 bp, 10 predicted proteins | sample 176DNAGHGlowgp2_FD_203887 | JGI IMG/M metagenome (GOLD analysis project Ga0310691, IMG submission 203887) | Sheep rumen microbial communities from Palmerston North, Manawatu-Wanganui, New Zealand - 1766 DNA GHGlow gp2 (v2) (version 2) | ecosystem: Host-associated > Mammals > Digestive system >...
AAAAACAAGGGTTAAGAGAGAATCATTCAACTTTTGCCAGGGTTAAGGATTAAAGTATCAAACAAGCATTCAACCTATGGCAGGGTTAAAGTAAAATCCATTCAACTTTTTTTAGGGAAGTACATTATGTAGCACTGATGCAACTTCGATACACTGATAAGGTAAAGATTACACTTGATCTGCCAAAGGAAACACCCAACAGACAAATACCGCCACTGATACTCATTACTTTCATAGAAAATGCTTTCAAGCATGGTATCAGCTATCAACGCGATTCATCTATTAAAATAAGGGTGACCATAGAGAATGACAAACTCCTTTTCACATGCTGGAACACAAAGTCCAACAAGCCAAACAAAGAAAAAGGAGGAGTTGGACTATCCAATGTCGTTAAGCGTATGGATTTACTTTTCGGGCACAACTACAAACTTAACATCCATAATGATTCTGACTTCTATAATGTCGAACTTGAAATACCACTAATATGATACGCTGTCTCGCCATTGATGATGAGCCTTTAGCTCTCCAGCAGATTGTAACCTATATAGCTAAGGTTCCTTTTTTGGAGTTATCCGCCCAATGCCAAAGTGCATTGGAGGCTCGCTCTTTTTTGGAACATGATACCGTAGATGCTATCTTCTGCGACATCAATATGCCCGACCTTAATGGCATGGACTTCGTAAAATCACTTGCTGCACCACCTCTTATAGTTTTCACTACTGCTTATTCCGACTATGCCATAGAAGGTTTTAAGGTGAATGCCGTTGACTACCTGCTGAAGCCTTTCGGCCTTCAAGATTTTCAGAGGGCAGCAAAAAGGCTAAAAGAAAGGTTGGTTGCCAGACCCATAGAACCAACTCTTTTTACATCTTTTGAGAAGGAGGGTTTAGAAGATGTCCTTTTCCTGAAGTCTGACCGACGTATAATTAAAGTTAACACCTCCGACATTAGATATATCGAAAGTATGAGTGAGTATATAAAAGTATGGATTGACAATCAGCCTAAGCCTGTCATTACGCTATTGTCAATGTCGAAAATGGAGGAGAACCTACCCAGATATTTCGTACGGATCCACCGTTCCTACATCATCAACTTAAATAAAATACAAGAAGTCAACAAAACCAGCGTTATCCTGGATGCCAAGACCTATCTTCCCATCGGCGATATGTACAGAGAATCTTTCCAAACCCGATTAGGAGAAAGATTACTGGAATAATAATTCCAATAGTCAGCTCTGTCTTAAGCGAATAACGAAAAAGAGGCATCCTTTCGGATGCCCCTTACATTGTTATATAAAAGATTCACTTTAGTAGCTCAATGCAGAGATGAGAGCACCTAATGCTACTGCACCTACAGCACCTACTACTGCTGCTGCGGGAGATACATGGCAGTGGTGGAAGTGAGCTACAGGACGGCCAAAGTAATAGTCGGGCTCGTAGTATCTGTCGTACCAGTACCAGTCATGACCACGAAGGTAACCCCAGCGTCCACGCTCGTAGCGGATACGGCCTTCCCAACGAGGATCAAAGTAACGACCACCGATGTAGATGTGACGTGCGGGACGATGATCTACCACTACATGAGGACGGGCTGCTACATGAACAGGACGCATATCGTGATGGCGACCCATATCGTGATGGCGGGCAGGACCGTTCATCTCTATGCGGTATCCGTTGTGACCCTCACCTCTTCTGCCACGTGCGTTTGCGTTAACACTTGCCATGCACATCATGGCTACCATTATCATCATCATGTAAAAGTTATTGCGCTTCATAATCGTATAGTTTAAATTGTTTGTAAATGCTTTGTTTATCTCTTTCGACATTGCAAAAGTACAGCATTTACTTGGGGGGAAAAACTGATTATCCCTAAACACACAGAGGAATTTTCCTAAAGTGTATAGGAGAAAAAGAAAAACGATAACCTACAAGATAACCCCGTCGCAGATGTGGATGGTACGATCGGCCATAGCTGCGAGGGCTTCATCGTGTGTGACAATAACAAAGGTCTGCCCCATCTGGTCACGAAGTTCAAAGAAAAGACGATGAAGCTCTTCCTTGTTCTGCGTATCAAGCGAACCGCTGGGCTCGTCGGCAAAGACAACATCGGGTTTGTTAACAAGAGCGCGGGCAACGGCCACACGTTGTTTCTCACCTCCTGAGAGTTCGTTGGGTTTATGGTCGGCACGATCCGTAAGTTTCATAAACTCGAGCAACTCCAATGCACGTTTACGGGCTTCACCTTTGCCTGCACCTCCTATCATGGCAGGAATCATGATATTCTCCAATGCAGTGAATTCAGGCAGTAACTGATGAAACTGAAAGACAAAACCAATATGCTCGTTGCGGAACTTACTGAGTTTAGAACCGCTGAGACGGAATACGTCCTGTCCCTTAATAAGAACTTGACCAGTATCTGGTTTATCCAGTGTGCCCATAATCTGCAACAACGTGGTCTTACCTGCTCCACTGGGACCTACGATAGCAACGACTTCTCCTTTGCATATCTGCAGGTTAATACCACGCAACACCTGTAAAGTTCCGAAACTCTTGGTTATATTATTCAGTTCAATCATCTTTTTATCACTTTTTTCCCATTAACAATGTAAATTCCTTTCGGTAATTGAGAATTGAAAATTGAAAATTGAGAATTAACCTTCCTTCCGCTCAGATCGTAGACAGCATTATCAGATTCTTCACTCTTCACTCTTAATTCTTCATTTTGAATTCCATCCTCAATACCATATTTATTAAAGAGGTATTGCAGTCCAGCCTCAGCATCTATTTCACCGTAACCATAATAATTGTTGGGATAGGACAGATCCGAATCAGGCTGACGCGACGTAGCAGCTATAGCTTCCATCGCATCCTGATAGGAAAGACGGGGGAAAGCCTGCATCCAACAGGCTATGATACCACCTACGATGGGTGATGCCATACTGGTGCCCGACTGCGCACTCCACGAATATTCACGACCTTTGAACTGAAAACGTTCCACATCCCACTCGCGCTGGTCGGCATTAGGGTTCGCCTCGGCATAATAACTGCTGAAGGACGCTATGATATTCTGTCCGGGAGCCATAACATCGGGCTTTGTTAGTCCTGCCAACGAAGGACCTACGCTGGTATTGGTACCACGCATACCATCAGATCCGTAGTTGATGGAGACCCAATCTCCGTTGTAGTTGTTTACTCCCGTCCGGTAGGCTGTGCTTCCCACGCAGATAATATTGGGGGAGCAGGAAGGAAAATTGATGCTATGCGACCGCTCGGCATCACAGAATTCGGGATAAGTTGATGTATTCTCGAAGAATCCGCTATAGGTAAAGGCTTCCGTCTCAACCTCTTCACCCAAGAGGGTAAGACCTATGCGATAGTCGGGGCCGCCCGGTGCAGAAACATCCTTAACATAAAGCTCTGTGGCAATCCTTTCCTCATCGAAGCAGGATGGGTAAGAGGCCAGAAAAATCATGTATTGCTTAACACCGACAGAAACCGTGTCTATCAGCATGCTGTCGGGCTGTGCATATATTTGCTCTGTAGAATACTCCATCACTCCTTTCTTGCTGTTAGGGGTTGCATAGAAATGAAGTTGAAACCGATAAGGACTATTCGTACTTCCCCGAAGGTTATAAAAGGCTTGTTTGGATGTTTTATTCAGTTTCATCAGAGAACTGGCACTCGCTTTTCCTTCGGGCTTATGAAGGTAGGTAAGGTTAATGCCGTCATTACCAGCCGATGAGCACAGAATGTGGCCTGGTGTAAGAAGGGAGTCGAGTATCTGAAAGGCCAGCAAATCCTCACCATAGAGTTCCTGTTTGCGTCCTTCACTGAAAGATATAACACAGGGCTGATTATGACGGTCGGCATAATCAAAGATGTACTTGAAACCCAGAAGGTCGCTGGCTGTGTTGTACAGATCCAGAAGCGAATCAGGAATCAGATTCACATCGCTGCTAACGGCATTGGCAACCAGACAGATGTCAGCCTCAGGGGCAGCACCGACGTAAGAACTGTTATAGCCGCTCCCGGCTGCTGTACCTGCCGTATGGGTTCCATGAAACTGCTGAAGGCCGTCGGCAGCATAAGCTTTGCGAAGAATAGTCCGCTCTGTGGTATATTCGCAGCCTATGTACATGCTGTCTGTATTGTCGCCCTTCCCGCTATAGTCTATCTGGTCCCAAAAGGAACGGATACGGTACTCTGAGCCGTCAGCCGAAAAGAAGGTGGGATGTGTCAGGTCGAACCCTATATCCATGATGCCCATAACTACTCCCCTACCCGTCCAGGGCGTATTTCCCAAACGGCCGCCGTGCAGGGCATCTGTATGAGTTACAAGACGCGAAGTGTCCATATTGGCTGAACAAGGTTCTCCTGCCTCTATGCGTTGGATCTGCGGCTCGCGCGAAAGAGCAGCCAGGCGGTCTGTTCGCAGGGTTACAATATATAGATTGCCCCATTGGGCCTGAATCTTGCAGCTGTATTTTTCCAGAACACCTTGGGAAGAAGCGCTGACTATGGCACACATAAGGGGCGACTGATGCAGATGGGTAGGTGCAGCGCGCCTTTGCGCAGTCTGCTGGAGCGCAGCACGACGGACATAAGAGGACATCTTCCTGAAATCCGGCTTCTGTGCCATGAAGGGTAAGGCAAAAAAGGATGCCAGCATAAGCAAGAGGGTTTTCTGAGGGAAGAATATCCGTCTGAGCAAACCTCCGAGTGAACGTTGCTGACGGGTAACAGCCATTCCATTGGGCGTGAATACCGATACTGTTTCCAATGGATCGCCCCATTGGTCGGGATAAAGCAGCATAACACTGGTATGACTGAAATACCGGTGAATCTGAAGTGGAAGATTATCAAACTGTGGCTGGTAAGAGATAAAACCGGGTCGTGCCGTTACTGCAACCAGCATAGAGTTGGCATCGGTCTCATGCTGAAGGTTCAGAAGCTGTGTCCACAGATTCATCTCGGCATACTGCGAGCGGACATTCTCGTGCTTCTGCTTCATATAACCTTTTATATACGGAAGGGTGTCAGTGTGAGCGTAGAACTCCAGATGGCAGTCCAACTGCTCACCGATACGACAGATATGCTCAAGCCATTTATAGAAACCTACTTCATACTCTGCTTTCTGGGGAACAGCAACCAGCACCCTGCGTATAGTGCCGGGAGGAACTATGCTTCGGACAATCATGACCTCGCGATGGGAACCGCTTACCACACTGTCTATCACCTGTCCCAGCGACGATTTATTCATTCCCGTAGTCCGGTCCGAAAGGCACATAACAACCTCACCGCATTCATTCTCCTTCATGGTGCGGAGTATTCCCCCTGCGATGTTGGTACTTATACGGTTCAGCGTTGCCATAGGTACGTCTGCCGAGGCGGCAATCCCTTGAGCGAGTTCCAACATCTGCTTACCGAGCCGATAACTGTCGGCTCCCTCTTCTTCGTTCTGGGCATCGTAAGAAACACAAAGACCCATCAGCGAATCCGGTATATAAGGATTACGAATGAGGATGGCAAATTGTGTCATGACATCCACATTATCGTACTGACTATAGGCAACCAGACACTTACCGTGATACGAACCTCGGTTGTCCTCGAGCGAAGTATCACTCAAGGCCAGACGCTTGGCACCCCGACTGGTGGCAAAACCGCTTATTACGCAACTGAAAAGTATCAGCATAACAGTGCCGTTAAGCACTTGGTTATTCATAAGATGAACGGCAGGATCAGTACCAATCATTACGATAGCCAAGGCTCCGGCTGCATGGGCATTGGTAAGACCGAACATAAGCCACATGGCACTGCGGTCTTCCCCACTCCACCAAGCCATAGCTGCAGCTGCAACCAGTTTTGTGATAGCACCAGTGACTACCATAACAAGAATTATCCAGAGCGTCTGGGGGTCGCCCAGCATAATACGAACATCTATCAGCATTCCCACTCCAATTAGGAAATAAGGGATGAAGATGGCATTGCCGACAAATTCCAAGCGAGACATAAGCGGACTGGTCTTGGGAATAAGTCTGTTTACAACAAGACCTGCCAGGAAGGCTCCTAACAATCCCTCCAAGCCAACCAACTTGGCAAACGAAGCACTAAGGAACACCAGAGCCAAAACAAAGATGTACTGCATGACGCTATCATCGTAACGTCTTAGGAACCAACGTCCGAAATGAGGTATAACATACAATACTGCCGCTACATATATAAAACATTTAGCTGCAAATATCAGCCAAGTCAGCAAAGATGTGTCGGGCTTAAGGCTGCCGACAACGAAAGCCAGTACAAGCAAACTTACAAACAGAGCAAAGGCTGTCGCCACAACACTCTTAACAACCACGCGATGACGACCCAGGCCGTATCTACCTACCGTGGGGTATGTGACCAATGTATGGCTACTGTAGATACAAGCCATGAGGACGCTGGTAAGCGTACCGAATCCTAACAGATAATGACTGGTGATAAGACCCAGCAGGAAGGGTATAAGGAAAGTGAGCACTCCGAACTTAAGGCCGTCCCGCCCATGATGCTGCACACTGCCCATATCGAGCTCGAGTCCGGCCAGAAACATAATGTAGTAGATACCTACTTGTCCGAACAGTTCGAACGAGCTGTCTCGGTCGAGGATGTTCAGTCCGTATTTTCCGATCAGCACACCAGCCAGTATAAGTCCGATGACATGAGGGATTCGAAGGCTACGCAATAGCAGAGGAGCAAAGAGAATGATGCAAAGCACAATACTGAAAATCCATGTAGGATCAGTAACAAGTGCTGTAGAAGCATAAGGTATGAACAACATTTGCATCATCTTTCCGTGCTATTTTTCTTGTATGACGATGCAAAGATATCATTTTTTTATCGAAATACGGCGCTTTATGTACGATAATTAAGATAAAATGTGTAATTTTGCGCCAAATTTTTGGGATAGTATAATAATCAGTTTACATATGAAAGTTGCAATTGTTGGTGCCAGCGGTGCCGTAGGTCAGGAATTCCTGAGAGTTTTGGATGAGAGAAATTTCCCCATTGACGAGTTGCTTCTCTTTGGAAGCCAGCGCAGTGCAGGAACGAAGTATACCTTCCGCGGAAAGGAAATTGAAGTGAAGTTGTTGCAGCATAACGACGATTTCAAGGGGGTGGATATCGCTTTTACCAGCGCAGGAGGCGGTACAAGCAAGGAGTTTGCCGAGACCATTACCAAGTACGGTGCCGTGATGATAGATAACAGCAGCGCCTTCCGTATGGACGAGGATGTGCCCCTGGTAGTTCCCGAGTGCAATGCCGAGGATGCTCTGAACCGTCCCCGCAATATCATCGCCAACCCCAACTGCACCACCATCATGATGGTTGTTGCCCTGCAGGCTTTGGAGAATATCAGCCACATCAAGCGCATCCACGTTGCCAGCTATCAGGCTGCAAGCGGTGCCGGTGCCGCTGCCATGGCTGAGCTCTACGAACAGTACCGTCAGGTATTGGCAGGCGAGAAGCCAACCGTCGAGAAGTTTGCCTATCAGCTGGCCTTCAACGTTATTCCCCAGATTGACGTCTTCACAGATAACGGTTATACCAAGGAAGAGATGAAGATGTACAACGAGACGAAGAAAATCATGCACACCGATGCCGATTGCTCGGCTATGTGTGTACGCGTACCTTCTCTGCGTTGCCACAGCGAGAGCATCTGGGCCGAGACAGAGCGTCCCGTAAGCGTAGAGGAATTCAAGGAAGCCGTAAGGAACGGCAACGGCCTTCAGCTGGAGGATGATCCACAGAACAAGGTTTACCCCATGCCACTCTTCCACGAGAACTGCGATGATGTTTATGTAGGCCGTATCCGTAAGGATCTAGCTAATCCCAACGGCATCACCTTCTGGCTGGTATCCGACCAAATCAAGAAGGGCGCCGCCCTGAATGCCGTCCAGATTGCTGAATTCTTGGAGCAGCGAGGGGAGTTCAAAACTTGTATATGAACTTCCGAGTCGTGAAAAGAATCGCGGTATAAAATAACGCAATTCTTAGAGCAGCGAGGGGAGTTCAAAACTTGTATATGAACTTCCGAGTCGTGAAAAGAATCGCGGTATAAAATAACGCAATTCTTGGAGCAGCGAGGGGAGTTCAAAACTTGTATATGAACTTCCGAGTCGTGAAAAGAATCGCGGTATAAAATAACGCAATTCTTGGAGCAGCGAGGGGAGTTCAAAACTCGTTTATGAACAAAGGCTCTTTTTACTAGTCCCGGTTAAACTCATCTTCCTCATCGGCAGCCATACTATATTGTGGTTGCTGAGGAATAAACCGGACAGAGGGACGATTATGGTCAGCCTCCACATTAGTCAGCCTACGGTCCATGACATTTCCTTCATCATCAGCCCATCTGTTACATTGAGCCATTACCGTTTGAAGAGCCTGCTCCTGACCCTCTGGTGGATAGTGATATTTTTTCAGCAGACGTTTCACCATCACACGCATCTTGGCACGTGCAGAATCCTTGTGATTCCAGTCTATGGTTCTATTCTTGCGAAGCTGCTCCGTCAGTTCTTTTGTGAGTTTTACGAATTCCTCATTTGAATAGGCATCCTTTACTCCCTGAGGTGACGACAATGCATCATAGAAAGCCTTCTCTTCAGTAGTCAGTCCCAACTCATTGCCTTCCTCTTCACATCGTCTTATTTCTTCTGCCATCCTAAGCAGTTCTGCTATTACCTCTTCATTGGTTAGCATACCTTTTAGGTAGTTAGACAGAGCATTATTCATCATTTCGCTGAATTTCAGACTTTGTACGATATTTGTACGTTCAAATTTCCGTATTTTATCCCGAACAAGATTCTCCAAAAGTTTCAGAGCCAGATTACGCTCTTTCATCTTCTTAATCTCATTCAGGAAACTCTTATCAAAAAGTGAGAACTTCACGTTGGGAGTCAGCACCTCCACACCCTGACTTTGCAGACTCTGTTCCAATAAGCGAGATATTCGCTCGTTGATATCATGTTTCGATATGGTGGTTCCCTTTGCATCCAGTCTTAGAAGCATAACCCTCACTGCATCCATGAAGGTGACTTCCAGCCTATCATGATCAGGAATCAACGACTTACACAATGTCTGTGCATTATGCAGTAATTGGCTTTCAGTAATAAAGTTTTTGCGTCTTTCCTGCTTATCTCCCTCCAGCATGAAGTTCACTCCACTTGTAATCAGTTTGCTGCGTTCTGGGTCAGAGCCTTCATACCATCCGCTATAATCAAATCCATGCAACAGGTCGCGACATATCTCTAATTTCTCTTGGAACTTCACTAATGCCGTCTTTCCAATATCAGGGTCACCAAACTGCTTCTTGTCACGACTTGTATAGTCCTGCATAGCTTGTTTCAAAGCGCCTGCTATACCCACATAATCTACAACCAAGCCACCTTCCTTTTCTGGGAACACTCTGTTTACTCTGGCTATCGCCTGCATCAGATTGTGTTCCTTCATAGGTTTATAGACATACATGGTTGCAAGACTTGGCACATCAAAACCTGTCAGCCACATATCCACCACAATGGCAATCTTCATTGGGCTGTTGTCATCCTTGAAGAGGGCTGCATATTCTTTGTTCCGCTTGGCATCTATCACATCGTGCCATTCTTCCTTGTCATTATTTGCAGCACTTGCCACTACATGAATCTTCTCAGTCCATCCTGGGCGCATCTCCAGTATCTTCCTGTAAATCTTCACAGCAGCCTCTTTGTTGTATGCCACTATCATCGCCTTACCTGTCAGTTCAAACTGGCGATTTTTTTCGTAGTGTTCTATGATGTCTTTACAGAGACTCCCTATCGTATCAGGATGACATAATATCTCTTTCAGTCCGCTATTCTCCTGACGTGCCTTATTTATCTGTTCATCAGTTGCTCCTTCGTCTGCCAGATTATCAAACTCTTCATCCAGTTTCCGCAAGGCATCTTCATTCAGATTCAGTTTTACAACACGGCTTTCATAATAGACTGGTTTTGTTGCGCCATCGGCAACAGCCTGAGTCATATCATAGACATCAATATAGTCACCAAACACCTCCTTTGTATCTCTATCCCTTTGAGATATTGGTGTACCTGTAAAGCCTATAAACGAGGCATGAGGCAACGACTCACGCATGAATAGCGCAAAACCTTTCTTCATCTTCTCTGCCTTTGCATCCCAATGTTCATCACCATATTGTGAACGGTGTGCCTCGTCTGTGATAACTATTATGTTATTTCTGTCACTCAGCAGTCCTGTACCTTCTTCAAACTTCTGTATGGTAGTGAAGATAACGCCTCCTGTCTGTAAGTCTTTCAGTTTCCTTACGAGGTCTTCACGTCCTGCCGTCTTGGTAAGCTTTCCCTTTTCATTCAGGTCGAAGCCAACACGTTGCGGTTCCTGTCTGATAAACTTCTGGCATCCTGCAAACTGCTCATATAACTGCTGGTCCAAATCGTTTCTGTCTGTCACCACCACTATAGTGCATTGTGGATAGAGCTGTATCAACCTATGCACATAAAACACCATTGAGAGACTCTTTCCTGAACCTTGTGTGTGCCAGAAGACACCAATCTTACCATCGCCACCTATTGCCGTGTCTGTCTTTACCAAAGCCTTATTCACTGCAAAGTATTGATGATAGGCTCCCATTATTTTTGCTGTCTTTCCGTCCTTATGGTCAAAGCAGATAAAGTTCTGGATGATATCAATGAGTCTTTCCCTCCTGAAGATACCATTGAAGAATGTTTCGTAGTCAGCTATGGCATTTGTCTCTACTGTCCCATCTACACTCTTCCATTCCATGTAGCGGTTTTCCTTAGCTGTGATGGTTCCAGCCTTTGAGGTCAGTTGGTCGCTGATAACTGAGAAAGCATTATATACAAACAGAGATGGACATTTCTGCTGATACTGCTTTATTTGCAGATAGGCATCTTCATCGCTGGCTTCCTCCCTTGTGGGTGATTTCAATTCTATCACAACAAGGGGCAGACCATTGATGAATACCACCAAGTCACAACGTATTTTATCATATTCAACGACAGACCACTGATTCACCACCTTGAAATGATTCTGCAAGGGGCTGTCATAGTTTATCAGATTGACAAGAGCTGTCTTTGAACGTCCCCCTTCTGCATACTTTACCTCCACACCATTCTGCAGATAGTCCATCAGCTGCTCGTTACGCTGCTCCAGAACGCCCTCGTTCACATGAGTAATCAAGCGAAAAGCCTCATTCAGCACCTCTTCACTCAACATGGGGTTCAGCCTACGCAAACCTTCACGCAAATCCCTCTCATAATAAGGATTCCTGTAGTCACGCTCCACGTCGTAACCACACTCATACTGATATCCCAAATCTTGGAATAGCTGTATCAATGTGTTCTCGTAGCTCTGTTCTGTATGGTGATTGGTATTCATATTATTTTTCTATTTCATTTACTTTGAATTTCATTCGACCTTTTCTCGCCATGCCAAAGCATAAACAAGTTTAGCTTTGGTCATTTGGCTTATCGAAAACGTTCAACTCTCCCGACATCAGCTTTGAGAAAAGTGTATCAATGTGTTCCCGTAACTCTCTTCTGTATGGTGGTAGATGTTCATATTTATTTTTTAGATTTATCTTTTCCTTTTTTTAAATCATTTGTATAGATCTTTTTGAAATAAAACAATAATCCAGCTGTTATCATAATTAATAAAATGATTTTTATTGAGATTTCTAACTTATCCGTGTTTTCAATTAATATAGAATATCCTGCTAAAGACATACATGTTATTATAAGGAACAAGACGAGAATAGAGAAAACAAAGGAATAAAGCAGAAACTTTATATCCTCAACTCTATTAATCAACACTTTATTGTCTTCTGAAATACTTACAGAATGATTATTTAGATAATCGACTACTTTCTTTCTGAATCGATAGAATAAATTTGTGCAGAACAAGGAAAATAAAGCTGTAACTATTGCTGTCAATATAAGAGAACGAATTTGTTGCAAATTTGCCATAGTAGGCAATTTAATTAATAACATTGTTGGTGTATTACCATTGACACTATCAAGTAATTTAGAATCGTTTATGGTAAATGCATTTGCATGAGAAATCATACCGTCAAAGTTATTGACAACCTCAATAGGAACGTTGTAAATAACTGACATATTCTTAATCGGCAAATCTGAATTAAATTCTAAACAATATGTATATTGCGACAAATCACAGGCTGTAAAAATGTTTATTGTATTCGCAAGTGGGTGCGGTATAGCCAAACCTGCTGGTGGAGCTATCTTGTAATGGGCAATTTTAATTTGTTCACATAACAATGCATCTATAAAGTACCCTTTTTGAGGATCTGACTTAGAAACCAAAATTCTTCCATCGCCAGACATAGTTATGTTACCAACATTATTGATAATAGTAAACATTCCATTTTTATCACAAATAGTATCTGGCATATCGTATCTCATTATCGGATACACAGGGATAAGGTTGGGAACACTAGTTGAAAAAAAACTCAGTTTATAAATTGGTCCTGTGTTAGAATCAATAGTTTTACCAGTTGTTTTTTCAATAATTCTTCTTATTGAGTCACAAAAAACACATTCATTCTCAAACAAATATTTTGATGTTTCTGCTGCTGCGAATTTAAATTCCACACCACCATCAGTAGAATATTCATTGTCATTTTTTTTAATTTCAAAATACGGATTCTTATAAGATCCCAATGTTTTAAAATTATTATAAATATGTAAATACTCTATTGTATCAGTAGAATGCTTAAGAGAATCTACGAATCCTCTCAATGTGTTTATTTCTACTTTATTAACTATAGTAGCAACTTGGAATGTTTTATAATAGAAAACACCAAAGATTATAGTTAAGATAAGATAAATCAAAGTACGAGCCCAACTGGCATTTAATGTTTTATCTTCCACATCCTTTGAAGACTTTCTAAGAAAGAATATAGTTATCAATATAGAAATGAAAAAATTACCCATAGCTCGATGTTTTATATTTCATTTACTTTCAGCTCTCCACTCATCAAGCGAGGCAAAAGAGTATCGCGAAGAGAAGCAAGACGACAGGATTCTTTGCAATTGAATAGAATTTGTTTTATTAATGGAAGTACAACATCTCCGAAATGCTTTACAATCTCATTGTTTTGCGAGTATATTGGGATGTTCTCTATATCTTGTTTGTTAATTCCTGGAATTGCAGCCTTTCCTCCTTGAGCATTCAGATAATTCATTACATAATCCGTTTGAAAATAGAAATAGCAGAATGCATTATATCCTCTGTCGTTGAAATCCAACTTGAATACATGTTCATTCAAATAGCACAAATCAAAGGGATATCCTTCACCAAAAATAGAATAGTTCGGTATGAAGTAACCAGGCTTTCCTCCATCCTTATATATAAGTAATTCGTATCCTTCAACTTTTCCTGTTTTCAAACTTGAAGCATATTCAGGTGTTATATATTTGGTTTTAGAATAGTCATAAGTACCTATTCCTTTTACATGTTCTGCGCCAACACTTGGTATTCCCTGAGCTATTTCTCCAACTCCACCCTTTGGTCTTCTTCCTGTTTCCAAAACATGGGGTATCTCAGAAATATAATTTAATGATAAACCTTTCGGAATCATTCCTAATTCTGACTCCACAAACTCTCCATTTTTGAAGGGCTCAAAATCAACAAACCAAGACTTAAACAAAGCCTGTGCCTGCTGCTCTAAATTCTCATTTATCTTTCGATTCACCTCAATTTTGTCATCAAGGGATTTGAGGATGGAAGCAATTTTGTTCTGGGATGATAGAGACGGAATCTTTACATCAACATTTTTCATTGTCTGTCCAGATACCTCTTTAAAGGTTGTACCACTCCCTAATCCTTCAATGTAATCCTTATTATATACTAACAAGTAATAGAGGAAAATATTATTTATTAACTCTTCATTGGGAATTACACTCTTAAAACCTTGATTTGTACACAATTCATTTTCTGCGATAGCAACATATCCTATTGGAGCTCTTGAAGAAAAAAGAATACTTCCTTTGGGTAACATTTTACAAGAACAACTATCAAAGCCTGTTTTGGAAATCATTCTTTCGCCTCTTTTTATAAACATACCTGTATGCCCTGATAAATCTTTAGGAGTAATCCATGCAATATCTCCATCATAATTCACAGGTTCTTTTGTTGAAGGAGTAGCTCCCCCAACAACAGTTCCAATTTCTCCCAACTTATATTCTTTCCACTCTTCCATAGTTAAAAACCTCTTTTTTCTTTTCTTACCCTCATCATGCGCTCTGAGAAACCTCCTTGGGTGACAAAGTCTTTTTCCAAGCGCTCCAGCTGCTTGAAGAGCAGATAGTCTGCCTGATTGATAAGGATGATTGCCATATTCGCTATTGTCTCAGGTGGGCGCGTCTCACAGAGCTGCATGAAGAATGCTGCATCGTTGTGTTTCTTGCCCAGTTCACGCATAGCCGTCCACTCCGCTGAGCCTTCTTCCCATTGCCGATGCCTGCGAGTGCGCAGATAGTCGATATAGTCCTCCAATAGTTCTTGGAGGCTTGCCTTTGCCACATTCACCAGTTTTATTTCAGTCTTGGCACTGGTGGCAGAAGCGGCACAACCTTCTATGATATTCTGCTTGCCAGAACGTGCCGCCTGTACCATCTGGTCTATGGTGCGATCGCCCTTCTGCAAGTACTTCTGACAGAAGTAGAAGGTCATCTCGTAGATGACTTCTGTCTTCTGGTAAGACAGCAGCTTGCGGTAGTTGCCTGATGGCCTGATTAACTTTTCTGGCATTGTTGATTCTCCTTTCTTTTTTTTGACTTTAGGGTCGTTAGAGTCTTTAGGGTCTTTAGGGTCTTTAAGGTCGTTAGAGTTCAAACCCTATTGTTTTTAACTGTTTCTTTATCTCATCCTCCAAGCGATGGCTCTCTGCAAAGAGTCCGCTGAGTTCTGAGGTCAGGCGTTGCATCTTTTCTGCAAATGGTTCTCCATCATCTTCTTGTTCTGCTATGCCTACATAGCGGCCTGGAGTGAGGATGAAATCTTGGGCCTGAATGTCTTGTAAGGTCTTTACTGCACAGAAGCCTTTCTCGTCTTCAAGGGTTCCATTGCGGAAAGCCTCAAAGGTAGAAGCAATCTTCGTAATATCATCCTGCTGCAACTCTCGTACAGCACGTGTCACCATCGTACCCATATTTCTGGCGTCAACAAACAACACCTTGCCCGACTGCTGCTTGTTGCGAGAGAGGAACCAAAGACTGACTGGTATTCCTGTTGAGTAGAATAGCTGAGAAGGTAAAGCAATAATGCCTTCCACCAAATCGGCTTCTACAATCTTCTGACGTATTGTTCCTTCGCCACCCGTCTGAGAAGACAGAGCACCATTAGCCAATACCAAGCCTATTCTGCCTGTTGGGGAAAGGTGGTGAATCATGTGCTGCATCCAAGCGAAGTTGGCATTGCCTGCTGGTGGGATGCCAAACTTCCAACGTACATCTTTCTCTAACTTGTCTGCTCCCCAGTCGCTTAGATTGAAAGGCGGGTTTGCCATGATGAAGTCTGCCTTCAAGGTAGGATGCTGGTCATCAAAGAAGGTATCTGCATACGACTTGCCCAAATTGGCTTCTAAACCACGAATGGCTACATTCATGTGCGCCATCTTCCATGTGGAAGGGTTTGCCTCCTGACCATATACGCTGATATTGTTAATATCCTTCTGATGGTTCTGTATAAACTTGGCACTTTGTACGAACATACCGCCTGAACCACAGCAGGGGTCATAGACACGACCTGCATAGGGCTGGAGTATTTCCACAATAGTGCGGACTATGCAGCTGGGAGTATAGAATTCACCAGCATTCTTGCCTTCCATAGAGGCGAATTTCTGTAGGCAGTATTCATAGACTCTGCCAAGCAGGTCTTTCTCATCACCTGATGCCAGCATGTGGATATTGGTAAACAGGTCAACCACATCACCCAAGCGACGTTTGTCAAGTTCAGGACGGGCATAATTGGATGGGAGTACACCTTTCAACTTGGTATTCTCACGTTCTATTGCCTCCAACGCATCATCTATCACCTTACCAATCTGTGGGGTGTGTGCTGCCTGAGATATAACACTCCATCGTGCATCCTGTGGAACAAAGAAAACACCATCTGCTTCATATTCGTCCTTGTCTTCTACGTCTGCATATTCATCTTCTGAGAATTCCTTAAACTTCGCCTCAAACTTATCGCTGATATATTTTAGGAAGATGAGTCCAAGCACCACACCTTCATATTCAGAAGCATTCAGATTACCACGAAGTTTATCCGCAGCCCTCCATATCGCATCCTCAAAACCTATCGAGGTAGTATTTTCTTTCTTTGCCATATATTGTTTTATTCGAAATTCAGATTCTTTGTACAAAGATAGTGCAAACCGAGCGGAATACAAAATATTTTTTTTATTTTTATTTCCGAGGTGCAGCCTATCTTTCGAGATTTCGGTCTCAAATATACAAAAAAATGAAAAAAGTGGTGCAAAAAAATAGCAAAAATTTGCTGTCAGACCCGAAAAAATTGGGGTTGTATGCCTCAAAACGACAACTAAAGAATTAAAAGGGGTAAAATTAATGGTTATTGGTTATTGAGATAATTTAACGTCAACGAAAACGAAAACAATTTTCAATTTTCAACTTGCAACTTTGACCTTTGGTCGAGCCTGCTCACGCTCGGCAATAATCAAGCAAGCTTGTTATTGCTCTCGCTCAATCGCAGCCTTCAACTTTCAACTTTCAACTGACTCTAGAACTCTAAATCCGTACGAAGTCTACGTTCTTAGGAAAAGAGTCAACCTCTCCAGTGAAAGTAGTCAACTATACTCAGTCGAGACAGTCAACCAAATCCGTATGGGTAGACACACCAAAATCAGGAAAAGACAATTTTGCGTTGCACCGTTGCAGTGTTGCAGTTCCAAAACAGATTATTTGAAAGTCAAAAATTAACTCTATATTTATAAATAAATATAGAAGTATTTTTAGGGTGTGGAAAT
>Ga0310691_10003974_pt1 | contig 17050 bp, 13 predicted proteins | sample 176DNAGHGlowgp2_FD_203887 | JGI IMG/M metagenome (GOLD analysis project Ga0310691, IMG submission 203887) | Sheep rumen microbial communities from Palmerston North, Manawatu-Wanganui, New Zealand - 1766 DNA GHGlow gp2 (v2) (version 2) | ecosystem: Host-associated > Mammals > Digestive system >...
TATAGCCGGCGGTCTCGCAAATGTTCTTTACTATGGAGAGGCCGAGGCCGTAGCCGGTGCGCCCACTGCGAGCGGCGTCGCCTTTTACAAACGGCTTTATTATCTCTTCTTTGTTAAGGGAATAGGCCGGATCAAGGGTGTTTTCGACACTGAAGGAACTGCCGCTTATATTTACGATCACCTCATCCTTTTCGGGCGCGAACTTGATCGCATTGTCAAGCAGATTTCTTATAATGCTTTCAAGGGAGCTTTCCGCACAGGACACCTTGCCTTCGCCAAGCAGCGTGATCTTAAGATCCTTTTGCGCGGCGGGGGATTCATATTCCTTAATGAGGCCTGCTGTCATTTCTTTGATGTCGATCTCTTTTTTGAAAGAATCTTCGTTTTCGGCCTTGGAAAGCTCTAATATGCCGCTTATGAGGCCGTTCATGTAGTCTACCTGGCCTCTTATTTCGTGGATGTAGTGTCCCTGCTTTTCGGGGTTTACACCCATTTCAAGGTTTTCTGCGTAGCCGGATATGGCCATAAGGGGTGTTTTAAGATCGTGCGCGAGTGTATCCGTAAGCGTGGTTCTGTATGTGTATATTTCATGGCGGATGCGGTGCCTCCGATAGTCGATGCTTGCAAGTATCCATGCAGCAAGGAACGATGTGAGAAGCCAAAGGATTACGGAACGAATGATTATGGCTATGACCACCCTTTTATCCTGACTGAAGACATATGACCAGCCGGCTACGTAACTGTAATCATTTTCATATGTACCAAACTGCGCCATGGTAACTCTTCTTGAAAAGAGGCTTTCAAAGGTTCTTTCATGCACGCCTTCTACGTAGTCATCAGCGGAGTCTATTTTGCTCAAAAGTATATTCTTTGATTCTTCATCCGATTCAGAGCTTATATCCCAGAAACTGTATACTGAAATTTCGTAGTTTCCGTCTTTGCCGAAATAATTGCCTTCCGGCTGGGTCCTTGACCATGCGCTGCCGCTGCTTTCGGGCGACACTTCTATGTGTTCATAATCTAAAACATCTATTCCCGAAAGATCTGCGGTAAACACTTCACCATTCGGGTACAGATAATACTTTTCAAGCACCACTTCGGTACCTTTAAAATAGCCGGAGACAAAGTATGGGCCGCCGCTGAGGCGAACATCCACGCCTTTTCTTATTTCCGCTACCAGATCATTTTGCTTTTCATTAAGCTCATAGAAAAGCGATACGGAAGATGTTGCATACAGTCCGTAATTCACGCGGAGAATGTATTTGGTGCTTTCGGATGCGAATAATATATCCCCTGTTTTGCGGTCAAATACCTGATAGTGAGAAGGGTTTCCTTGGCATATGGTCGACATAGTAAGTCTTATGGCGCCAAAGCTCATTCTCCAGCAATCATCGGGAGTTGAATGTGAAAGGTCAAGATAGCTTTCACCGCCTTCAAAAAACTGATCTCTTGATACCATCTGTGTCACTGTTTTATCCAGATATTTATCATACTGGGGGGCTATTACATCGTATAGTTCGTTATAGTCTCTTTTAAAAAGATTAAAGGCTATGATGCCGAATGCCGTCATGAAAACAGCCAGCCTTATAAGGAACATCCATATGAATCTTTTTTCTTTTTTGATGCTTTTTCTTGTCCTTGCAACCGAAGCGCGATAGACTTTTTTCCTTAGTTCTCTTAATCCCTTTAACATCACATTTCCTTTCCGCAAGGGGCAGATCAGGCAATTACATTTCGTCCGTAAGCCTGTAGCCTCTTGCTATGACAGTTTTGATCTGTCTGCCTGCGGGTCCTAAGAGCTTTCTTAGTTTTTTCATATGATTATCGAGTATTCTTTCATCACCCTCGTAATCATAGCCCCAGATCTTTAAAAGGATCTGCTCCCTTGTGCAAACATTGCCTTTGTTTTTAAGGAGAAAAAGCAATATTTCATATTCTTTCGGCGGAAGTTCTATCTCGGTCTTATCGCCCACAAACACTCTGCAGGCCGCCTTGTCCACGGAAATGGCGCCGGCTTTTACTATGGTGTGTATGACATTTCCGTCGGCTCTTTTTATCATGGCTCTTACCTTTGCAAGAAGCGCCGCTATGGAAAAGGGCTTTACGATATAGTCGTCACAGCCGAGGTCATAGCCGTAGATCATGTCTTCCTCTCTGCCTCTTGCGGTGATAAAGATGACGGGCGCGTCGCTTTTTCTTCTGAGGCTACGGCAAAGTGAAAAACCATCTATTCCGGGCAGCATTATGTCAAGAAGGACTATGTCCCATTCCTCTTCTTCGATACAGGCAAGTCCCGCGTTTCCATCTGCAGCTTCGGTAATAATAAACTCTCCTGCAGCCATGGCATCAAAGTGATCTACTATGGCCTCCCTTATGCGAACATCATCTTCTATAAGTAAAAGTTTCTTTTCCATATTTCCTTTTCTCCTGTTCGGAAATGATGATATTACAGCGGTCTATCTTCTATCTATCCTAGATGTATCTTTTTTAAACTTTTTTTGCAATAATGGAAAAAACTCCTCGCTTCGCTCAGAGTTTTATTGATTTAACAGCCGCAAGCGTCCGGCTGGCGGACTGCCACGATTGCTTCGCAATCTTGGCATACCCCGTCCCCGGGTCTCAAAAAGGCCAACGCGCAAAGCATCGGCCTCTATGATCATATCGGTATTTCATCCACAGCCTCGGTGGATATTGTTTCAAGTTCTTCCTCTGTTGCCTGGGGGAGGCCGGCGGTGGAGGACATGCCAAAGCGCCGCAGGAATTCTTCGGTGGTGGCAAAGAGGATGGGGCGGCCGGGGGCGTCAAGCCTGCCGACTTCTTCTATAAGGCCGTATTCCACCAGCTTGTTTATGGCGAAATCGCATTTTACGCCTCTGATGCGTTCTATGTCCGCTCTGGTGACAGGCTGCTTGTAGGCAACTATGGAAAGTGTTTCCAAAACGGTCTGGGTGAGAACGGGCTTTTTGGGATTTGCCGCAAGTGTTATGAGCTGGGGATAATAGTCCTTTTTGGTGGTGAGCTGGGCCTTCTTTTCAAGGCGGAGTACGGCAAGGCCCCTGCCCTCTTTTTTGTATTCTTCATCAAGCATGGTAAGTGCTTCTTCGACGGATCTTTCATCGGTTCCGGTCGCCATGGCGATGCGGGATATCTCTACGCTTGAGCCGAATGCGAACAAAATGGCTTCGCAGGCTGCGACAAGCTCGGAGCCGGAAAGGTGAGGAAGCTCTGCTTTCTTTTCTTCAGGTTCTCCGGGTTCGTTAACTACAATATCTTCATCAGTCATACTGCTCGAGTTCCTCCTTTGTAAAGCTTATCTGCGCGGTGCTGATCCATTCGAGTTCTATATCGCCGAATGTTTCTTCCTGAACGGCCGTCACGGCGCCTATCTTCATGAGCTCTAAGACCGCAAGGAATGTGACCACAAGGCCGTGGCGGTCTTCTTCTTTTACCAGGAGCTCCGTAAAAGAAAACTTCTTTTTGTTTCTTGCGTATTCGAAAACGTGGTTGATCTTGTCGCCGAGCTTTACGGGGTTTCTTGTTATGGTTCCGAAGCGGCTTCTTACGGGGTCTATTTTTTCGGCCTGGCGGTTCATCAGCATGTTGAATATCTGCTGCATGCGCTTTAAGGTGACATTTTCGAGTAGCTCGTCAAGATCGACTTCGGGCTTGTAGGCCAGGACTTCCCCTGGAAGGGTGGGGCCTTTGTAGAGATGCTGTTCGGCTTCGCTTTCGCCTGCTGTAAGGCGGCCGGCAAGCAGCTTGTAGGTCTTGTATTCCACAAGTCTTTCGACAAGTTCTTCCCTGGGGTCGATCTCCTCCCCTTCTTCGTCCTTTTCGGGCGGAAGGAGCATTCTTGTCTTGATATCTATAAGCGTAGCCGCCATGAGCATGAATTCGCTGACGATATTTAAGTCTTCATGGTCCATCTTTCCGACATAGTCAAGGTACTGCTCGGTTATGAGCACAATGGGAATGTCGTAGATACTTACCTTGTTTTTTTCAATGAGGTGCAAAAGAAGGTCTAGTGGCCCTTGAAACACCTCGAGTTTGATCTCTAATTCCATATTTGATCCGTGCATAAACATGCTGTGCGCTTAAGGCGCACAGCATCGTTTTTTGTTGTAAATGTTGATGTTTCTAGAATCCTGTCGCGGGATACTGTCCGAATTCGTACCCGGCCGCTCTGGCCTTGTCGATAAAGTCTCCCATAAGAGCTGTGTTTGTAGCCGATACTGCGTGGAGCAGATAGATGGCACCGGGGTGAAGTGATGATACTATATTTTCAAGCGAAGATGTGACGTCCGGCTGATTTGAGGTATCCCAGTCTTTGTGTGCGAAGCTCCAGAAAACAGGGCGGAGACCAAGCTTGTTCATAAGAGCAAGTGACTGTACCGAGAAGATTCCCGAAGGATAACGGAACAGCGTCATGGTATATCCGAAATTGTCCTTTACATAATTTTGAAGCCACATGATATCTTCCACCTGGCCTTCAAGACCGAGTGTGGGCATACCGTCGGAGGGGTGCTTGCAGGAATGATTTCCTATGGTGTGGCCTTCGTTTATCATCCTTGTGACAAGCTCGGGATGCTCTGTAACGAACTGCTTTGTCACAAAGAATGTAGCCTTTACGTTCTTTTCTTTAAGAGTATCAAGTATTGTAGGCGTGTAACCCGCTTCGTAGCCTTCATCCATGGTAAGATAGATGGTATTTGTATTGGGGCCGATGAAATCGGCGCCGTACTGGCTGTAAAGCGAGCCGTAATAGAATACGCCGGTGGGACGGTTGAATTCATCCCTGTTCTTTGAGCCAAAGCCGTAAGGTATTACGGTATTGTCAAAAGCAGCGAGGTCTGAAAGGTCGTACTGCGAATAATCAATGGGTGTTACGGGCTGTTGCTGCGAGGGCTGGGTTGCAGACGGCTGCGTAGGATTTACGGGCTGCCGGTTTTCACCGACAGGAAGTGTTTCCCCGTCTTTTACAAGTTCAAGATACTGGTTGGCCATGTAATAGGTCCGGCCGTTATAGATGACCTGTGACCAGTTGATCGCCTTGCCTATGCGGGTAACATTTGTGCCTCCGGGCACGATGCCTGCAGAGTCGTATTCGGTTCCGGGGCCTGTACGAAGATTAAGATTGGTCGTGGTCTTTACTATCTGCTGTACGCTCTCAAAGCCTACTGCCACGGGCTCTGTTGGCAAAGCCACAGGCTGAGTGGGTGCCTCGGTTACAGGCTCTGTGGGTACCTCCACTGTCTGCTCCGGCTGCGTGGGATCTTCCGGCAGGGTAGTGACAGCGCTTTCCGTTGTCTGAACAGGCACGGATGCTGCGGGTGTGCTTTCGGCCGGCTGAGCCTGTGTCTGCACGGGAACCGTTTCATACGAATTGTCAAGCTTGCCGCAGCCTGCTGCGGACGCAGCTATGCTAAGCGAAAAACAAATGGCTGCAATTCTTTTTCTTCTCATACTATTCTTCTTTCTTATACTACATTTAGGGTACACTTTCCCCCATACGGGGGCTAGTATACTACATTTTCCTCTGAATCGTCAAGGAATATAAAGGGACAACTTTAAAAAACCTTCAAACTTTTTTTCTTAAATCTTTATACTCTTAAACGTTTACGCTCCGCCGGCTTTCTTGACTATAAATTTTACGATGATATAATTAACATATGGGGGAAAAAGATAAGGGGTGATATTATGAAACGCGCATTAAAGAAAGCATCCGACGGCTTCTCTCTTATAGAACTGATAATCGTAATAGCCATTATGGCCGTACTTATAGGTGTTCTGGCTCCTCAATATTTAAAGTATGTCGAAAAGTCACGGTATGCTAAAGATCTTGATACTTTCAGAAAGCTGTATGACTGTATTCAAAACGAATATGCGATAGGTTCATACACAGCAGAATATGTATATAGAACGAGTTTTGGCGATACCACGGCCACAAACCATGATATTGACAGAAACATAAAAGGCGAACAGTGCCTGCAGATCAATTCGGACGGAACCGTCCAGCTGTCATATCCGGCAAGAACCACTTTTACCGATGGCGACTTATTCTATGAAGCCTTTAAGGATGCGGGACTCGATGTAGAGACTCTCAGTCACAACAACGGAAAAGTAAAACTTTTCTCGTCCAAAACGATCAAAAAGATCGTTAACGGCACCGGCAATCGAAGCTATTGTCATCTTATGGTCACGATCGATTCAAATGACAACATTCGATGCTGGATAGGCGGCAGATCCTACAATAACGGAAAACACTCGAGCGATTCTCTTCCCGACACTAATTTTTCCATAAATGGCGATATGTACGGTTACTCATCAGACCAAGGTCCTATAATTAACAATTGACATTTTTTCTTTTTCATTACACTACTCTCCTTTCATGAGGAAAACCGGAGCAGCTTTTGCTGCCCCGGTTTTTCCGTTATTATTTTCCAAGATCTTCTTTTTTGGTCGTGACTGTTGTCTCTTCGTAGCATGCGAATGCATCATCCACAAGCTTTTTGTCAGGTTTTTTGGTAAAGCAGCTGAAGAGAGGAACTATTACAAGGCCTCCTACCATGGCTACGACACCCGAATTGATGGAACTCTTGAAGATGTATCCGAGTACCGGTCCAAAATCTGCTGCGTTTATTCCGCAAAGAGAGACTATCATCTGGAAGATGGCAATACCGCAGCCCCAGATAAAGCATATTCCTACCGAAAGTCTTGACACGCCCTTCCAGTAAAGTCCGTAAAGGAACGGTGCAAGGAATGCTCCGGCAAGCGCCCCCCATGAAACTCCCATCATCTGTGCTATGAATGTGACCTGGGGATTTGCGTCCTTTATCACTGCGATCACCGCCGAAACAGCGATAAAGAATACTATGAACAGTCTCATTATGAAGACCTGCTTCTTTTCGGTCATTTCCTTTTTCATTGCCGGCTTTATAACGTCAAGCGTAAATGTCGATGAAGATGTGAGCACGAGAGACGAAAGCGTTGACATTGAAGCCGAAAGCACAAGTACTATAACTACCGCTATGATGATATCGGGAAGCGTTGAGAGCATCGAAGGGATGATCGTATCAAACAGCGGCTTTCCTGTATTGGGATTGTATGTGATCTTGTCTGCATACAGACGGCCGAATCCGCCAAGGAAGTAACACCCGCCTGCAACAACTATGGCAAATACGGTCGAAATGATGGTTCCTTTGTGGATATCGTTTTCAGACTTGATGGCATAGAACTTGCCGACCATCTGAGGAAGTCCCCATGTTCCGAGTGATGTAAGGATTACCACAAAAAGGAGCGCTAAGGGATCGGGTCCCAAAAATGATGAGTAAGCACCCTGCCAGCCGGCATCGCCTTCTATTGCAGCAAGGCTCTTTGTTGCCTCAACAAGGCCGCCGTTGCCGCCTACCACCGAAAGGATGACCGCAATGATACCGATGAGCATTATCATTCCCTGAATGAAATCGTTGATGGCTGTAGCCATATATCCGCCAAAGATGACATATACGCCGGTAAGAACTGCCATTACAAGGATGACTACCCAGTAGGGAATGTCAAACACAAGACCGAAAAGACTTGAAAGGCCGTTGTAAAGTGATGCGGTGTATGGGATCAGGAATATGAACACTATGATAGATGCGGCGATCTTAAGGCCGTTTGAAGCAAATCTCTTTCCGAAATAATCGGGCATTGTCTTTGCGTCAAGGTGCTGTGTCATGATCCTTGTTCTTCTTCCGAGGATGTTCCATGCAAGAAGCGAGCCGATAAAGGCGTTTCCAAGGCCTGCCCATGTGGATGCAAGACCGAAGTTCCATCCGAACTGTCCGGCGTATCCGACAAAGATTACCGCCGAAAAATAAGATGTACCGAAAGCGAATGCTGTAAGCCAGGGGCCGACGCTTCTGCCTCCGAGTACGAATCCGTTAACATCCGTGGCACGCTTTCTTGTGTAAAAACCGACACCTATCATCAGTGCGAAGAAACATACCAGCAGGATAACCGTAAAAACCAACATTTTTCTCTTCTCCTTTTGCTTTTTTGCATTAACGCATTAACGCTTTTATGCTTTGCCGATTTAAAGTATCATATTGCAGGCCTTTTGTCAAGATTTTTCTTGAAATAAAAGCAAAGAAATTCCGTCCTGCGCCGGCCGGATGCCTTTTGCAGGACGGAATGAATATCAATGGATCATTGTTTTTTAACGGCTGTCATGGTATCAACGCTTTTCCCGCAAAGTGTGAGAATGGCCACTCTGCCGGGCTGCATTACGATATCTATATCCTCGGGCGAACATGCGCACATGCAGGCGAGTTCATTATTTACCGTGATGGTAATATCGCTGTCCATTATGCCTGCCTTCACGTCGCCGTTCATGCCTCCGATAACAAGTGCCTTTTCGCCGCTTATACTTAAGCTGAGCCTGCTGCTTTCTATCTTTAATTCGGATCTTCCGTTCATGGCGCCAAGGCATAGCGCCTCATACGCACGGACGTTCTGCTCCAGATTTGCAGTGTGGGTCCTGATCAACGCCAGATCTCCGTATATCGTTCCTATTCCCGCGGTCTTATCCCCTCCTCCTATTATCGAGGTGGTGCTTCGCGTAATGAATACATCCGCATTGCCCTTTATGCTACCTATCCCGCAGGACACTGAAGCGCTCATCCTTATTTCAAGAAGGCATGTTGAAATATCGATATGATCGTTTCCGCCTAAGAACCCTACACCGACGCATTCCGTGCCTCCGCAATCAAGAACATATTTGCCTCTCCTGATCTCTATGCTTCCTCCGAGGCCTGCCCCTATGCATATTCCTTTCTTTCCTTTGGAAACGATCTTTATCTCGCCATCCTGGTCGAAGATGAGCCTTCCGCATTTTTCGTTATCCCATGCCCCTATACCAAAACCGGGTTTTTCAAGAATGATCTCAAGACATCCGTCACCCTCGAAAGTAAGCCTTGAGCTTTCGGGAACATGTATCCCGCCAAACCTTAAGATATTGTTTCCTTTAAGAGTAATGGTAAGATTTACGTTTTCGCCAAGCTCAATACACTGATATCTTGAAGGTGCGGTAAAAAACACATTGTCAAGATCCAGCCTGCCTGTATAACCGTCTTCTATGGCAAGGAACATATCCGTATTCTGTCCCGGTGCTCCTATTATCGAAACATCTTTGTATATGACATTTTTGCCTTTGACAAGTATGTCCGTAAAGCCGGCACGCATAAGATTTGCAAGAGTAACGCGGTTCGTCTTGCCTGTTTCGTAGCTGTAACGAATGGCTCCGTCCTCGCGCTCTCTAATGTATTTTTCGATCTCGCTCTTAAGTTCTTCGCTTATGTCTTTTAACGGCTCGGATGAGGGACGTCCCGTGTAAAAACCCTGTATAAGGTCTGCACCGAGGAAAATGACCATCTGAAGCTCTGCAGCGGTCTCAACGCCTTCCGCAAGGGCAAGCATGTTATTCTGGTGGCAGAAATCTATGACATCCTTTACAAAATGCTTCTTCTGAGGTTTATCCTGTATACCGCTAAGCAGCGTGCGATCTATCTTAACGACCTTCGGCATATATCTCAAAAGATTTGATACATTTGAGTAACCTGTCCCGTAATCGTCAAGAGCCATCCATACGCCCATGGCATCATACTTGTCGTGAAGTTCTTTTAGCTCTTCATCAGAAAGTTGCGATTCTTCCGTGAGTTCCACGACGACCCGGTCCGAGTACTTTTCCAGTCTGTGATCAATACTGCTTTGTGTTTCTTTATCAAGCTTTGCGCCCGGAATACTGTTTATGAATATCTTCCTGCCATAAAAATAGCCACTTGACATATCCATGTAGGAAAGAACATTTAAAAAGGTCGCTTTTTCTATGTCGCTTATCCTTCCCATAAGGCCCGCATACTTGATCATCTTTATGGGAGATATCTTCGTTTCCGTATCTGAACGCATGAGCGCCTCATAGGAATAGATATTTTTGTTATCTACGCTTATTATCGGCTGGAAATTATAGGTCAGAAGATTTTCGTCAAGTATCTTTGCGGTAAGATCATATTCCTGACGCTCCTCGGGAGAAAGCAGTATATCCTGAGCTTTTCCGGTGTATATTGCGGGTGAGGTCTGCGATGTCTTTTCGTACAGCTTGATAAGATTGTTGCGCCTTAGTCCCTCAAACCCTACTCCGACAAGATTCATCCATCTGCAGTACGACCTGTCATAGGTCCTTGCACGGTTCCCGTAGCTTATGACGCCGTAGCCGAATACCCTGTTTTCGTCATACAGAGGTGTAAAGAAAAAGGCTCTCGGTTTTCCGCGTCTTTTCAGCTGAGGAACAAGCATGCGTCTGTCAAATATCTCTTCTGTTCCCGTCTTATTGGGACTTCCGTCATTTCCGTAGCTGACCGCCCTTACGATGCGCTTTGTCATGCCGACTTCATCCGGAACAACATCAGGGTTTGACTCGACATCTTTCCAGTGATCGCAAAGACACAGAGAGAAATTGTCTATATCCCCAAGCTGATACACATACGAATAAACAAGATTCAAAAATGATGCAAGCTCACTTTCGTGCAGAATGTTGTTTATCATGTTGTTGTACGCCGAATTGAAACCTTCCTTCATTATTTCGGTGTCCCAGCTGCTTCGCAGGATCTCTTTTCTTATGCTTGCCTCTTCGCTAAGCATACTGCATTTGCAGCCGCAGCTTTCGCCCCGGAAAAATTCAGCTTTGGCGCTGTATTTCCTTATCCGGCGCCCCATAAGCGCATCATCGATATATTCGGCGGCATATTTGCCGTTTTCCCCTGCCGGGAGAATGCAGGACGTTAACGGTTTGGGGCTCTTTCTTCCGTCTTCGCAGCTGTCAAAGCCGACTACCGCAATATCCTTTCCGACAATAAAGCCTCGCCTTTCAAGTGCCTTGCAAAGGCCGATCGCCATCGGGTCGTTCGCGCATGCTACGGCCTGAGGAAGTCCTCTTCCCGTAAGGAACTGATCGACTGCCACCTCGCCGCTGGTATACCAGAAATCGCCGTATATTATGCGGTCTTCGCTCACCTTAAGGCCATGGTCCGCCATTGCCTTTTTATAAGCGTCAAGGCGCATGATGGAGTGTTCATGCCATCTTTTTCCCGTTATGTATGCTATATCCGTAAAACCATGGTCTTCTATGAGATGAGAGACCAGTCTGTAACAAGGTTCAAAACCGTCTGTTAAGATGCTCGGAAAATACCTGCTCTTTATATCTATGACAAGTACAGGCCCCTTAAAAGAGGCATGGATCTTTTCCTCGAGCATATCGGCCACTCCGGGAGTCTGCACCGAATCACGCAGAAAAACGATAGCGTCAAAATCCTCCGGAACAAAAAGGTCGAAGATATGTGCTTCGGATGCCTCTCTTGGCGGAGTATCCATATATTTTCGATTCATCGAAAATACGCAGACTTCAAATTCCCTGCTAAAAGCCTCTTTTAAGAAGCCTTTCAGAAAATTATTCTGGTATTCCTCGTCACACTGGCCCGCAAGCACTGCGGCCCGTTTTGTTTTCCCCATAACCTATCTCCCCTGATAATACATTTGATACTTTAATTCAGATGAGTCCAACCTTTCTCTTTGCCTTTGAAAGAGTGCGGTTTGAGACCTTGTATGCCGTCTCGGCCCCTTTTGCGATAAGCTCTTCAAGATAAGTCTTTTCTTTTGAAAGCCTTGCAAAATCATCCCTGATGGGCTTTAAGCTGTCTGCAACGACCTGCCCTACTGCAAGCTTGAAGTCTCCGTATCCCTTGCCTTCAAATTCAAGCTCTGCCTCGTGAATGGTCTTTCCTGTCAGCACGGAATAGATGGTAAGAAGGTTGTTGATACCGTCCTTTCCTTCTCTGAATACGATCTCTCTTTCGCTGTCCGTTACGGCACGCTTGAATTTGTTTATGATCACATTCTCATCGTCAAGGATCGAAATGAATCCATTTGCGTTTTCATCCGATTTGGACATCTTCTTTAAAGGATCCTGCAGTGACATTACCCTTGCGCCTGCCTCGGGGATGTAGGGTTCGGGAATCTTGAAGGTCTGACCGTAGCGCGAATTGAAACGCTCTGCAATATTTCTTGTAAATTCAAGATGCTGCTTCTGGTCTGCGCCCACCGGAACCATGTCGGCCTGATACAAAAGAATATCTGCGGCCATCAAAACAGGATATGTGAAAAGTCCTGCGTTGATATTGTCGGGATGCTTTTCCGACTTATCCTTAAACTGCGTCATACGGCCGAGCTCACCGAACTGTGTTACATTTGAAAGAATCCAGGAAAGCTGAGCGTGAGTATTGACCGTGCTCTGAACAAAGATCAGGCTCTTTTCGGGGTCTATGCCGCAGGCCAAAAGGAGCGCGAAGCAGTCCATCGTCTGCTTTCTGAGCTTTGCGGGTTCCTGATAAACAGTGAGGGAGTGAAGGTCTGCTATGAAATATGCGCATTCGTAATCCTCCTGCATCTTTCCCCAGTTTTTAATAGCTCCAATGTAGTTGCCAAGCGTGAAAACTCCGGTCGGCTGAATGCCGCTTAAAATGATCTTCTTTTCATCCATTTTCTTTTTCCATACCCTTTTCTTTTGTATTTATGTATCTTGATCTTCCTTATTTATGATCTCAAGCAACCTGTTGCAGACTTCGTTTGCCGCAAAAAGCTTGTATTCATGCCTTGAGTCAAGAAGTAAAACATCCTTTTCGAAGGAATAACATCCCTTGTCAGTTTCTATCGCAAACCATACCTTTCTTAATGGCGACGGATTTTGCGGGTCGGGATTTGCAAATGTACCTGTTATGCCAACGCCTATATCTGCCGCATAGCAACGTTTGCATGACGCGGCCATTGCCTCTGCTGTCTCTTTTGAATATACCGTATATTTGAAGATCGTCTCTTCCGGCACTCCGCAGTATATCTTTGCTTCATTGGAATACGTAACAAAAGCTCCCTTGATTATACCGGAGGCACCTTCCGTATCGGTGATAAGAGATGCGATCATCCCGCCGGTGCAGCTTTCCATGGTCGATATACTGATATCTTTTTCTATCAGGAGTTTTGTCAGTTTCGCATATCTGTCCCTGACCGTCTTTTCAAATGAACCTGTCATTTCCATAAAGCCGCATCCTCCTCCCTGATGAAGCAGAGACCCGGCTCAAAAAGAAAGCCGCTCGAGACAATGCTTAAGGCATATTCATCCGTATCGAGGAACTTGCCCGTAAGCCTTTTTCCTTCTATCAGTACGGGCAGATCGGCAAAAAACGGCAGGACCGAAAAAGTGTTCATATCCATTAAAAGTCCCCTGCCATCCTCTTTTACGACTGCTTCTTTAAATGTCCAGAGAAGATAGCGTCTTCGCTCATCCAGGGCCGCCCAGTCATATTCCTCATCCGTGCAGATGTGCCTTAAAAGCGGCAGGTCTATATTTCGTTTTTTTTGAATATCAAGGCCTATGCTACTGTTTGACACCGCAACAGCGGCAAATATTCCGCTGTGCGAAACTGATATGCAGGGTCCGCCGGTGATATACGGTTTCCCGTTTTTTTCAGTGCATATGCGCCCTTCATCACTGATTCCCGTTGTATGAGCTATCAGGACCCCTGCCGCTACACAAAGCTTTCTGTCGCTTTCGTTTCGAAATCGCATTGCTTTTTTGTACCTTTGCGGCATATAAAAGCTGATGTATTCAAAATCGGCCTGCGTTACCGAATCGATACTCATAAGATATATGTTCATCTCTTTCGTATCGCCTCGTAAACTATCTTGGCTGCTTCGATATCGGTGTTTACACCTATGCGGAAGGTGGGAGTCTGAGTTATCATCTTCGAAAACGAATTGACGATAATATATTTTTCCTCTTCATCATAGGGTTTTTGGGTCTGCTTAAGCATATCGTCAAGTATCCTCGGACCTTTTTCCGGCCTTACCCAGTTATTCTTGCTGCGCTCAAGCATGCAGACCGCGGCGATCGGCGCGCACTCATTCAGGTTTGAATCCGAAGCGCCCGAAAATGGTGTCCCGTACGCAAACCAGTGTCCCTTGCCGTCCGGATAGATGGCCGGTTTGTCATCATTTATTATTTTTGTTCTTCCCTGGCCCAAATACTTTTGCCAAAGCTGGGTATGAAAGGACTTGCCCACCTGGCTGGACGCCGATATGAGATATGCCCACCCGTCAACGACAATAGCGGACGAATGCAGGAAGTTGACCTTGTATTTGAGAGCCTGCCTGTAGAAATCATCCGACGCAAGTATCTCTGTCCACATATCAGGGGAGACCTGGGATACAAGCTGATGATTTCTGCCGGCTTCCTCATCGTACCCCGCAAGAACGACATGCGGTACCTTAAACGGGGCACATATGTATTTTTCGGCACTTTCAAGCAGTCTGGGGGACTTGATATCCATAAGTACCTGAAGGCCTGCGATCCTGTAAAAATTTGTCACGTTACAGCTCCTGATTTCTTCTGATCAGATCTCTCTTTCTGAGAGTCGGATCAAGTATCTTCTTTCTGATCCTTAAATGCGTGGGTGTTACTTCGAGCAGCTCATCATCATCTATAAAATCCATGCTCTGCTCTAGGGACATGATCACCGGAGGAATGAGACGAAGCGCATCATCCGCAGCAGAGCTTCTGGTATTTGTAAGATGCTTTGCCTTGCAGACATTTACTTCTATGTCTTCGCTCTTTCCGGTCTGTCCGATCACCATTCCGGCATATACCTTTTCGCCGGGTCCTACAAAGAGGTCACCTCTCTCCTGCGCATTGAAAAGACCGTATGTTAAAGTCTCGCCTGACTCAAATGCGATAAGCGAACCGGATTTTCTGAAGGATATGGGGCCTTTGTAGAGTTCGTATCCGTCGAAGATGGTATTCATGATACCGTTACCCTTTGTATCGGTCATAAATTCGCCTCTGTAGCCGATAAGGCCTCTTGAGGGTATTCTGAACTCGAGCCTTGTGTAGCCTCCGTTTGCCGAACCCATGCCCGCAAGCTCGCCCTTTCTTGAAGAGAGCTTCTGGATGACGTTTCCCGCAAATTCCTCGGGAACATCCACGTATACAAGCTCCATGGGCTCTAAGGTCCTGTTTCTCTCGTCCGTCTTTGTGAGAACGTGAGGACGGCTTACCGCAAATTCATATCCTTCGCGGCGCATATTTTCTATAAGTACGGAAAGATGAAGTTCCCCTCTTCCCGATACCTTAAAGGAATCTGTATTCTCTGTTTCTTCCACTCTAAGAGACACATCTGTGTTAAGCTCTCTGAAAAGCCTGTCGCGGAGGTGGCGCGAAGTTACAAACTTGCCCTCCTGTCCCGCCAAGGGGCTGTCATTTACCATGAAATACATGGAAAGAGTCGGCTCTGATATTTTCTGGAAGGGTATGGGCTCTGTGTCCGCAGGGTCGCAGATGGTATCTCCGATATGAAGATCGGCAATACCGCTTACGGCTACTATCGAACCGAATGAAGCTTCCGAAACCTCTTTTTTGTTGAGGCCTTCATATTCGTAAAGACGTCCTATCTTTACCCTCTGCTTTTTGTCAAGGTCATGAGCGTTTACCAGTATAAGCTCCTGATTGCTCTTTATCTTTCCTGTCTCGACCTTTCCTACGCCTATTCTTCCGACATATTCATTGTAGTCTATGGTGGATATAAGAAGCTTTGCGGGTGCATCCGTCTCACCTTCGGGCGCTGGGATGGAGCTGATGATCGTCTCAAACAGCGGCTCCATGTTTTTGGGCTCGTCATCGGGGTCAAGCACTGCATAGCCGGACTTTGCGCTTGCGAAAACGAAAGGACAGTCAAGCTGTTTTTCGCCTGCGTCAAGATCCATCAAAAGCTCTAAGGTCTCATCCACCACTTCCCTGGGCCTTGCGCCGGGGCGGTCAACCTTGTTTACACATACAACTACCGCAAGGTCGAGCTCCAAAGCTTTTCTAAGTACGAATTTTGTCTGTGGCATGGGGCCTTCAAAGGCATCCACCACCAGTATTACTCCGTCTACCATTTTAAGGACACGTTCAACTTCGCCTCCGAAATCCGCGTGTCCGGGTGTGTCAACTATGTTTATCTTTACACCTTTGTAAAATACTGCCGTGTTCTTGGAAAGGATGGTTATACCTCTTTCCCTTTCGATATCTCCCGAGTCCATGACACGCTCGGCGACCTCCTGGTTTTCGCGGAATACCCCGCTCTGCTTTAACAGCTCATCCACGAGGGTCGTCTTGCCGTGGTCTACATGAGCGATTATTGCAACATTTCTGATGTCTTCTCTTTTCATTTCATTCATTTCCTTCTTTTTTTCGTGTGAATTACAGACTATGTCATTATCTTGTCTATAATAACATAAAGTGAGAAGAAATGGAATGTTTTTTTTGAGGAACGAGTGAGACTGGGGGACTCCGTCCCCCAGTCTCACTCGCCTCTACATCTTTTTCATACCTTTAAATGCCACTTTCTTTATAAGCGGAGTAAATATCAGTATAAGCACATACCCTATCACAAGGCAAAGTGCAAGAGACCTTAAGAACATGAGTATAAAAGGCGGAAAGCCTACCTTATCTGCCGAAGCTCCGGAAAGAACAGGCACGAGCAGTCTTACCGAAATGATCATGACAAGCGTGATGATCGGTGTGTAGATAAGGTCTGATACAAGGGCATCCACAAAGGGTACTGCCCTGCTGCCCTTCATTTTTTTCGCTATGCCCATGGAGATGAGGGGCATGGGAACGACAAGCCCGATGATAAAGCTTATGACAAAGCTTATCAAAAGGGTTATCAAAAAGAGAAGAAACGAGAATTTACCGGATAAGAGGTTGTTTATAAGTGATAAAAAGAAGCTCATGACCAACGCCATTAAAGTGCTCATTATAAGGCCTGATTTTTTCATTTTTTCTTTCATATGATACCTCCTTTGTAACTATTCAGAACCATGCAGGAATGACCGGACGAGTCATGCCCCGCATGAACTCGGATGGTTATTTCTGCGTGGTTCTAATAGCAGACGTCCGTCACATGAGCAAAAACCGATGCCTTTGGCA
>Ga0310691_10003975_pt1 | contig 17046 bp, 12 predicted proteins | sample 176DNAGHGlowgp2_FD_203887 | JGI IMG/M metagenome (GOLD analysis project Ga0310691, IMG submission 203887) | Sheep rumen microbial communities from Palmerston North, Manawatu-Wanganui, New Zealand - 1766 DNA GHGlow gp2 (v2) (version 2) | ecosystem: Host-associated > Mammals > Digestive system >...
TCACCGATCTTGCGCTCACCGTTCTCAACAAAACCAACGACAGAAGGTGTTGTGCGCTTTCCTTCGCTGTTGGCGATTACTACTGGCTCGTTACCCTCGAATACGGCAACGCAGCTGTTGGTAGTTCCTAAGTCAATTCCAATAATCTTTCCCATAATTCTTTATATTTATTTGTTTATACTCTGTTAATTCGGACATAAATCCGCTAAAATGATTGCAAAGCATGTGCCAAAATGCTTTTTTTTGCAGAAAAATGTTTTTTGTCACGTCATTTTGGCATAAGTATCAAATATTTTATTTATCTTTGCACTCAAAATTGTACAATTAATAAAACGTGGTAATGAAAAGAGTTGTTTTGACAATGGGACTTGCCATGCTGATGATGACGGTCTCGGCACAGGTGAACACTTACATTGTAAAGACTCGTACGGCCCAAAAGAAGGCAGTGGCTGCCCAGCAAGAAGCTGGCAGTGAAGGGATGAGTCAGGAAGAAGAGGATGCTCCAACAGACTTTATCAGTCAGAATTTCAAGTTTTACAGTCTATGTGACTGGAAAGAGGGCATGAAATTCATGGTGATGCCTGAGAAGTATGACTTGATTGTAAAAACCTTCTGTGACGCTGCTACAGGTAAAGAGGTCAGCAGTATGTCACTCCGTCATAAGATTATGTTGTACAGGGGGCATACGGTGAGTGCAGATGGACACTCCCGTTTGCACTTCCAGTGTCAGGATGATAATAGAATGTACTATTTCGAGATTCCCAATGGCTCGTTTGACGATTACTGTTATGGTAAGCTTGGTGTTCCCACGTTGGCCTATCTTGGTGATGTGGATATTGCCAAGGAAAAACTGATGGGTAAGAAACTGTACACGAAAGGTACTATCTACCGTGTGGATACAGAGTATGACGGAGACGGTTATCGTGAGGTGAAGAAACCAAAGGATTTGTCTGTCACTGTGACACAGGTTGGTGTCGGTAGCCGGAGTTTCCCCGTTAAGATTATTGTGGAAGACGAGGAAGGTAACGAGTTCTACCAGACATTTGCCCTGTCGAAGACAAATAGCGGTATGCGCGACGATGAGTTTATCATGGATAGTCTGAAGCATACATTCTATGCCTCGTTTGAGTTGCAGGATGCCATTATGGCAGTCAACAAGAATTTCGCAAGTTATATTGGCAAGGTGGTCCATACGGTTCAGCCTTCGAAGATGATTACGAAGGGTGATGGTAAGGAGCGCACGGTGAATGTGCCTAAGATGATTACATTCCGCGTGGATCAGGCCCAAAGACGTCCTGGTACGCCATTTGTCTCATTGGTACTTACGGAGATGGAGTCTCGTCGCCCCTATTATCGTGATGTCCTATTCACGCATCCTGACGAATTGGCAGAGCGTGACGTGAAGATAGAGGATTATTTCGGCTATATCTTCGCTATGGGTGAAGGTGCAGAGCGTGAGACTACCCAGGAGGCTCGTGCTGCCATCCGTCAGGGACGTGTCATCATTGGAATGTCTGAGGAAGAGGTGACACTGGCTATGGGTGAGGAGCCTAACGAGATTATAAAGGGCAGTAATGGTAAGTATGATTGGGTGTACTATCGTTCAAAGGGTAAGTCTCTCTTCGTTCATTTTGGAAGAGACGGGCGTGTGGAAACCTATAATACGGGTAACACTACAAGTACAAAGTCTAAAGGCAAGACTGCCAGGAAAGGTTCTGCCAAGGCTGCCAAGCAGAATTGGAAAAACGGAAAGGGAACGCCTATTGAGAATTAATTGATAAAAAGAAAGGGCCGCTTCAATCGAGCGGCCCTTTCTTTTTATTATTCTTTCTTGTCTGCGATAGCTTGCATAATCTTTGCTTCCAGTTCCTCACATAATTCAGGGTTGTCTTTCAGCAATTCTTTCGTGGCATCACGGCCTTGGGCTAACTTGGAATCTCCATAAGAGAACCATGAACCGCTCTTCTTGATGATGTCGTATTCTACGCCTAAGTCAACAATCTCGCCAACCTTTGAGATACCTTCGCCAAAGGTGATCTCAAACTCTGCCTTACGGAAAGGAGGTGCCACTTTATTCTTTACAACCTTTACTTTGACCAAATTGCCAATAGGTGTGTCACCGTCTTTGAGAGTCTGGGACTTACGGATGTCCAGCCGTACTGAAGCATAGAACTTCAGGGCATTACCGCCAGTTGTGGTCTCGGGATTGCCAAACATGACGCCAATCTTTTCACGCAATTGGTTGATGAAGATGCAGGTGGTATTGGTCTTCGAAATGGTAGATGTCAGCTTACGCAGAGCCTGGCTCATCAGGCGAGCCTGCAGTCCTACTGCCGAGTCACCCATGTCGCCCTCAATTTCCTTTTTAGGTGTCAGGGCTGCCACGGAATCGATGACGATGATATCGATGGCAGATGAACGGATCAGCTGGTCTGCAATCTCCAGAGCCTGCTCACCATTGTCTGGCTGGGATATGTACAAGTTGTCGATGTCTACACCCAGATTAGCAGCATAGAAGCGGTCGAAGGCATGTTCAGCATCGATGAATGCTGCGATGCCGCCAGCCTTCTGACACTCTGCAATGGCGTGTATGGCCAATGTGGTCTTACCAGACGACTCCGGACCATATATCTCGATGATGCGCCCTTTGGGGTAGCCGCCTACACCAAGAGCGGCATTTAGGCCGATACTGCCGGTTGGAATCACTTCTACATTTTCAATTTTCTCTTCGCCCATACGCATGATAGCGCCTTTGCCGTAGTCTTTTTCAATCTTCGACATTGCTGCCTGCAGGGCCTTCAGCTTTTGCTGCTGCGGAGTCAGTTGCTCCGTTGTTTCTTCTTTCTTTGCCATAGCTTTTAGAAATTTAAGAGTTAATAATAATTATAATTCCAGGTCGCCATCAAACACTTCGTGCCACGGCAGACCTTGTTTGTTTAATTGCTCCATGAAAGGATCCGGATCGAAATCCTCCACGTTCCATACACCGGGCTTCTTCCAGATACCTTTGACGAACATCATGGCTCCAATCATGGCGGGTACGCCGGTGGTGTAGCTTACGCCCTGCATGCCAGTCTCCTTGTAGGCTTCTTGGTGCTTGCAGTTGTTGTAGACGTAATAGGTGTGTTCCTTGCCGCCTTTGATGCCACGGATACGACAGCCGATGGAAGTTTCGCCTTCGTAGTTCTCGCCAAGGTCCTGCGGGTTGGGCAGTACGGCTTTCAGGAACTGCAATGGTACAATCTTTACCTTGGCAGTGCCAGAACCGTCTGCCAGTGGTGCTTCATACTCGATTTCGTCGATACGGCTCATGCCGATATTCTGAATGACGTCGAGATGCTTCAAGTACTGCTCACCAAAGGTCATCCAGAAACGACCTTGTTTGATGGTGGGATAGTTCTTTACCAGCGACTCCAGTTCCTCGTGGTGTAGCAGATAGCTCTCACGAGGACCGATGTTGGGATAAGTGAGGGACTTGTGAATTTCCAGAGGTTCCGTCTCAATCCACTGCCCATCCTTATAGTAGAGGCCTTTTTGCGTAATCTCGCGGATATTAATCTCGGGGTTGAAGTTCGTTGCGAAGGCATGGTGGTGGTCACCAGCGTTGCAGTCCACGATGTCCAGATAGTGGATCTCATCGAAATGGTGCTTGGCTGCGTAAGCTGTATACACACCTGAAACACCGGGGTCGAAACCACAGCCGAGGATGGCTGTCAGACCGGCCTGCTCGAAACGATCCTTGTAAGCCCATTGCCAAGAGTACTCAAAGTGTGCCTCGTCTTTTGGCTCATAGTTGGCTGTGTCGAGATAGTTACAGCCACAGGCCAAGCAAGCGTCCATGATTGTCAGGTCCTGATAGGGCAGGGCGAGGTTGATGACGAGTTCTGGCTTGTAGTCGTTAAATAGAGCCTTCAGTTGCTCCACATCGTCTGCATCCACTTGAGCCGTCTTAATGTCCATCTTATAGCCTGCCTTATGGATATCCTCCACGATCTTGTCACATTTGGCTTTACGACGGCTGGCAATCATAAAGTCGGTAAACACGTCGGCATTCTGTGCAATTTTGAATGCTGCAACCGTAGCGACGCCTCCAGCGCCAATCATTAATACTTTTGCCATAATTGTTGCTTTTATATTATTCTGTTTTAATTTCTTCTCCACGGATACCAAGAGCCGCCATCAACGAGTAGCCGAGAATCTCTTGCCTGAATTTCCAGTTGGCCATTGGTTGCATGGCCAGCAAGGTTATTCTCTTGTCGTCATCTGCCAGTTTTGATGTCGCGCGTACCTTATTATATATATAGTCTTGTTCAGAGTTGGGAATGATGATGATTCGTTTCACCTCTTTTTGACTGCACAATAGCTGGAGTGTGTCGCAAAACTGCTGTTCACTTCCAATGATGTCTTCTATTGGGTAGGCGTTTATCAAAAATTCTCCAAGGTGGTCCTTGAATGCTTTGGAAGAGAGGTCCTCGAACTTTCCTGGTGTGAAATTATCCATTTGCTGTTTTTGCGCGCTGTGCAGGAGTACGACCTGTGTTTCTTGTTCTCCTTCTCTGATGCCTCCATCAAGTGCCACACAGTCTATCCAGCGGGCTATGTCAGCCTGTGGGATGCGCCGTCCAAGCATGCGCTCAAAGTTTACAATGAGGTTAAATGCCACTTTGTCAACGTAGTCCGCGTCAACAAGGATCACATTCTCACTCCATTTCGTTTCTTGCTGGTTGTTGTTCATATCAGGCTACAAAGTTACATTAATTTAAGGACTTTACCAAATTATAAGGGATTTTTTTGCATTTACTTGCAGAATTGATATAAATCAATTCAAAAATCATAAATTGAGGGTGAAAAATCAAAATTTAGGGGCAAATGATAAATATTAGGTATATCTTTGCACCCGAAACAACTACTGACTACATAATACCATTGACTGGTAAGAAAAATCCCCGATGCCAAAGCATCGGGGATTTGTTGTTTTGTGGATTTCCTTAACAGGGGCGTTTCTTGGGTAGGTTGAACGCATCCTGCACTTCTTTCATTTGTTCAAAGGTCATGCCGTCAGGCTCTGATCCCATATTTCTGGCGCACATGTAGATATTGGCAGCTTTACAGAGCACATCAGTCTGGTCGAAGGCATCCATGATATCCTGCCCAACGGCTACAGTGCCGTGCTTCTCCCATAACACTACGTCGTGAGTCTTGATCAGTTCGAGGGTAGCCTCTGCCAATTCTACAGAAGAAGGCATGGCATAAGGTACTATGCCAATGCCGAGAGGTGCAAAGGCAAGGGTTTCAGGAATCATCGACCATAAGACACGTGTCATTTCATCACCTTTCAGGAAACGCTGTATATGACTCATGGCAACAAGTTCAATGGGGTGCGTATGGAGCGTTGCCTTATAACAAGAGCCCGTCTCAAGCAGATAGTTCTGCAGGGCGAGATGTGTGGGCAATTCTGATGTCGGCACAACGGGCTCATCAGCAATGACCTCATAAGAAGCACAATCGTCGCAGATGCGGATAATGCTTCCGTTCTGCATTGGATACCTGGCGAGATCACGCATGCGCTTGCCGGTACCTTTACAATAGAAATACTTGCCTTTCAGCAGGGGAAGGACCATACCAATCTGTTTCACAGGGGCAATGGCTTTCATGGCTTTACAGTCATCGTCCATATATTCAGAAACGTTGACAGTGATGTTGCCACCATTACGCTCTGCCCATCCTTTCTGCCAGAGGTAACCAGTGACCTCGGCAATTTGATCAACGACGGCCTTCAATTCAGGGCGTCCATCTAAAATGCTCTTAGACATATTGTTTATTTTAGATAAATAATAAGAACATGATTAATCTTTAATAATTGTCACCATAGCGTTCTTTGGTGATATCCTCAAGAGCGCGACCACGGGTATTGGGTGCTCCGATGAAGCCAACGATGAGTGATATCGTAAGCAGGGCAATCATACAGAAGGCTGCAATTGTAAAACCCTCGCCATTCTCACCGTAGATATAGGTGAAGACAAGGCCCCAGACGGCTGATAGTCCACGTACGATGAAAAACATCAATCCCTGGGCGCCGGCACGGAACTTGGCTGGGAACAGCTCGCTTCCCCAAAGCGCATAGAATATCTGTGGAGAACTACCGCCTTGAATCCCCCATAAGATGGCGAATAGCCAGAGGCCTATCATGCCATTGACACCAATCATGACAATCACCAGCCATGCAGCTATCGCAACAAGTAGTCCGAAGGTATAAATGGCTTTGTGCGAATTCTTGTCGATGAGTTTCGAAACAATGAATGTTACACCTACGATGATGGCCCATTGTATGCAGTTCATCCAGTTGGCCGTTTCGTTGCTCACACCACCAGCGGTCTCATATATATGAGGTTGGAAGAAACCCATTACAGAGGCAACGAGGTTCCAGGTAAGATAGATAGTAGCCAAGAAGATAACTGTGCGAACGGCGGTCTTGTTGGAAAAAAGAATCTTGATGTTATCCATCAGGCCATTCTTCTCACTGGAAGCCTTCTGGGCTGTGAATTCTGCACTCTCCTGAAGTTGCCTTTGCAGATTCCAAGCTATAAATGCTACAACAAACAGGGTGAAGAACACTATACGTGAAGAGAAGGCATTGACAGCTTCCTGCGACATATCGGCACCACCAAACAGGTGAGCTACAGACTCTACCCATCCAAACAGATAGCCACCAGGTGCAAAGAGCATGCCGAAGAGCAGAATGCACATAGGTCCAAAACCCCATGACATCTGGGAAATGCAGATGTTGCGTCCGCGATTGTTGATTTCACTACTTTCTGAGATGTAGGTCCATGATGCGGGCACCCCTACACCTACGGAAATGCCTGTCACAAGGAATCCGCATAGCAACATGGGGAAATTTGCACTAAACATGACGAGTAGTACGCCCAGCATATAGACCAGCAGATTGTAGGTGAAGATAAATTTGCGTCCATATTTGTCTGCCAGGAATCCGCCGATGATGGCACCAATAGCAGCACCGAGACAATTGGCACTAATGAAATTGAGCCAGCCTAAGTGAACCTCTGAGAGTCCAAGATAGTTCTGCCAGAGCGTTAGTCCACTGGCTCCAGCTACGATGGCACCAGCATCCAGATAATTCGTTAGAGACACGGCTATCGTGCTCTTAAGACTTCCATTATTAGCCATACTATAACAGATTTATCGCTTACTTGTAATATCTTTCTCGTACTTCTGGATTGCAGCAATGTACTCTTCGCCAACAGGTACGTTATTCTTCAGATTGAAGTAATCGAACACAGCGCCGAACGGCAGGCTCTTAGCCTCTTCCATCAGGGCGAGACGCTCGAAGAACTGGCCATTGTCCTCATATTCGCGCAGTTTCTGCTTCGGTTCGAGCAAAGCCTGGAGAATGCACTTCTGTGTAGCGCGTGTGCCTATGATATAAGCACCAATGCGGTTGATGGAGGCATCAAAATAGTCGAGCCCCACATGGGCACGATCCAAAGCGTCGCTGCGAACGAGTTCCTTGAAGAGATCAAGAGTCTGATCGTTCATGATGGTCACATGGTCAGAATCCCAGCGGACAGGGCGAGAGACGTGAAGCATCAGTTCAGGAACGTACATCAGCAATGTGGAAACGAAGTCTGATACATTCTCTGTAGGCTCATAGTGTCCTGTATCGAGTGTGAACATCTGCTTACGTGTTGCGCAGTAGGCTGTGTAGAAGTCGTGTGAGCCAACTGTATAGCTCTCCAGTCCAATGCCAAACAACTTGGCCTCAAAGCAGTTTTTAACGCCATCCAGTTTCTCTGCCATAATCTCGTCGAGAGATGCTGCCAGAATCTCGCGGTACTTCTTGCGCTGTACGGGCATATCCTTTGAGCCATCGTGTACCCAGATGTTCATAATACAATGGTCGTTCTGTGCCTTGCCCATTGCATCGGCAATACGACGGCAACGCTTGGTGTGTTCAATCCAGAAGTCACGGATTCCCTTATCAGGATTTGACAATGTCAGGCTACCGCTCTTTGGGTGAGAGAAACTGGTGGAGTTGAAGTCAAGCTTCATGTTGTTTTCCTTGGCCCATTGAATCCAGCTCTCAAAGTGCTTTACTTCTACTTGGTCCCGATCCACAAACTTATCACCGAAGTCTCCATAGATTTCATGGAGGTTCAGACGGTGGTTACCTGCGATGAGGGTTTTTACAAACTCAATGTCTTTCCGTACCTCGTCAATGTTTCGGGCACGTCCAGGATAATTACCTGTGGTCTGGATGCCACCGGAGAGCGCATCGTTGCGCTCAAAGCCAACTACATCATCTGTCTGCCAGCAATGCAGAGAAATCTGCTGCTTCTGAAGCTGGTCAAGTACTGCATCGGTGTCTATGCCGATAGCTGCATAGCGCTCTTTCGCTATGGCATAAGCTTTTTCAATTTGTTCTGTCTTCATAATTTTATGTATTTAAATAATTTCTTGTTCTCTTTGTGCCATTTATCCTTTAGTGACCCTCAAATATTTGTCGAAAGCAGCATCCCACGCGGCATTGTCTGTAGGCTCATATTTTACAAGTTCCAGCGAGTTGGCAATAATCTGTCGCATTTCCCAAATGTCTTTCACCAAGTGAGCCGACTTTGCCTGAAGCATAATATTGCCGATGGCAGTGCCTTCTTGGGGACCAGCCAATACGGTGGCACCTGTAGCATTGGCAGTGAACTGGTTCAGGTATTTGTTAAGGCTGCCGCCTCCAATGATATGGAGCACTTCGAGTTTGAAGGGTGAGAATTCCTGCATCCATTGGAATACCTGCTTATAGCGCAAGGCCAGGGAATCAAAAATACAACGGCAGATCTCTGCTGGTGTCTCAGGCACTGGCTGATTCGACTTGCGGCAATACTGTTGGATGGCATCAATCATGGAGACAGGATTTGCAAACTGGGCATCATCGGGATTGATGAGGCTTCGGAATGCTTCTATCTGCATGGCTGATCCCTGAAGTTCTGGGTGGGAAAGATTGCGTACTTCCTCTGGCCATTCCTTACGACAACGTTCGTAGAGCCACATGCCACAGATGTTTTTCAGGAAACGGGTCGTACTTTCAATGCCACCCTCGTTTGTGAAGTTACGTTCATAACTCAGGTCGTTGATGATGGCATCTTTTGTCTCGATACCCATCAGACTCCATGTCCCACTTGAAAGATAGGCAAATTTCTCGTCTTTGGCAGGTACGGCAGCCACAGCAGAACCTGTATCATGGCCAGCAACGGCTATCACGGGAACAGGGCCTAACCCAGTCATCTTCTGTACTTCGTCCGTCAGCACGCCAATGAGTGTACCAGGATTGACCATCTTCCCAAACTTCGAGCGGGTAAGTCCTATTGAGGCCAATAATCGTTCGTCGAGTTGTTTGGTGCGTGGATTCAGTAATTGCGAGGTGGAGGCAATAGTATATTCACACACTTCATTACCGGTGAGCATCCAACTCAGGGCATCTGGCACAAATAAAATCTTCTGTGCATGCTTCAGGGCGGAATTGCCCTCGCGTTTCATGGCATAAAGCTGGAAAATGGAATTGAAGTTCATCAGCTGGATGCCTGTTATATCGTAGACCTCTTTTCGGGAGATAATGTGCTTCAGGTAGTCATCCATGGCATCGAATGTAATAGGATCGCGATAGGCACGTGGATTTCTGAGAATGGCCCCGTCGCCACCAATCATCACAAAGTCGACACCCCAGGTATCGATGCCGATGGACGTGATTTCCATGCCTCGTTGGGCCACTTCTTTTAAACCACGTATGATCTCGAAATAAAGCGCATAGATGTCCCAATAAAAATGACCACCCTGTTCAATGAGATTATTAGGGAAACGGGTTATTTCCTCTAGATAAAACTTCTCTTTGTTGATGCTACCGATGATAGTTCTGCCGCTGGTGGCTCCCAAATCGACAGCGAAGAAATATTGATTCTTATCCATATTATGTTTCCAGTAAATGTTAGCAGTTTGTTATTTGCGATGGCAAAGGTACTAAGAATCTTAAGGCTCTACCTTTGTTATTTGATTTTTCATCTCGAAAATTTGATAATGGGTCTTGGCACTGTCAAATAAATGTAGTACCTTTGCAGCAGAATTCAAAACAATCACTTAAAAAATTGCAAAAGCCATGTCTATTCTGACTATTTTGATTGTCGCTGTTTTTTGTGTGGGCTATTTGTGTATAGCTCTGGAAAGCTTGACGAGAATCAACAAAGCTGCTATAGCCTTGTTGATGTGTGTGTTGTGCTGGACGTTGCTTATGACAGGTCCGGCTATGTATTATCCTTCTATTGCCGAGAACGATGTGATTCATCATATCGCAGAGGTCATTGAGCATCACTTGGGTGATGCGGCAGGGACGCTTTTCTTCCTGATGGGTGCTATGACCATTGTTGAGATTGTTGATTCTAATGGTGGCTTCAACTTTGTGCGTGACACGATGAAAACCCGTTCCAAGCGTAAACTGATGTGGCGGATGGCCTTTATGACATTCTTCCTTTCTGCTATTTTGGACAACCTGACCACAAGCATAGTGATGATTATGGTGCTTCGTAAGTTGGTTCAGAGCCGAGGTGATCGCTTGATATATGCTGCGCTCGTTGTGATTTCCGCCAATTCTGGTGGTGCTTTCTCGCCCATAGGCGATGTTACGACAATTATGCTATGGATAAAGGGCGTTATAACCACTCAGGGTGTGCTGACAGAAATATTTATCCCGTCGTTGGTATCTATGTTGATTCCCGCATTCATCCTACAATATCAACTAAAGGGTAAGTTTGATAAAGAGCAGAACCTACCTAAGGCCGAAGTCAGTCATTTTACCAAAACGCAACGTGATATTATCTTCTGGCTCGGCGTTGGTGGCTTGTGCTTTGTGCCTGTCTTCAAGACCATCACTCATCTGCCCCCGTTCATGGGCATCTTGCTGGTGCTTGGTATTTTATGGACTGTGACAGAGATCTTCCATTATAATACTTCCGAAGATGATACGATGGCCAAGCGTGTGAGTGATCTGCTTTCCAAGATTGATCTCTCCACCATCATGTTTTTCTTGGGTATTCTAATGGCTGTAGCCGTGCTTCAGGAGATTGGCGTGCTGACAGCACTTGGTGAGGGACTGAATGAAGCATTTGCTGGCAATTTCTATCTGATAAATGGTATTATCGGTGTGTTGTCAAGTATTGTAGACAATGTACCTCTCGTGGCAGGTTGTATGGGTATGTACCCTGTTGCACCAGAAGGTGCAATGGCCGTTGATGGCATATTCTGGCAGTTATTGGCTTATTGTGCCGGTGTCGGTGGCTCCATGCTGATAATTGGCTCCGCTGCAGGTGTAGTCGTTATGGGACTTGAGAAGATAACCTTCGGCTGGTACATGAAAAAAATCACCTGGGTCGCTTTTGCAGGTTATCTGTCAGGAATCCTTGTTTATTGGCTGGAGCGTATGCTGCTCTTTTAAACCTGATTGCGGGCCTCACTTGGCTTGCATCCCATCTTTGCCTTGAATTTGGCGGAGAAATAGTCTGGCGACTCGAAATTGAGTCGGTAGGCTATTTCTTTTATGGTGAGGTCGGTAGTCGAGAGCAGCTCCTTTGCCCGTAACAAGCGCAAATCTTGCTGATAGGTGGCGGGAGACAGACCAGTGTATTCCTTGAAGAGTTTTCTGAAATTGCTGTAACTCACGCCAAGGTCTTCTGCAATCTTTTGGATTGTGAGATTACTTTCCAAGGATTCACGAATACGATGGCGGGCACGATTAATCATGTCCACATGTAAATGGTTTTTGTTGAGTTCAATATTTCGTTCCAAAGAATACATCATTCCGATGAGATGGTTAACAATACCCGCCATCAGTTGTTGGGAGTAAGCCGCCTCAAGTTTGGCTTCTTCAAGGGCCCGCTGATAGAGAGACTCTAATACAAACGAATAGCCGACATGATAAATGGGCTTTTCTGGTGTGAGGAATCCTGCCGTTACACGGTCGTCCATGTTCTTTCCCTTGAAACCAATCCAGTGGCTTTTCCAACCTGTACGTGGATCCGGGTGATAAGAATGCCACTCTCCAGGGAAAAGCAGGAACATGTCGCCTGCTTTTATAGGTGTCTCTGGGCAATGGTCGCTATGGAACACTCCCTCGCCTTCAGGATTGTAGAGCAACTGGTACTCATCGAGTACTCTTCCTTTCTCTATGTTGAAATAATAGCCATCAGCATGGCCTTTTGTAGGATAGTCTTCCCCAGGGGATATCTCTTCATATCCCACAGTGCTGACGGTAAGCCCCCAAAGGGCATCGCGTTCATTTGCCAGTAAATATTTACTTGTCTGCATATTTTTTTATTCTATTTTCTCACATGGAATCCACATCCAGAAAGTTGAACCATGTCCGTCGCCTTCTGAGTTAAGTCCGATTTCACCTCCACATCGTTCTGCAATAGCCTTGCAGATAGATAGGCCAAGACCTGTACCTTGGACAAAGTCGTTGAGCTTGACAAAACGCTCGAATACAGAGGCTTGTTTTTCTTTTGGGATACCAGCTCCCGTGTCTTCGCAATAGAAATAGATACCACTCTGAGGCTTACCTTCCCCAACTGAGCGCATTTCTTGACGATACCCCACTTTGATATGTCCTTCGTGGGTATATTTTACGGCATTGGTAGTGAAGTTGGTAAGCACCTGTTGGACACGTCCTTTATCAAGTATGGTTCGGAAGGTTGTATAGGGATTGTCTTTGATAAACTCAACACCAGGCTCTTGCACTCGTTGGGCAAGTGTTTGGCAGATGTCGTCAAATGCTTGTGCAAAATCGCATTCTGACACCTCTATGGCAAGTGACTGCCCCATACTTGATGCTTCAAGGATGTCATTGATGAGGCGTAGCAGCATATCACAATTATTGCGGATAATGCGAATAAACTCCATGCGCTCTTCCTTGGTATCAACCATCTGAAGCAGGTCGCTGAAACCTACGATAGCATTCAGTGGTGTACGGATTTCATGCGTCATATTGGCGAGGAATGTACTCTTCAGGCGTCCAGAGTCTTCAGCACGAGCCGTCTCTTCCTTAAGTTTCTGTTGGATGGATACCAGTTCTGTGATATCACGAGTAATGCCAAAGAAACCAGTCAAATTGCCTTTGCTGTCACGGACGGGGATTCCGCTGATAGCATGCCAACTGGGATCTGGGTTGATAGGTGTCTTATTGAAGCGATGGATTGCATTAAATTCCTGTCCCTTCATCATAATGTGGAAAAGATTGTTGTCTGCGTTCTCACGCTCATTTGGATCCATGCCCTCCAAATAGTCGTTTCGGCTATAGGAAAAATCGACCTTGCGCAGTGACCTTGACAAGTGTATGACTTTATCCTTGATATCAAATCGCCAGACATACATCTTACTCTTTTCCAACAGGTATTGCAATTGGCTCTCGTAGGTGTTGGCCGCATCGCTGATTTTGTGCATCTCAATATCATGCTTACGCTGCTCAAGATAAAGAAGACGCTCATCGGAGATATCACGTGCTGTGATAATATAGTAGATAATACGATTGTTGTCGATGACAGGGAATACCCGGAACTCTATGTATTTGTCAATTCCCGCTTGTGGGATTACTAAGTGCTGGCATACGTGGAAATTCTCGTGGCTTTCAGGTGAAAAGTCGCTCTTTAGGAATGGCATCTCTTCCAAAAGTGTCTGACGGTATATATCATCCCCTATAGTATCAATTCCGCTCAGTTCGCGCATCTTGTCACTGGCATCGATGAAACGTCTGTTGGCATCGTAGAAAGACATGGGGAAGAGGCTGGTCTTAAAGATCTTCATATATCGTTCACCTGTTTCTCTTGTATTTCGTTCTTCCGTGATATCATCGGTAACGTCTTTCACAGAATTGACGATGTAACGGGGCTTGCCCTCTTCCATTTCCACAATGGAGTTTCCGTGCAGATATCTCCAGTCGGGTTTCTCTGGTGTTCCTGCATTCCATTGTTTTTTCAATTCGGCACTCTTCAAGTCTTCCGTGATTTTCCGTATGGTGTTCTTGAAGTCGTCTCGCTGCTCGGGTAATATCCTTTCTACGAACTCTTCAGATGTCATGCCTTCCGCTGGCAGGAGATTACCATAAATATTATGTATCTGGTGCGTCAGCAGGTCATGCTCAATCACATAATAGTTACCCATGTTGAGAGCATGTGTCATCATGTTATTGATGTCCTTGCTCTTGTTGATGGCTTTCTGTACGCGGATGCGAATCAGACGGCTCAATAATAGAGCAATCAATCCTATAATGATGGCGGCTATGATGATAAAGAGGGCTATGGGCGATGTGTCATTATGCACTCGTTCGGGATGGAACCACTTATCATAAATTTTCTCCAACTGACCAGCTTGTTCCAGACGGGCATATTCATCATCGATGGCATCAATCAGTTCTTTGTCATAGCCTATAAGACGCAGCTCTCCTGGCGGGATGTCTGTAATGTCGGTTACAAGATTGTCAAGCCCGAACTCCTTCAGTTTCCTTTGGATAGGAATATCTCCCCATAAAAAATAGTCGTATGTACCTCGCTGGATACCCGTAAGAGCGTCTTTCGGGGAGTGATATTCGATGGTAAAGGGTGGTGTCGGGTTTGCCATCAGAATGCGGATGGGAGCATAGTCATTTGCCTTCATGATAATTGTATCGTTCTCCCCCAACAGACTAATCTTTGTCAGCGGCTTCTTGTCAGGGCGTCTGACTGACACGATCCGGTAGAAGTGTAGCAGGTTACGTGTCATGACATAAGGCCTCTTCATATAATTGAAGGAGAGGGCAAAAATGAGGTCGGCTTCGCGGTGCTCAAAGGTTTCTGTGGCCATATACCACTCTTGCATAACATAACGGTGGGGGATATGCAGGCGGTCGAGTATGATGTTGAGTATTTCGATGTTATAACCATCGGGCTCTCCTTTGTCATTTCTGAACTCGTATGGCGGAAATTCCCAGTCGCTGACAATCACAAGTGGCTGTTCCTCTGAATAGTCGTGTATTTGCTGAGCCGTAGCAGTTATCAGACTGCCATGAAGCATGACAAATATAATCATCATGCTCACCTTCTTAAATATATAATAGAATCTTTTCTTCATTGACTTTCCGCATTTCATGTCTTACTTCTTATTCCTAACCACTTCTGTGGCCTTGCAGGGGATAGAGAACCAAACGGTGGTTCCTTTGTTTACTACCGATTTGATGTTGATAGTTCCATTCATCTGCTGCACTATTTCATGGCAGATGCTGAGTCCCAGGCCCGACCCGCTGTTGGCTCCTGTAGCAAAACGTTCAAAGATATTTGGCAGCAGTGTTTCGTCGATACCTTCACCAGTATCCTCCACGGCAATAATCAGACGGTCGCCAATATAGTCGATTCTTGCATGAACGTACCCTTTGTATGTATGTTGGCAGGCATTGAGGATAATCTGTTCAAGCATAATGTTCACATTCTGTGCATCGATCTCTATTAACAACTGTTCATATGGATTCTCCACGTGATACTCCACGTCAGGCTTTTGGTTCAATTCCCAACTAGTATGGCAGGCCATTTCGAATGTTTTTGCGAAATCAGTGAGCTGTGGTTTGATTTCTATCATTTTGGCATCGAGACGAGACAGGAAGAGGATATTGTTGATCAACTTCAGTAGCATTCGTGAGTTATTTTTTATCTCATCGATGAAGATGCTCTCGTCATCAGAAGAATGGTCTATCTGGAACAATTCTGCGAATCCGACAACGGCATTTAGTGGTGTGCGGATTTCGTAGCTCATATTACGAAGGAAGGCGTTTTTCACAACTTCCACTTCTTGTGCCTTGGCGGTCTCTTTAGCCAGCTCTTTTTGGGTGTGCATGATCTCGCTGGTGTCACGGCACATGCCGAAATAGTATTGCGCAATCCCCTCGTCGCCAATAATGGGAATCATGTGCATCTGAAGACAAAGCTGATAACCGCCTCTGATGCGCAGATTAGTATGGATGGTAGCTTCTATCGGAGCCGTAGAGCGGTTATCCATATTCATAATGATGCGGCTCACAAGTTGTTTGTCACTTTCATGGACCAGTGTAAAGGCACGTTGTTGGGTAATCTCATATTCCACGTGCCCAATCTCACTATAGATTGCCAGCAGGTGAGTGTCAGGATAATAGTTCACCATACGCACTCCTCCCACCTTCAACACATAGTTGATGTTGCTGATATAAGTTGCCATCTCCTCGTTAGCCTTGGCCTGCTGCTGAAGGTTTTTCTGCTGACGCATGTAGGAGTTGGCTACTTCTGTCACGTCACGTCCGGAACTGTAAATACCCATCAGATGGCCGTCTTCATCTCTGACAGGTACGACTTGTAATTCATAGTAAACCCTCTCACCTTTAATCAAACTTCTGACCACACGATTTTCTTTGTCGTCGGCTTTGAAAAGCTGGGTGAGATAAATGAACTCCATATTTTCCACATCTAGGTCGGGCATGCCAAGTACATCACGGATGTTGATGTTCCTAGATAATATTTGTTCCATGTTGGTATTAAACGAACGACAGCCTTTTTCATTGAGATTGCGCATGTAGCCATCCTTATCATAGTATGCCATATCGACCAGTACAGAGCTGAAAATGGACTGGTATCGTAGCATGTTGTCCTGAGTCAGGAAACGCATCCGTTTCTCCTCTGTGATATCGCTACGAGTACCGATGATAACTGAAGGACGCCCATTTCTGTGGTAGCGCAACACCGATAAATTCATGGTAAACTCTCGGACTTCGTCTCCGTTATTGCCTCTTGTCCGTAGGTCAATGGTGTCGCTTTCTTTCTCGTGACGGACAATATGATTGATGGCTTCAACCATGTGCTCAAAGTCTTCCCTGACATATTGTTGCGCCACTTCCTGTAGGGTGAGTGTACCCTTAGGTATGCCGTTTTCATCCAACTGAGTAAATATCTTACTGTGAATGTCATAGGTCCAGAATCGCACATTACTGGTTTTCAGAAT
>Ga0310691_10003976_pt1 | contig 17042 bp, 10 predicted proteins | sample 176DNAGHGlowgp2_FD_203887 | JGI IMG/M metagenome (GOLD analysis project Ga0310691, IMG submission 203887) | Sheep rumen microbial communities from Palmerston North, Manawatu-Wanganui, New Zealand - 1766 DNA GHGlow gp2 (v2) (version 2) | ecosystem: Host-associated > Mammals > Digestive system >...
ACGGAGCCGTCGGGCATGGTATATTCATAGACATAGTCCCATCCGTAGATGGTGCCGTACTCCTCCCCTTCTTCCACGGCGATGGCGGGACCATTGGAACCCCAAATCTCGGAAAGCAGGTACATATTGGCACCCGACAGGTCGACGATCTTGTTCTTGTTGCGGGCAAGGTTCAAGCCCACTTGAACGCCGTAGTCTTTGCCTTGGGCGATGTCGTAGGTCAGGATGGCCTCGATACCCTTGTTGGTCACCACACCCGTGTTGATGGTCACGTTGTTGGCACCCGACGAAGGAGCCAGCGGTGAGGAAAGGATCTGGTCCCAAGAATAGATGTTGTAATAGGTGAAGTCCATGTTGAACCTGGCACCCAGTCCGAGGTCGAAGCCTAATTCGTAGGAGCGTTGTCTCTGCGGCTTCAACTCCAAGGGCGGCACTGTGGCAGGCAAGGTGGCCGAAAGCTGGTGACCGAAGGAACCCGTGTTGTAAGTATAAGTCAGCTGGTAAGGCTCGGTGTCACTTGCGGTTCGTGCCCACGAACCACGCAGTTTCAAGTAGTTCACCGGACCCCAGTTCCAATTCTTGAAGGCCGAGGTCGGGATAAAGCTCAAAGTGGCCGAAGGATAGAAATAATTGTTGTTGGTGATGGGTAGCGTCGACGACCAGTCATTACGGCCTGTCACATCCAAGAACAGCCAATCGCTGTAGCTCATGTTGAAGAAGGCATACACCGAGTTGACTTGCTTCTCCCAGCGCGATTCACCGAAGGTGCGTTCCGTGGCATTGGAGTAGTTGCTTATGGCGTAAAGGTTGGCGTATGCCCATTTGCCCGAGGTGCCGTTGAGGCCGTCGCGGTAGCCATAATACTGTTCGCCACCAGCCGAAAGGCGCACGTTGAACTTCGATCCGAAGATCTTGTCCTTATAGGCCGTGATGAGGAAGTCCATGTCACGGGTCACCGCGTTCGACTTGCTCTTGTAATAATAACCGCCCGCCATACCGTCGATGGTGGTGGGTTTGTGCTTGGTGGTATAGCTGTCGGCGGTCCAGTCCAAAGCCACCTTTGCAGAGGCGGTCAACCAAGGTGTGATGTCGTACATCAAGCGGACGGAGCCGTACATCTTGTCACGGTCGAGGGTGGTATTGTTGTTGTAGAACATCCAGAACGTGCTGTTGTAGATGTATTGATAAGGATAGCCGTCAAATTGGTTCATCGTGCCGTCAGGGTTCTCGTAGGAAGTGACTTCGAGGCCTTTCCAACTACGAGGCCAGCTGTAGAGCAGACCTTTGTTGAAGTTGCTGTTCGACTCACCAATCTCAGGAGAATTCAGGCGGTAGTAGTCCAAGTAATTGAACGCCACATCGACCTTGATTTTATCCGACACATTAATTAAAGTTCCAACATTGACGGTAGTTTGTCTCAAATTGCAGTTGTCGATGATGGCATCGGTGCGCGAGTCGGTGAACGAGACACGGACACTACCGAAGTCGCCAGCATTTTGGAAAGCCACGTTGTGGTTCATCGTGTGACCGTTCTTGAAGAGCATCTTCAAGTTGTCGGGCTGAGGGTCGTATTTCCTCACTACGCCGTCCCACCAGAGGACACTCTCGCCGTTCATCGCAGGTCCCCAGCTTTGGGCGCCGCCATAGTAGCCGAAGGTGGTGTTTGTGGGTTCACCCGCCGGACCGTTGTCGACGCTATAAATGCCAGGATATTCATACACTTGGTTACCATTCTCATCGGTCATGCCTTCGATGGGCGTCAAAGTCGGCGTATGGAAGGTGATGGGGCCGCCGGCGCCGTATTTGTTCTGCACCGAACGGTAGAGATAAGGCGTAGTGATCTTGAAACCGGCCGAGTAGCTGATGCCGAGGCCGCGTTGTTTCGAGCCTTTCTTGGTGGTGATGAGCACCACGCCGTTGCCGCCACGCGAGCCGTAAAGGGCTGCTGCCGTGGGGCCTTTCAGGATGTCGAGGCTCTCGATGTCCTCTTGGTTGATGTTGTTCAAGGCCGTACCCCAGTCGCGGCCACCGCTCCAGTCGGTGACACCGCCTTCGTTCGACATCGGCACGCCGTCGACGACGATGAGGGGTTGGTTGTCGCCCAAGATGCTGTTGTTACCACGGATGGTGATACGCGACGAACCGCCATCGACGCCATTGGGGTTGATGATCTGAACACCTGCGGAGCGACCGCTCAAGGCGCTGATGACATTGCCCGTAGCCGACTTGGCAATCAGGTCACCACCGATTTCCTCGGTGGCATAACCCAATTCGCGCTTCTGTCGCTTGATGCCGAGGGCGGTGACCACCACATCGTCAAGCGTCTGCGAGTCCAAATCGAGGGTGACGTTGATTATGTTCTTGCCTTTGATGGCCACCTCTTTGGTCTTGTAGCCCACAAAGCTGAACACCAAAACGCCTTTGCTGTCGGCACTCAGGCTGTAGTTGCCGTCCATGTCGGTCACTGTTCCGGCTGAGGTACCTTTCAACTGGATGGTGACACCAGGAAGGCCATAACCGTCATCGCTTGAGACGACTTTACCCGTCACCGTCAGATTTTGCGCAAGCATGGCAAGAGGTGAAATCATCAGAGCGAGAAAAAGAAAAAGTAAAGTTTTCCTGTTCATACACTAATTGTTTGTTACTTTGGGGACAAAATTAGGAATTATTCCCATTGGTCAAACACCTTTTTTCCGTTTTTCTTGACCATTAATTCCATAACTCCTATCTTTGCGCCAAATTAATGTCAAAAAACATAACGCTTATGTCAGAATACCACGATAACCCTGAAGAACAATATTATTCGGAAAAAACTGAAAGAGAAACCGATAAGAAATGTCCCAACTGCGGTGCTACGGTCTTTTTCGACCCTGCCTTAGGCAAGATGCACTGCGACTATTGCGGCTACTCCTGTGAGTTGCCAAAGCCAGAAGAAGGCGGCGAGATTTGCGAGATGGACTTCGAATCGGCTATTCACACCGAAAGCTTCGACTGGGGTGAGAAGAAGAAAGAGGTGCAATGCAAGCAATGCGGTGCGGTGACGGTCTACGACGCCCTCGAAACCGCTGCCGTGTGTCCCTTCTGCGGCTCTACCAGTGTGATGCCAGCCGCCACCGAAAACACCATCGCTCCTGGCGCGGTATGTCCCTTTGCCATCACCAAGGATCAAGCAGGAGAACGCTTCACCAAATGGCTCAAAGGCAAGCTGTTTGCACCCAGAAAAGCCAAACAGAACGCCCGTCCCGATGCCTTCCAAGGTGTGTATCTCCCCTATTGGACCTACGATGCACAGACCACGTCCAACTTCACGGCACGCGCTGGTTACGACCGCACCGTAAAAGACAGAGACGGCAACAGAAAAACGGTTACCGACTGGCGGCATGTCAGCGGCATCTACCAGGAGTTTTTCGACGACGTGACCGTCATGGCCTCGAAACGTCAAGCCGACTCGGGTGTGCGTGCTTGCGAGCCTTTCGATTTCTCGAAACTCGTTCCTTATTCCCCGCAAGTGGTGGCAGGATTTGTCGCCGAACGTTATTCCATCGGCTTAAAAGAAGGTTGGAATTCTGCTCAGAAGACCATACAGTCACGGCTGTCGTCAAGTATTTCATCCTACGTCCGCAGACATTGGAACGCCGACCGCTCCGATTCCGTTCGTTTCTCGACGCTCTACAGCAACATCACCTACAAATACCTCCTCGTTCCGACTTGGATCTCTTCGTTCAAATACAAGGACAAGGTGTATCAGTTTGCGGTGAACGGACAAACGGGCAAGGTGGGCGGCAAGGCTCCCGTCTCGGCATGGAGAGTCATTCTCTTCATCCTTGCCATCATCGGTGTCATCGCAGCCTTGGCTTATCTGCTGTAAACTATATAGATATTATTCCAAAAGGTCCTCAAGGTCTTTCATGGCCTTGCGGACCGACATGCCCTGATGTAGCACTTGATAGGCTTTCTCGGCAATGGGAAGCTGACGGCGCTGCTCCTCGGGCAGGAAAGGCAACATCGCCGAGGAATAATAACCCTCGGCCACCATGGTCATCTCGTTGAGGGCGGTCTTCACTGTGTTGCCACGACCGATCAACACGCCCAGCTGACGGTTGCGGCTGTGGCTCGAATAGCACGACACCAAGAGGTCGCCGAAGAAATTGGACGGGTTGAATTTGGTGAGGTCGGTGACGCTTTGAGGCGACAGCAGGAAATACATCTCCTTGATGCAGTTGGCGACCAACACGGCAATGAAATTGTCGCCATAGCCCAAGCCCATCGCCATGCCCACCATCACGGAATAGATGTTCTTCAGCACCGAGGCATGCTCCAGATAGCGCATGTCCCTCAAGCAGTTCACCTTGACAAATGGTGCCTTCAGTTTCTCGCCTACGACGCGGGCGTTGCCGATGTTGGAGCAGGCAAAGGTCATGTAAGTGAGTCTTCCGTGGCCCACCTCCTCGGCATGAGTCGGACCACTGATGCAGCACAACTGTTCTTCGGCAAGGCCATAATGCTGTTGCAGATAATCGGTAACGAACAGATTCTCGTCAGGGATGATGCCTTTGATGGCCGACACCACCATCTTGTCCTTCAACGGAACCTTCAAGTCAGAGAGATAGCACTTCAGATAGGGCGCAGGCGTCACCAAGAAGATGATATCAGCGTGTTCGACAGTCTCATTCACGTCATCGGTGAGATGGATGCGGCTCATATCAAACTCGACATCGGAGAGGTAGCGACAGTTGCGACCTTCGGTGCGCAGCGACTCAAGCACTTCCTGGTTGCGGACGTACCAGCAGACCGACGACTCGTTCATAATCAACACCTTGGTGATGGCCGTAGCCCAACTGCCGTGTCCGATGACGGCGCAACGCGATGTCTTTTGGATGAGCGGACCCATGACGTTATTCTCTGTTTGATTTATGCATATTTACGCACCAAGTCGGAGTGCAAGAATTCTGTGTCGATCTTTTCGAAAATCCGTTTTTCCTGCTGACCGATCGTCTCCAGCAACTCTGACATCTCCCTCAAGGTGATGTTGTCACTCTTCATGTAACGACGGCTGTCGAGCGAGAACTGGCGCCATGAGTCGGCATCGGCATTCATCAGATTGGCACAGTCGGCCAACACTTCGCTGCCAAACAACTCGGCGGCTTCGTTGAGAAAGTCAGCATACATGTAACGATGGCCTGCACCTCCTGTGCCCGTCGTCTCAATCAACCGATAAATCCACAGCAAAATGAAACCTATCAGATTCTCGGAGAACCACACCTTCCACATCTTGAGGCTTCTGGCGAAACAATTCAAACCTGTCCAGCCATAGAAAGGCACGGGTACCCGAAGCATCCGTCGGCACGACTCTTCAAGACCTTGTATTATGGCGGGCTTGAGGTCCATGTTCTCACCAAAGCCTTTAGGAAGCGGATCGATATAGAACATTTTGCCATGAGGGGCTGCCAGGCCAGATACAAAACGGCTCTTGCGCATGACGTCTTCTGTCAAGAACACGTAGTCGTCGGTGGTCAAGCGCGTGTCGGAGTCGGCTATGGTGTAATTCGACCCTTCTTTGCCGATGACCGTGAGTACATGTCCGTTGAAGTTTGACTCGTTGACCACAGGCGAAAAATAGTGCAGACGGGCCACATTGACCACAAGGCCAACGGGTATCTGCTGGTCGACCAATTCGTCGAGGGCCTTCATTGACTTGTTGACACGGTTGCCGAATTCCTCATAATGGAAACCGATGCCCATTCTTTCGCAATAGTTCTTTGCAATCAGTCCGGGACGGATACGAAACATCGGCAACTTCACGCCACGCATCCTCAAGAAAGGCGAGTAAACAAAATTGAATCCCGAACCAATGCCGAAGACCATGGTCTCGCTCATTCCTTCGTAGCCATAGTATTTCAGCATATTCAGAAGCGTTCCTGTCTCGCAATGCTTCTTACGCTGATTAGGATAATTTTCTATGGCCATGACTTTTGACGATTTATGATAATTTGGCGCAAAAATACGACTTTTTCTTTTTATTAATTCATTTGCTGCTTTTTTCCAACGAAACCCTGCCTTTTCTAAACTATTAAGAAGTTTTTGTATCTTTGCCACCCAATTTTGATACGACCTCGCTCATGCCCGCCAATATGAAAGAAAACCTAGGTTTATACAAAACGTTCAGGGAGGCTGCAAAAAAGTATTCCGACAAGGTTGCTTTGTGCTATTTCAAGACAGAGACGACATTCGCACAACTATTGGAACGCGTCGATATTACGGCCATGGCTTTCAGGAAACATGGGGTGCAGCGTGGCGACATCATCTGTCTGGCTTTGCCTTCCATGCCCGAGTCGTTGATGTGTTTCCTGGCACTGAACAAAATCGGCGCCATCCCCTGCATGATCGATGTCAGATACACCCCCGAAGAGTTTTGCAAGATCGTCGACAGGACACACTCCAAAATGCTGTTCGTCATGGGACTTTACGCGGCCAGCTTGGCTACCGCCGACGCCCAGCTCAATGTCGAGAAAGTCGTGGTGTGTTCGGGTGCCGATTCCATTCCGGTAGCCTCGTTCTGGTTTGGCGTAGGCGAGTGGTTCAACGGAAGGAAAAAGGTGTTCTGGAAACACAAGAAATTTTGCCATTGGAAAGACTTTTACAAGACGGCACAAGGCCGGGACGAGACCGAGCCATACCATTGGATTCCCGACGAGATGGCTGCCCTGTTCCAGACCAGCGGCACCACGGGAACAGTGAAAAGCGTTATGCTCTCCACCGAAAACATCATGCACTCTGTGTTCCCCGACCCGCCGGTTCTCAACAACATTTCGAGCGACGACACAGCGCTCTGTATCCTACCCATCTTTGCTTTCTTCGGAGCCAACACCCTGATGCTTCCCTTGTTCCAAGGCATGCGCGTTGTCGTCATCCCCATCGCACCCCGCGAGGAATTCTTGAAACTCCTGACCCAATACAGGCCTCAACACGTTTTCTCTGTACCAGCCTATTGGGATTTCGTCAACGAGGAAAAAGAGGTCAAGGAAGACTTCTCCTACCTGAAATCCATTAATGTGGCGGGCGACATCCTGAATACCGCCTTCGAGAAACGCATCAACGAGTGCCTGCATCAAGGTGGCTGCCGCTACGACGTCACGAAAGCCTACGGCATGACTGAGACCGCTGGTGTGATTTCGTTCACCCCACAAGGCAGCGAGAAACAATACGTGCAAGGCTTTTCAGGAAAACCCGTGACATGTTACGAGGTCAAGACCTTCGACGATGAGATTTGCGTCCGCTCGGAATTGAAGTTCCTCGGCTACTATAAAAACGAAGAAGCCACCAACAACCTCATCCAGACTCATGCTGATGGTAACCAATGGCTCCACACCGGCGACATGGGCTATGTGGACGAAGAGGGCAACATCTTCGTAATAGGCCGCAAGAAGCGCATGATTGTCCGTCACGACGGCTCCAAGGTCTTTCCCGTGGAGATTGAGGACTGCTTGATGCAGCACCCATCAGTGGCGGCTTGTGCCGTGGTGCCCATGCAGGACCCCGACCATTCGGAAAGTCATCTACCGAAGGCGTTTGTAGTGTTGAAGGATTCCGACACCCAAGCCACCAATAAAGAACTGATGGCCTACTGTGAGGCGAACTTACCAGTACACCTCGTTCCAGCGGCCATCGAATTCATTGATGCCTTGCCGATGAACGGCAACGGAAAGGTTGATTACAAAAAACTGATCAAAGACTAGAAATTGACGCTAAACGTCATTCCGTATGCCATATTTCCTTGTGATTGCGGAACATTTACGGGCATAACGGCAGGTGAGAGGCGATAGGAAACGGTTGTGTTTTGGTTGTTTTGATTGTATTCTTCGGCTATTCTGCTGATTTTCCCTGTACCAAATCCGCGAAGAACGTATCCACCAGCAATCATACCATTACCATAAATAACAGACAAGATACCCAACATAAACAATTGACCTCCCGTATTAAATCGGTCGTCTTCCCAATAAGGTTGACTTTCATCACCAGTCCTCATATAATGTACCCCAAGTGTTCCCACTCCCAATCCGACTGCAAAAGTTGCATATCCACCATATTTTAGTCCTGTACCAAGGTTGAAAAGCCGTCTGCCACTTCTATATGAATCATAAGCCTCTTCATCAAGAAGTTGCTTCAAATCAGTTTCCGGGATGACTACCTTTTCGGTGCCGTTAAGGAAACACAATTTTGATCTTTTGCGCACCATTTCGCCTTGTTCGGCAACGGTACCAGTTTCCTGTGCCACGGCTACAAAACTGGCAATCATTATCATTAGCAACAAGCATAACTTTTTCATAATCAATGAATTTATAGTTAATAGCAATTACTAATTACTACAAAAATCACGCCAAAATTTGGGTTTTGCGTTGTAGAGACGGTGCATGCACCGTCTCTACATGGGAATACCCTATTTCCTTGGCGTATAAAATTCATCATCCTTCCAATTGGCAACATTGTTTTCAATATACGTGGCAATACGGTTCATTTCGGGTTGGTCACGAATAATACGATCATGGAAACGGGGCTGCCATGCAAAATCTATGGCATTTTGGTTGGCAAAATGGGTGATGGCAGATTTCAAACTGCCAATGGTAACAGCCAATCTATGTTTCTTTTTGGAAATGAATTGCATTTCTTTATCAACATTATCGTTTTTCCATCGGCTGGGTTGTAGAGACGGTGCATGCACCGTCTCGGATATTTCATTATTATTTTGCGTTTGAGAAGACGGTGCGTGCACCGTCTCTACAATGAAAACAATCATATGCAGATGATTCGGCATTATGACATACAAAGGAATCTCTGCATACGGATTATGCTGTGAGATTTGTTCAATACATTGGCGAGAATAATCGCCTATTTCAGACAACACCATTTTTCCATCTTCAATTTCACCGAAATAGTGTTCTCTGCCTTTTGTGCAGATGGTGATGAAATAGGCACCGCAGTCATAATCATGCCACCATGCACGTGCGGTATTTATTCGGTATTTGTCTTGAAATTTATCGTCGGACATAGTTGTATGAATCTGCTAATTTGTAGAGACGGTGCATGCACTGTCTCTGTAAATAAAAATAATCGTCATGAGACGGTGCGTGCACCGTCTCTACAATGTTCTATTGGATTAGCATAAATCCCTAAGAAAATCTCCTCCAATTCCTCGTGGTTCATTTCGGGATACTCGTTCATCCAACCCATGTATTTAACGAACTTGGCCTTCTGTTCAGCAGTATAATGCTCGGCGTATGTTTCGCTGCCGCTCCGCAGGTCATGGGCAATGTAGTTGTTCGGATGGAGATAGAAATGCGGATTGATACGGCTGTCCATCAGCTCGGCCACACGCTTGTAGAACTCGCCCGAAGGACAGTCATTCAAGGCATTCAGATCATCTTCAGTAACCTGAGGACAGATATGGAAATGTACATGACCCTTAGGCTGCATGATGCCAGTCAAGATACTGTTGAGATCTTCGTTGGGTTTCTTTTCGTAATGGCCGTTTTTCTTGGTCAGATACAGTTCCAAGGTCTTCAATTTGTCGCACGACTCCCATTCATAGGACACCGCCACAGGCACAATATTCAATTCGGCCAAAGAAATCAATCTATCGTCGCGGCGGCTCATGCCAAACATCTTGATGATGGCTGGATCGGTGGCGTCGATGCCGTTTTTGGTGCGGCCGTTGCGTTGGGCAATCCACACCGACTCATGCACCTCGGTGATGACATGACGCATGTATTCCGACATGTGCATCATGCTGTTATAGAACTCTTTGGGCGAGCCTCCACGTTCAGTGCGGAACATCTTGTTGACCTTGCCAAAATCGATGACGAAGGGATGCGACATCAGGTTGCTGCCGAAGGTAATCTGGCAGGTGTTTTGACCGGCTTTGGTCAGGATATATTGCAAAAACATGGCATCGAGCACGATGTCGCGATGATTGGAGACAAAAAGATAAGGTTTTTTCTCATCAATGTTTTCCAAGCCCGACCATCCGAATTGCGTGGTGGTCTTTTTCAACAGGGTCTCTATCACATCCTTCAACAATCCCAATTGGAACTCCTTCAAGGTCTTGATATTACGGATCCTTTCACGAAGCGCCTCGGCGGGCACATTGAGATATTGGGCGATGGCAGGAATCACGTCGCTGTCGGCCATTCGTTGCGTGGCGGCAGGGATTTCATCGGCGTTGAACGGTCTGATATCGTCGAAATTGCTCATTGCCTGTTTCTTAAGTCGATGAATTTGATGGGTTTGCGGCTCTTGGCGGGGTAGTTGATCTGCCTGATTTCGTCCACGGGATGAATCTCAATGGCAGGGGCCACGCGGATGCGTGAGCGAAAGCTGTCCTTCAATACTTTGACGACATCGAAATCGGGCTGGTATTTCAAGCCTATCTTCACCACCACATCGTCGGTGCCGGCCTCGCTTTGGCGCACTTCGATGACATAGTTCTCGACATAATCGGTGTTGTCCAACACATCGTTAATCGCAGGCGGATAGAGCGTGGTCCCTTTTAACTTGATCATGTTGTTCTTACGGCCCACAAGTGGCGTAAGGCGGTAGGAGTTACGCCCACACTTGCATTGCTCGACGATTTTGGCGGCAATGTCGCCCGTGCGGAAACGCAGCAGCGGCATGGCTTCCACGCCAAGGGTGGTGACCACGATTTCGCCCGGCTGACCATCAGGAACGGGCAAGCCGTCTTCACCGATGATCTCGACGATAATCAACTCGGGGTGAACGTGGCCGCCGAGGCCATACTCGCATTCCGAGAAGGTGGCACCCATCTCCGTCGAGGAATAGGTGGCAAAAAGCTGCACATCCCATTTCTCTTTGATTTTCTTACCCAAGAGGTTGAGGTTGAAGTCTTGGTCACGTAGGCCTTCGCCGATGCCGATGATGCGACGGATGCTGCTGTTCTTATAGTCAATGCCGTGCTCTTCGGCATATTGGATCAGTTTGAGGATAAACGACGGCACGCACATGATGGTGTCGGGCTTGATGCGACGGATGGTGTCCCACTGCAACTCAGGGATGCCATTGCCCACGCGAATGACACCCGCGCCCAATTCACGAAGACCGAGGAAATAGGCCAGACCCGCCATGAAACGCTTGTCCAAGGTGGTCATCAGCTGCACCACATTGCCTGCATGAACTCCTGCACATTCAAACGACTTCTTCTCATTGAAGGCCAAGCGTTGCAAGTCTTTCTCTGAGCAGCCGAAGGTGACGGGGTCGCCCAAGGTGCCCGATGTGGTGATATAGTCGATGATTTTATCTTTCGGGCAGCACAAAAACTCATCGTTGAAGAGTTGCAGGTCTTTCTTTTCCGTGAAAGGGATCTTCACCAAGTCCTCGATATGCTTGATCTTGTCGATTTGGATGCCATAGCTCTTGAACATCCTCTGGTAGTAGGGCGAATGTGCCTCCAAATAGACCAAGGCATCGTGCAACAAGCCTTCTTGATAGGCTTTGATCTGTTCTACGGACTGGTATTCTATGTCGTTGTTAATCATCGTTCAAAAAGTTGGGTTAAAACTTGATTTCGGCGAGCCATTTGAGGAATTCCGTCTTCCATTCGCGGCACTCAGCGGTGCCACGTTTCTCGCTGGCGCCAAAGCTATGGCCGCCTGTCTGAAATTGGATGTAACGGTGGTCCACATGGGCTGCGGTCAAGGCCGAGTCGAGGACCACCGAGTTGCGGTAGTCAACTACAGGGTCGTCGACGCAGTTGGCAAGGAAAACCGGCGGGCAGTCGGCTGGGACATGACGTTCCAGTGAGAGCGAATCGCACATCACCGGGTCGCGATGATGCTTCTCGCTGAGCAGTCCACGACGCGAACGCTTGTGGACGTAGGGCTTCACCATGGTCACCACAGGATAGATGGCGCCCACAAAAGCAGGGCGAAGGTTGGTCTCGTTTTCGACCCCTGCGTCTTTGAGGAAGTCGTGATTGTGGAACCAAGCCGTCGACAACGCCAGATGTCCGCCAGCCGAGAAGCCCAACATTCCCACTTTGTCGGGGTTGATATGGTATTCTTCGGCATGGGTACGCACCCATTGCAGCGCCCGTTGTGCATCGGTGATCATATCGGGGTGTTGTCGACCTCTGAAGATGGCTCTGTGGCGGTAAGCAAACGCAGGAATACCAGCGGCGCGGTATTCGAGCACAAAAGCGGAGATGCCTTGGCTTTGCAACCACATGGCAACGGTGTCGCCTTCGTTTTTCTTGTCAAGCCAATAATAGCTTCCTCCGGGACAAACGATGACGGCGGTGCCTGTGGGATTATCGTCGGCCAAGAAAGACGTCAATTTGACCCGTCTACCATAGCTGATGTCCATTCCTTCCCAAATCTTCACCTGTGCCTTCGCCATCCCTGTTAACAATAATAGACTGAATACAAGTATTAATTTCTTCATCTACCTAGGATTTTCATCACTTCCTCCTTCGAGAGCTGGCGGTATTTGTGTTGCATGTCGGCAAAGAAATCCACTTGGAAATACTCCTCGTCGTAGAACGACAGCTTCGAGTTGGTATTGGGGGTGCATTCCAAATAGACGATGTCTTCCAACTTCAGATTCTTTGCTTCACAAATCTGGTCGGCCAGTTTGCGACCAGCGTATGTTACGGAAGTGCCTGGATTGTCTTGATACAACTCGGTCACGATGACGTATGTCTTGCCTTCAGCCTCCCTGATTTTCAGTCCACAGGTCGATTCCATGTCCCATTCGCCCTTAAAGGGAAAAATCTCGTCGTAATATTCTGGTGATACTTTCATGAATTGATAATTGATAATTGAAAATTGATAATTCAAAGATCCTCATTCAGCATTCCTCATTCCTCATTCCTAACGATCAGCTTTTGACTTTCGGTTCTCACATTGACGTTGCGTTTGCTGCGGTCCACATCACGGCCAAACGATTTGTTGATCAAACGACGGTCGCGTTGGCGGTAGGTGCCGTCCTCCATCTCACGCAAGGCCACGTTGCAGAACAAGCGGAACATCTTTGCCTCTTGACTCTCGCTGGCATAGAAGCTCTTCCAAGCGTATTCGTAAAGGTCTTGCAACTTCTCGGGCGTCATGTGTTTGGGCTGGTACACCACCTGACCGGCGTTGTAGTGGTCCCAATCGAAGTCGAAGATGCGGCCTTGACGCAACAGGTCGTCGTGACCTTTGGTGTGCGGGAAAGGCGCAAAAATGGTGAACTCGGCCAAGTCGAGGTCGATTTCACCCAAGAAATCAATCAAGCGTTTGATGTCGTCTTCGGTCTGGTTGTCGAGGCCAAAGAGGATGGTGCCTTCCACGCCGATGCCGTAATCGTGGTAACGCTTCACGCGCTCCTTGATGTAGTCGGAGGTGTCGTAAACGGCTTGATACACATACCAAGCACCTGCTTTGGCGGCCAGGTCGAGCACCTCGGGATCGTCTTCGATGGTGTGGCTGATCCATTTCTTCTTCAACGGTGCGATGGCACGGAAGAGGTCCATCTCCCACTGCTTGTCTTGTGCCAACGAGTTGTCGACGATGAACAGACGGTTGTTGTCGATGCCCGCCATGTCTTCCACCACCTTGTCGACAGGACGCGGACGGAACTTACGGCCGCCGAGATAGGAAACAGCGCAAGGATAGCAACTGAAACGGCAGCCACGGCTGGCATTGAAGAGGTCGACCATCTGAACGCCCTTGTGGTTGTAAAGGTCACGCTTGTAAAGGTCGCGGCGGCAGGGACCCACCGTAGCAATATCCGGCATGTTGCCAATGTAGTTGTAGATCTTCTTCAGGCAGCCGTTCTTCCAGTCTTGGATGACTTGCTCCGAACGACCTTCCGACTCGCCCAAAAACACGCTGTCGACATGGTTCACCATCTCTTCGGCATGCAGCATAGTCGAGATGCCTCCTGCCAAGACGGTTTTACCGCGTTTGTGGTATTCATCTGCAATGGCCCAGCCGCGCTTCACCTGCGTGGTAAGCATCATGGAGAGGGCCACAAGATCGCATTCCTCGTCAAAATCGATAGGTTCCACATTCTCGTCGGTGAACGAAATGTCGACATATTCGGGCAAAGTGGCAGCAAAAGCCACAGGACCATGAGGCGGTAGGTTGAACGTCGTTTGGCCAGGTAGTTTGTTCCACTTCGGATAAATAAGTTTCAGTTTTATAGTGTCCATTTCATATTGTTGAATCTGCAAAAATACAAAAAAAATATATGCTATTCAGTTTTGTTGATTTTGCGGACTATGGCATTGGGTTTCAAGAAGGCCTCCGCCGTCTGTATTGCGGTAAGCGAAACACCGCATAGACCATGAATGTTTACGTTTTGTCCCGTTAAAAACAGGTTCTTAACTTTCGTAAAAACAGACATTTGCGAGAGCATGATGTTGTGGCTGTCTTTCAAGAAGCCGTAGTTGGAACCTTCCTTGTTGCCATAATAGTCGCGGATGGTGAGCGGCGACGAAGCCATGACGAAATCAATTTGGTCTCGGAATCCAGGATGACATTTTTCCATAAAATTGAGCACTTGCTCCGTCATCTGCTGCTTCCATGTTTCGTAGGCCTCTCCCCTATGACCCACCTTGCTGTCTTCCCATTGTTTGACCCATCCGTAGTCCATCTCGCCGATAATAACTATGGTCTCGGCAAACGCACCTTGGTTTTCGATGGCCGGGGTGTAATACATCAGGCTATTCGGCCAATCTTCCTGCCGCAACGCATTGAGGTTGAACTGCGAATCGTACCTTGAAAGGCAATAGTTGGTGTGGTTGACGTAAGGGAAAGCCTTTTCCTTGAATTTCACGTAGACCTTGAAGCTGGAATAGGTCTCGGGAATGGATTGAAGCCTTTTTCGGAACGAAACCGGGAAAGCCTTGTCGCCTACCAAGCGCAAGAGCACATCGGGGTGTACATCTGAGATGTAACCGTCTGCACGATAAGTGTGGCCTTTTCGGGTGACCACTTGTTTTACTTCGTGGTTGTCCACCTCGATTTGGACGACTTCTTCGTTGGCCAACACCTGCCCACCAGCCTCTTCGATGACACCTTTCAGCAAATCGGCCATCTGTTGGCTTCCCCCGACAAACTGGTAAGTGCCACCGATGTGCAGCACCCCCAACAAAGCAGCCATAAAAGCGGGCGTCGTACCTGCCACCCCACCAAAGAGCGGACTGATATAGGACAACAAACCTTTCAGCTTCGGGTCTTTGATATAGCGGTCCATCAATTCATCGTATGGCAGGATGGCGTCTTCCGAAACCGACATGAACATCTGTGAGGGTCGTTCGCGCAAATAAAAGAGATCTTCTTCTTCCGAAAGGGCATACATCTTCTCAACGTAGGCTCTGATGTTGTCCTTTTCAGCGGGGAAAAATTTAGCCAAATAGTTAATATATTGTTCTTTGCCTCTGGGAAGTCGATAGGAAGTACCATCCTCAAGCACCGTCACCACGTCGTAGCCATCCTCGTCCATGGCGCGAAGCGAGAGACGATCCATGATGCCGAGATAAGAGAAGAGTTTGCGCAACTGTCCCACTTCATTGAAACCACCAAACACATGCATGCCCGTGGGGAAACTGACACCTTTTCTCTTGAAGTTCTGCAGGCCTCCACCGATGATGGCATTCTTCTCCAACACCGTCACTTTGTAGCCTTCCTTGGCCAACAAGGCACCAGAGACCAAGCCGCCCAAGCCGCCGCCGATGACAACAACAGTCTTTCGGTTGGCTTCCACCATCTGTTGCCGCACCTTCTCTTCACCCAACAGGTGTTGACACACCGTCATCGTGCCCACCAACACACCCAACATGCCATGTGAGTTGATGTTTTGCCCCACAAGAAGCAGGTTGGAGACCTTGGTCTTAAACGACACCCTGTCGGCGATGTTGTTGACGTTTTTGGCCAGTCCATAGATGGAGCCTTCTGGCGTCAGCGTATAGTCGCGATAAGTCAAGGGAGTGGCGGCATAATAATCGGCCAAAGACTCACGGAAACCGGGAAAATCCTGCTCCACGGCGTCGATAAGACGTTCGGCCATCTCGTGTTTGAACTGCTCGTAGTCCTTGCCCCTGCGGCTAATGGTTGTTTCGCTCCATTGCTTCACCGCATCCATCGACATATAGGCTAAGACGACGCCTCCACGGGCGGTTTTGGGATGAGGCTCATGGCAATGGTGCATATAGAGATAGCCTTGCGGCCAAGTGTCGTCAATAGTTCCGCTCATCTTCCAAGGCGAATCGGTATGGAAGCCATAGAAGTTGGAGTTGTTGTATGGCATAGCCCCTTCCTTAAAACGAAGGAAGAGCGAAAACACCGAGATGGTGTCTGGAATACTCTTGATGCGTGATTTGTATGCTTCGGTGAAAACGCTAGAATCTACCAAATCCACAATTTGCTTGGGGTTGACATCCGAAATGACCACATCGGCAGCGAAGGTCTTGCCGTTTTCAGTCACCACGCCCGTAGCTTTCTTGCCTTCCACCAGGATTCGGCTCACCTTGTGACGGGTCAGGATGGTGCCGCCATATTGTTCAAGCACCTGACGCAAGGCTTTCACGATGGCGTCGCTACCACCCACGATGCGAAAGGCACTTTTGTTGTAGAAATCGAAGATGAAAGCATGGGTGGCAAAGGGCGTCTTGTCCTTTTGTGCGGCATAGAGCGAAAGGTTGCCTACCAACACCTCACGCAGCAAAGGGTCGGTGATGGTTTGGTCGATCACCTCGCTCAGGCTTTGGTACAACAACTTGTCGTCAATAAAACGGTTCTCGTCGACACTGTGGAGCAAATCGCGGAAGGGTGACAAACTGGCCACCTGCTCCACCAAGTCGCAATAGCGCTCAAGGTTTTCCCTTTGCGAAGGGAAACGCTGTGCAAACTGCTCAACGAAAGCCTCGCGACCGTTGGGAAAGGCAAAACGTTCGCCTTGCAGTGACACCATATCGTAAGCCTGAGAATCCAAGCGATTGAACTGAACTTTATCTTTGATTTCGAGGTAGTTGAAATAATGCGAAAGCACCT
>Ga0310691_10003979_pt1 | contig 17012 bp, 16 predicted proteins | sample 176DNAGHGlowgp2_FD_203887 | JGI IMG/M metagenome (GOLD analysis project Ga0310691, IMG submission 203887) | Sheep rumen microbial communities from Palmerston North, Manawatu-Wanganui, New Zealand - 1766 DNA GHGlow gp2 (v2) (version 2) | ecosystem: Host-associated > Mammals > Digestive system >...
AAGGGAAGCCGTTTTTCCCGCAAATTTTTCTTTTTTCGCACAGGAATAAGCTCCAACAGAAAATTCAACGGACAGACATAACCACAAAACAAGCGTCCGCCCAGAATAGCGGCCACCGTCAACGGCAGGGCCGAAAGCAGCAGCGGCATCCAGAGGTTCCTGCCTGCCAGCGTGATTTCCAGAGCCGTCAGCGGGTCAGTCAACGCCACCCCCAGCAAATCTGCAGAAATATATGTACCATACCAAAAAAGATCCACATACCATATCGGCAGCAGTAATATGACAATAAAGAAAATTTGGATAATTTTGCGAACAAATCGTACGGACGACCTCATACCGCACCCCCTAATCATTCCTTGGCTTCACGGTAGCAGCCTTTTGCGGACTGGCAATGCATACATTTTCACAGCGTCCACAACCGGTACAATAATCCGGATCTACCGTAGGGTATTTGTAATTTTCCAGTTTAATCGCCTTGTCATAAAAAGGACAGGCCGCATGACACACCCGGCAGTCTTCCCCCTTCCTTGCCAGACAGATATCCTTGTCAATCTCTGCCAGCCCCATGCGCACCTTTTCCTTGGGAACGGGTTTCAAGGCTCCAGCCGTGCAAACCTCCACGCATTTCATGCACAGGTCACAGTAACCCTCCAGCGGCACAATGTATGGGGTGCCGATAGCCAGTCCCTGCTCGCCATGCGCAATCTTGATACAGCCCAGGGGACAGATTTCGGCACACTTGCCACAGCGGGCACAGGTTGCCAGAAAAATCTCCTCAGGTTCTGCTCCCGGCGGCCGGATAAAATCCTTTCCTGCTCCGCCACTTTTGCCCGCTCCCAAAAACAATCCCAGCAGGCCTCCACCCAAGGCCATTTTGCTGAACGTCCTCCGATCCATACAATCCCCCCTCCTTATGGATAACGCTTGCCTACTTTACATTATACTCTTTCTTATCCTGTCGTTTATGTTGCTATGGTCACCATATAAAAAAATTATAGTCACACTTGCCAAAAAGGCAGCGACCAGATATTTACGAATCTCCCATACCCTTTCACTGCCTGTTGCTGCTATGCTTCGTCTTCTGTCGTAATATAACTTGGATACAGCCCTAAAACGCCGTCTGCCTTCTCAATATCCTGACTCAGGTTATGCAAAGCTGTTAAATTTTCGGCCTCCACCATAAGGATAAGTTCTCCCTGGGGCGTCGTCTCTTCCACACTGACTCCTGAAAGGCCTGCCAAATATGTCCGCAAAGAACTTTCCGCCTTTGGTTTCATCTTAAGTATCATGCTGCCCAGAGCCATGCACATCCATCCCTTCCCAAATACATACTCCATTTGTCGTTACTATTCTCCAAGGCCAGCTGAAATTCCTGCCTGACCTGCTTTCGCTTTGCAAATAATCTGTGTCATTGTCTCCATGGGACAATCCTCTCAGGAGCGCAGCTTGAACTCTTTGTAATATTTGTTACTGCATAACTGTCATAAACTTGTTAACATGAAGCCATGTTAATGACGAGGAGGAATATTTATGAGCGCATTTTTAGGCTCGATACACTTTTGGATGTATGACAAGATTCAGGTTCAGGAGGAAATAATCCGCCGTGTGGCAGCTGCGGCAGAAGAAAAAGGCTGGCTGACTGCGGATGAGACCACAGCATATAAAAACGATGAAACCCGTCCACTGAATGAAATCATTGATGAAGCCAATATTCACGGCTGGTTGTCCGCATGTATTGAAAATGTTGAAACCCGCTATGCGGCGTTAGTGACGAAATTGCTGGCACACCATGAAGAACGTCTGGACATGCTGAAGGACATTGTATTCAATTTGGGCGCAGAAAAAAATACAGGAACCAATTTGACCGCTCAGGAATGTTATAAGTTCATCGACAGCTGCACTTTGGACGGCATGCCCTGTGATGGTGTCAACATCGTCACGGATAAAAGCGAGGATTCCTTCACCTGGGAACAACGCTTTGATGTCCATAGCACATATTGGACAAAAGTTGGTGGAAATCCAGAACATTATCACGACCTGCGAAATCACCTGATAGCAGGGCTGCTAGCCAAAACATCTTTTTCTTTATTCGCAGAAGCAGGCCGCTATAAACTGCTTGCTTAAATTGTGAAGGACATATTTAGCCCAAACGGCATTTTAACCGCTGATATAGACACAGCCGGTTAAAATGCCGTTTTTTCTCCTGCCCAAATTGATTTTTGTTACATCAGTGATTCATAAATCCTTAAAATTTGCCAAGTAGGCGCACCCGCCCATAAGATTTCTTGCCTTAAAGCCCTTTTGGCGCAACATTCTTTCCATGAAATAGCCGTTGAGGCCTGTCTTGCAGGCCAGCAGGATGGTGCGCTGCTTGTCCAGCTTGTCTAAATTTCTTCGCAGCTGCTCTGCGGGAATATTCACCGCCCCATCAATATGTCCTTCACTATACATTGCCGGAGAGCGCAGGTCAATGACCATCGCTCCCTGCTCTATGACCTGCCCCAGTTCAGCGGGGCGCAGTGGATTTGCCAAACCATTGAGGATATTATCCGCATAATACCCTGCCATATTCAGCGGAGCCTTGGCCGCACCAAAGGGCGGCGCATAGGAAAGCTCAATGTCAATCAAATCATAAACTGTCCCGCCAAACTGCAGTACAGCCGCCACGGTATCAATGCACTTATCCACGCCGCTTTTTCCGATAGCCTGAGCGCCCAGCACCTTCCCGTCCTGCAAGCTGAAAATCATCTTCAAGGCAAAGACCTCAGCCCCGGGGTAATAGGTCACATGGGATGTGGGATAGGTCAAAGTATAGCGGTAATCCTTGCCATACACGAGCCCTTCCCGTTCCAAAGCCCGTTCATTCTTGCCCGTGGAGGCTGCCGTAAGGCCAAAGACCTTCAGGATGGAACTTCCTACCACGCCTTTGTATTGTCTTTTTCTGCCGGCAATATTGTCAGCGGCCAGCCTTGCCTGCCGATTGGCTGGGCCTGCCAGAGCCAAAGCAGCTTCCTTCCCGGTCTGATGGTCAAAGGTCATCACGGCATCACCTACGGCATATACGCCTTCTGCACTGGTCTGCATGTACTCATTGACCAGAATATGCCCTCTTTCACCAATACGGATGCCGCTGTCCGACAGGAAGGCCGTATCTGGCCTTACGCCAATGGCCAGTACCACAAGATTAGCTGGCAGCGCTGTCCCATCAGCCAGATGTACTTCCAGTTCATCATCATTTACAGAGACAAACTCCTGCACGCCGCGGCCAAGGAGCAAATTGACTCCATTCTGACGCAGTTCTTTTTCTGCCAGCACAACCATATCATTATCAAAAGGCGCGAGTATATGCGGCACCGCTTCCACCAATGTGACATCCATGCCCCGTTCCCTGAGATTCTCCGCCGCCTCCACGCCGATAAATCCGCCACCAACTACCACAGCTTTGCCCTTGGCATAACGCTGGGCCAGCTGGCGCATAGCATCTGCATCCGGCACATTCCTAAGAGTCACGATATGCGGATGGTCAATGCCGGGAATAGGCGGACGCAGCGGCTTGGCACCGGGAGAAAGCACCAGTGCATCATAATTTTCTGCGTATTCCTTCTCTCCGGCCTTGATGGTGACTATCTTCTGCTTCGTATCCACGTGGATAACCTCGCTCTGGATACGCACATCCACATTGAATAAATTGTGGAACCGCTCCGGCGTCATAAGCAATAATTCATCCCGCTCGGGAATCGTACCTCCCACATAATAGGGCAAACCGCAATTGGCAAAGGAAATCTCTCTGCCCCGCTCCACCAAAACAATTTCTGCCCCTTCATCCAAGCGGCGAAGCCTAGCTGCTGCCGTAGCACCGCCTGCAACACCGCCGACAATAATATACTTACTCATTTTTCCTGCACACCTTTCATCGTTTCATCATTTTCACTGCCTGCTTTCGCTTTGCAAATAATCTGTGTCATTGTCCCCATCGGGCAATAAACACACCAGGAGCGCGGCTTGTATAAAAGCATCGTTAGAATGCCCAAAATTGCTGAGGTCAGCATCAGGCTGTAAAAGCCAAAAGCAAACTGGGACACCCAAGGGTCTGCCGCCGTGCGATAATCAAAATGCCAGGGCACATCTAACGTCCAGAAAAAAATCACCACTTCGCTAAGGCTTGCTGCCCCGGCACAAACCTGATAAGTGCCAAACAGCATATTACCAAACATAACCAAAAAGAATACCATAAAGCCATAGCGAAACGCCTTGCTCTTCATCCAGCCCGGCATATCCTTTTGACGGGAAAAACCCTTTTGACTGCCCAGCATCCGCAACAGCTGCCCACGGTCACAGTAGCGGTTGCAGACCCCCTTGCTCCCCTTCCCGATTGCAAAAATGAGCGGCAGGAAAAAGCTGATAAGCCCCAGCCAGGCAAAGAGGATGTTAAAAAATCCCATGGTGAAATAAATCACCGACCAAATCCAGAGATAGTTGTACCAATGTTGTTTCATAATCTCTCCTCAATTTTAATAATAGAGGCCGGGCACTCTCTGGCGCACAGCCCGCAGCCTACGCACAGAGACTCATCCACTACCGAGTAACTGCCCTTCCATATTTTTATGGCCTTGCGCTTGCAAACCGCCTCACACGCCCCGCAAGCGGCACATAATTCCCGCCGGGGAACTGCCTTGCGCTTTGCTATTTTATTTTTCACTTTGAATTTCCTTTCTCATGCTTCTGCCTGCCAAACAGTATTTCCAGAAGTTTTATAACCCTGTCATCTTTTAGGGAATACCACACCTCCAGTCCCTGACGCTCCCCTTCAATAATTCCAGCCTGCCGGAGTTTCCCCAGCTGCTGTGAGATAGTGGACTGCGGTACATCCAGGCATCCCTGCATATTCGTCACATTGCAGGCGCCCTTCCGCCATAGCCTGCGCACAATGCAAAGACGGACAGGATGAGCAATAGCCTTGAGCATTTCTGCCGCCTCCTCCAGCACTTCACGATCCTTTATCAATTCCTAATCACCTCTTCAAATGCGACTCTATAACTCTATATCCTTATATTACGTTTTTACGATGCAAATGTCAACATGCTGGTTTGTAAAAGTGCTCCTCTTATTTCTGACATTTGAAGCAGGCAAACGAACCGATGTTTGTTACCTGTACATCTTTATAAAGCAAACGCAATTTTTCCTGCAAGCTGTCCAGATTATCAAAGGGCGGCGTAAAATAACCGCGATAACTGCAGAAAGTCTTTACAAACAAATCCGTTACAACATTTTGACCGCTGATGTAAACACAGCCGGTAAAAATGCCATTTTTTTGCAGCACCCTCCAGGTTTCCCGAAAAGCAGACGGCTTGTCGGGAAAGGCATGGAAACCATTGATGGACAGCACTAAGTCAAAGCTGTTATCCACAAACGGAAGTTGCCCCACATCTCCGGCTAAGAATTTCAGGCGAAATAAATCCATAGCTACGGCTCTTTCCCGTGCTTTGGCCAGCATTTCCTGAGAAAAGTCCAGACAGGTGATGTCTGCGCCCGGCAGGTCACAATAAACAGGCAGGGACAAGGCACCAGTGCCCACCGGCACTTCCAGCATCCTGCCGTCAAAACCTGCCGGTATACCGCTAAAAGCCTGCGCGATATACTTGCGGTAATTCTCTTCTGGCAAGCCCCAGAACAGCCGCAGGGCCAGCCGTCCCAGCATGGAGCTATTGGTCATCATGCCGTCATAGCGGGAGGCACGAATCCCTATCCGCTGATAAGCCCGCCTTACCTCTGCATAGCGCTGCATGTCAACTCCTCCCTTACAATCCTTTTCTTCTTGAAAGTATAGCAAATGACAATCATTTACTCTGTAATTTTTCTCACACGACATACGGTTTTTTCCACAGTTTTCTTGAACAGTGATATTTATCACATGAAAAAAATCACAAGTAAGTTAAAATAATAGCCAACATAAATGTGTTAATTATTTTGAGGGAGGGATGTCAACGTGAGCAATATATTTAAGAAACTCATGTATCTTGTTCCGAAAGAACATTCTGACAGTGGCCATCAGCAATTAAATGAAGGTGGCCGGGAGTGGGAAAATACCTACCGTGACCGCTGGTCTTTTGACAAGTGCGTCCATTCCACGCATGGCGTGAACTGCACCGGCTCCTGCAGCTGGAACATCTACGTCAAGAACGGTCTGGTGGCCTGGGAAAATCAGATTCACGATTACCCGGAAACCGCTCCGGATATGCCGGATTTTGAACCCCGGGGCTGCCCGCGCGGCGCTTCTTTTTCCTGGTATCTCTACAGCCCCCACCGCATCAAATATCCCTATCTGCGGGGAGAACTGGCGCAGCTTTGGCGGGAAGCGAAAAAAAATCACCAGACCGTGCTGGAAGCCTGGCAGAGTATTGCGGGTGATCCTGCCAAGATGAAAAAGTATAAGGAAGCCCGTGGGCTGGGCGGCTTTGTGCGCTCCACCTGGGAAGAAGCCTCGGAAATCGTGGCGGCTTCCATGATTCACTCTGCCGTCAAATACGGCCCGGACCGTAACTTCGGCTTTTCCGTCATCCCGGCCAAGTCCATGCTCTCCTATGCGGGTGGCCTGCGCTTTATGCAGCTGATGGGTGGAGCTGGCCTGTCCTTTTACGATTGGTATGCAGATTTGCCACCTGCCAGTCCGCAGGTCTGGGGCGACCAGACGGATGTGCCGGAGTCTTCCGACTGGTATAATGCCGGTTACATCATCACCTGGGGCTCCAATGTTCCCCTGACCCGTACCCCTGATGCCCATTTCCTGACGGAAGCCCGCTATAAAGGCACCAAGGTAGTATCTATTGCCCCTGACTACGCCGAATCCACCACGGTGGCCGACACCTGGATTCCCCTGAAGGTTGGCAGCGATGCGGCTCTGGCCATGGCCATGGGACATGTCATCCTCAACGAATACTATTGGGGCGAACCGGCTGAATTCTTTGTGGAATACACCCGCAAATACACCGACTTCCCCTTTCTGGTTCGTGTGGAGGAAAACAACGGCAAATATCAGCCCACACGCTTCCTCAACGGTGCGGATATGGGCCGTGAAGACAAGCACGCTGACTTCAAGCATTATGTCATTGACGAACAGACGGGCAAAATCGCTATCCCCAACGGCACCATGGGTGACCGCTGGGATCGCAAGGACAAATGGAACCTGAAAGAAGAAAACAGCGATAACGGTGAAGCTATTATCCCACAGTTATCCGTACTGAAAGACAAGGATGAAATCGTAGAAATCCAGCTGCCATATTTCGGCAATGAACGGGAAGAGCGCACGCTTACCCGGGCCATCCCCGTCAAAAAGCTAAAAACAGCAGCCGACGAAGTGCTTGTAACCACCGTCTACGATTTGACACTGGCCAATTATGCCATTGACCGGGGCATCGGCGGCGAGGCTGCCAGCTCCTACGAGGAGGATATTCCCTACACGCCCAAATGGCAGGAAAAATACACCGGCGTGCCTATGGATACGGTAATCCATACGGCCCGGGAATTTGCCGATAACAGCCTCAAGACCAAGGGCCGCACCATGGTCATCATGGGTGGCGGCATCAATCATTGGTTCCATGCCGATGTAGTCTACCGCACGATTCTCAATCTCCTGCTCTTTGTGGGGGCCGAAGGCCGTAATGGCGGTGGCTGGGCCCATTATGTAGGCCAGGAAAAGCTCCGTCCGGCAGAAGGCTGGCAACGCATTATGACCGGACTTGACTGGAAGAAGCCGCCGCGGCTGCAAAACAGCACTTCCTTCTATTATTTCGCCACCGACCAATGGCGCAGTGATGAAATTGACATGTCAGATTTGACGGCAGAAGGTGTCAAGCCCCGCTACCGTCATGCCGGTGACTATAACGTCATGGCAGCAAGACTTGGCTGGCTGCCCTCCTATCCCACCTTCAACAAGGGGGGCCAGCAGCTCCATGATGAAGCCCAAGCTGCGGGGCTGGATGTGAAGACATACATCGTCAACAGCCTCAAGGCCAAGAGCCTCCAATTTGCCGTGGAAGACCCTGATAATCCGGCCAACTTCCCCCGCAATCTCTTTATCTGGCGCAACAACCTCATTGGCTCCTCGGCCAAGGGCCACGAATTCTTCCTCAAATATCTTTTAGGCACGAAGAACGGCCTGTTCTCTGAGGAAGAATGCCCCAAACGCCCGGAAGAAATCAAATGGCGGGATGAAGCAGAACTGAATCAGCTCAGTGGTGCCGCCAACGGCAAACTGGATTTGCTGATTGATTTGGACTTCCGCATGGCCAGCTCCGCGCTCTATGCCGATGTAGTTCTGCCCACAGCTACCTGGTACGAGAAGGATGATTTGTCCTCCACGGATATGCATCCCTTTGTTCATCCCTTCCAGGCCGCCGTTGACCCTATGTGGGAAGCAAAGACCGACTGGGAAATCTTTAAGACCCTGGCCAAAAAAGTTTCCGAAGTGGCCAAGGAAGCAAATGTTAAGCCCTACCATGATGTGGTGGCCATGCCCATCCAGCACGACAGCGAGGGGGAAACCGCCCAGCCTGCGGGAAAAATCTGCGACTGGAGCAAGGGCGAGTGCGACCCCATCCCCGGTAAGACCATGCCGAACCTCATGGAAACAGAACTTGATTTCACCAAAGTTTACGAAAAGTGGATTGCCTTAGGCCCCGGCGTGGCCGAAAAGATGGGCAGCCTATCCATGAGCTGGGATTCTACCGATGAATACGCCGAAATCGGCAAGCGCAACGGCACCATCCAGAACAAGGACTTTATCTCCTATGGCATGCCTTCCATTGCAGATGCCAAGCAGGCCGCCGATGCGGTGATGGGCCTTTCCACAACCACCAACGGCAAAGTAGCCGTCAAAGCCTGGAAATCTCTGGAAAAGGAAACGGGCCTTAGCGGCCTCACTAAACTTGCCCAGGATCGTGAGCACGAACGCTTTACCTTTGAGCAGGTAGCTGTGCAGCCAAGGGAAACCATTACCTCGCCGACCTTTACGGGCAGCAATCAGAACCGCCGTTATACTCCCTTCACCACCAGCGTGGAGGAACTCGTGCCCTTCCGCACCATCACGGGACGGCAGTCCTTCTATCTCGACCACGAGATGATGCACGAAATGGGCGAGGCCATGGCTACCTACAAGCCCATCCTCGACTATCTGCCCATCAAGAACAAGCTGGGCGGAGCAAAAGAAATTACCCTGAAGTATCTTACCCCCCATAACAAATGGAGTACCCATTCCATGTACTTTGACAGTCAGCAGCTGCTGACATTGTTCCGGGGCGGTCAGACCGTCTGGTTCAACGAAAAGGATGCCGCCGAAATCGGCGTTCAGGACAATGACTGGGTGGAACTCTACAACCACAACGGCGTAGTGGCTTCAAGGGCCGTGGTCTCGCCACGGCTGCCCCGGGGGGTGATCTATATGCACCATGCCCAGGACAAACATATCAATGTGCCTGGCAGCAAGATTACCGGTACACGGGCCGGCACCCACAACACGCCCACACGGATTCACATGAAGCCCACCCATATGATTGGGGGCTATGGACAATTAAGCTATGGATTCAATTATTATGGCCCCACCGGCAACCAGCGGGATATGTATGTGGTGGCCCGCAAGATGGAGGAGGTAGATTGGCTTGAAGATTAAAGCCCAGATTTCCATGGTCATGAATCTTGACAAGTGCATTGGCTGCCATACGTGCTCCATCACCTGCAAGAATGTCTGGACCAACCGCCAGGGTGCGGAATACATGTACTTCAACAATGTGGAGACCAAACCCGGCATCGGCTATCCCAAACATTGGGAAAATCAGGAAAAATGGCAGGGCGGCTGGGAACTCAAAAACGGCGAGTTGCGCCTGCGTTCCGGCTCAAAGCTGGAACGGTTGGCCAAGCTCTTTTATCACCCCGACCAGCCCGAAATGGACGATTATTACGAGCCTTGGACTTACGATTACGAAACGCTCATCAACACCAAGCGCAAGAATCATCAGCCTGTGGCCCGTCCCCGTTCCCTGATTACCCAGCAGCGCATGGAGATAAAATGGGGGCCCAACTGGGAGGACGATTTGGCCGATGGCCAGTCGGCCCGCCAGGACTACAATCTCAAAAACATGGGCACGGATATCACCATGGAATTTCATGACCTCTTTATGAAATATCTGCCCCGGGTCTGCAATCACTGCCTGAATCCCGCCTGCGTAGCTGCCTGCCCCTCCGGGGCCATCTACAAGCGGGACGAGGACGGCGTGGTGCTGGTATCCCAGGAGGGCTGCCGGGGCTGGCGTCACTGCATTCCTGCCTGCCCCTACAAGAAGGTCTACTTCAACTGGAAGACCAATAAGGCGGAAAAATGCATTTTCTGCTTCCCCCGCCTGGAAAACGGCCTGCCCACAGTCTGCAGCGATACCTGCGTAGGACGGCTGCGCTATATGGGCGTGCTGCTCTACGATATGGACAAGGTAAAGGACGCTGCTTCCACGCCCCATAAGGGTGAGATTTATCACAGCATGCTGGATATCATCCAAGATCCCTTCGCCCCGGAGGTCATCAAGGCTGCTAAGGCCTCAGGCGTTCCAGCCAACTGGTTACTGGCGGCACAAAATTCCCCGGTCTACCGCCTGATTAAAGAATGGCAGATTGCCCTGCCCCTGCATCCTGAATACAGAACCCTGCCCATGGTCTGGTATGTGCCGCCCCTCTCGCCGATTACCCGCAGAGCCGAGGCCGATGTCTATCTGCCGGCGGTGGAAGATATGCGGATTCCGCTTACATATCTTGCCGAGCTCTTTGCCGCAGGCAATACCGCCATCGTTTCCCGCGTCCTCCAGCGGCTGCTGGATATGCGCACGTTTATGCGCAGCCGGGAAACCGGGGAAAAACTCTCCCGCAAACTGGAATATGACGAGGAAACCTACCTTGCCATGTACCGCCTGCTGGGCATTGCCAAGTACAAGGAACGCTTCAATATTCCGGCGGGACTGCAGGGCGAAACAAAAGATAAAATGCGAGAGCTGCAAGGCAGCTGCGGCTATAACTGTCCCGGGGGGTGCTAAGGATGACACAGACTAACGAATATCAGGATACGCTGTCGCTGGTGGCCTGGCTCTTTGCCTACCCCACGGAAGAATGGTGGGCCAAATTGCCTGACTGCCGCCAAGTGACAGATAACCTTTCCCATCAGCAAAACAGGCAGATCATCACCGACACTCTGGATTATATCGAAACCATGGGACATAAGGAATATGAAGAACTCTATGTTCGCACCTTTGAATTCTCCAATAATACCAACCTCTACTTAACCATGCATGACCGCACGGACTTTGGCAAGCAGGCCAGAGAAATGCTGGAATTCAAAAATCTCTTTTTGGATAATGGCTATGATTTGGACAAGGAACTGCCGGACTTTTTGCCTGCCCTGCTGGAACTTACCGCTCATATTTCCCAATCCCAGGCTTGCCAGGTGCTGTCCCTGGCAAGACCGAAAATCGAATTGCTGCGCCAGCGTTTTGTGGAGGCCAGACTGGCCCATACCTTCCTGTTGGATGTAATTCTGACCGAGGCCGATGAATTAGAGGGGGTGAGTGCATGAATGAATTTATGTATGGCATAATGCCCTATATTGCCCTAACCATTTTCGTCGGCGGCACCATCTTCCGCTATACCGTGTATGAGCGGAACTGGACCACCAAATCCAGCGAGTTTCTCTCCAAAAGAGATTTGAAATGGGCCAATCCCCTTTTCCATATTGGTCTTCTAATGGCCTTTGGCGGGCACTGTATTGGCATTCTCGTGCCGAAGTTTGTCACCGAGGCGGCGGGCACCGATGAGCATATGTATCATCTCGTGAGCCTTGCCGGAGGGCTGCCTGCGGCGGTGCTGTTTCTGGGCGGCTTCTTGCTACTTTTGAAACGGCGCTTTGCCGCCAGCGAACGCATGGCCGTAAACACCAGCAATATGGACAGGCTTCTCTATCTGGTACTGTTCCTTACCATCCTGTCCGGCACCATCGGCACGGTAAGCAATATTCCCGGCGGCTTTGACTACCGGGAGAGCATTTCCCCCTGGTTCCGCTCCCTGCTGCTGATGCAGCCGGATGTGCGCCTGATGGATAATGTTCCCCTTGTCTTCCAATTTCATATGCTCATGTGGATGCTGACCGCCATACTGTTCCCCTTTACCAGGCTGGTGCATTGTCTCAGTTTCCCCTTTGAATACCTCTTCCGCAGCAATATTATTTACCGGAAGAAGTAAACAAGTTCTTACAAGAAAAAGCAGCGGCAGCATCATCATGATGCACCGCTGCTTTTTTCACTCTATATTGCACACATCCCGGCCGCAATTCTCACATTGAATCGCTTCTTTGAGATAGTCTATATCCCGGATGAAGATCAGATGCCCCCGATATTCGATAATCCCGGCTTTCTTCAGTTCCCCCAGCATCCTGTTCAGGCTCTCCCGAGCCGTGGCGGAATAATTGGCCAGCTCCTGATTGGTCAAGGGCACCGAGATAAGGATACCGCCATCCACCTCCTTGCCATAGCTGTTGGCCAACCGAATAAGCGTGGAATAGAGTGCACCCTTCTTGCCATAGAGCAGCAAATCCCGGAATTTGGTATGCTGCCTGCGCATATGGGCGCTGATAATCCGCAGAATGTTGATGCTCATCTGCGGACGTTTTTCCAGATAGCTTTGCAGCACGGGAAACTCGATGGCATAAACCTCCGCCGCACTCTGGGCAATGGCATTGAAAATATAGGTGGGGTTGTCGTCAAAGAGGGGCAATTCTCCGATAATGCTGCTGCGCGTGGCTAGCCGCAGGGACAACGCCCTCCCGCTGGAAGCATATTTCGTGATAAAAATCTGCCCCGTCCGCACGATGTAAAAATACTTCGCCGGGTCGCCCTCGTGAAAGAGATACTCCCCATCATGCAGCATGATGATTTTGCCGGGAATTTCATAAAGCTGCCGTACCAATGATTCCATGACCTTACCTCGCTTAAATTTAATCCTTTCCCTCAAGCATACTAAAATTTTCCCTTTTCAACTGTGATATTTGTTACTGCTGTGGTGAGACTTGTTACTTACTTATTGATATTCTTCAATTATACTTAATACAAATCAATACTAATGTGAGTTAAAGGACAGGTGATTAACAGATGTCAACGACTAAAGACTTATCCTTCCTCGGGGACAATCCTTCCCGTCAGGATATATTAAAACATTGGGAGCCGGAAGACAGTACCTTCTGGGAAAAATACGGAAAAAAAATAGCCAAACAGAATTTGGCGGTTTCCACCTGGGCACTGGTCTTGTCCTTCGTGGTCTGGACTCTCTGGGCCACCATTGCCGCCAAGCTCAATACGGCGGGCTTTCATTTCAGCGATGAACAGATTTTCACGCTGGCCGCGCTGCCGGGGCTGGTGGGCGCCACCGGGCGCCTCTTCTACACATATCTGCCGGGGCTGTTAGGCGGCAAGACTTCCACCTTCATCACTACGGCCTTGCTGCTCCTGCCCATTATCGGGCTTGGCAATGCCTTGCAGGATACTGCCACTTCCTATGACACCTTTGTCCTACTGGTGGCCTTTATCGGCATTGCGGGAGCTAACTTCTCTGCCTCCATGGCCAATATCGGCTTTTTCTTCCCCAAGGCCAACAAGGGGCTGGCTCTGGGCATCAATGCAGGCGTGGGCAACTTAGGCGTATCCCTTATCTATCTGACGGCTCCTCTGCTGTTAGGCTGGAATCTGTCCGGCCTTTTTGGCGCGGGCCTGCCTGCCGCTGATGGTTCGCTGCTTTATCTGCAAAATGTCTGCTACTTCTGGGCGATTCCCACCGTACTTACGCTGGTGCTTATCTGGCTCTTTATGGACAATCTGCCCCTGCCCAAACAAAGTCCCAAGAGCATCCTTTCCATCTTTGGCAATAAGCACACCTGGCTGATGTGCTGGATTTATACCTGCGGCTTCGGCTCCTTTATCGGCTTTTCTGCCGCCCTGGGCCTCTTGGTCGCCAAGGAATTTCCCGAAGTTTCCTTCTCCATGGCCGCGTTCTTAGGGCCCTTTATCGGTGCCGGCGTCCGGCCCCTGGGTGGCTGGCTGTCGGATAAAATCAATAGCGGCTCCCGGGTCACGCTGCTGTCCCTCTTTGTAATGCTGGGAGCCAGCCTCGTAACGCTCATGGGCATTCAGGCTCATAACTTCATCATGTTCTTCGGTTCCTTCCTGCTGCTCTTTCTCACCACCGGCTTTGTCAACGGCGCCTCCTTCCGCATGATTCCCTATATCTTCAACAATCCCTTCCATGCTTCGCTGGTGACGGGCTTCACCGCCGCCATTGCGGCCTACGGTGCCTTCCTCATCCCGAAAATCTTTGGCTGGTCCTACAGCTCCTACCAGAGCGTTACGCCTGCCTTCTATATCCTGATTGCCTTCACAGTCAGCACCATTATCATCACCTGGTATTTCTACGACCGCAAAAATTCCGGCCAGCACTGCTGACCGCCGAAGAACAAAAACGCCCTAAAGGCCGCTGCATCCCCCGATGCAGCGGCCTTTACCCTATTCTATAAACTTATCTGGTGCGGAACTTGTTCACGCTTTCCTTCAGGGAATCGGAGAAATTGGACAGCTCCGTGCTGGAAGCCGCACACTCCTCGGAAACGGCGGAATTGTCGGTAACCACGCCCAAAATATCCTGGGACAGGGAGCCGACTTCCTCCATCTTTTGCTGCTGGGTAAGGCTCTGCTCCTTCATCTTTTGGAAGGCTTCATCCACCACCGCAGTATTTTTGGATGTACCGGACAAGGATTCAGCAGCTTTGTTCACCACTTCCGTCCCCCGGTCAATGGCAGCCAGAGCATTCGAAATGAGTTGCTGGATATTCTGCGTAGAGTCAGCAGACTGTTCAGCAAGTTTTCTTACATTTTCCGCTACTACAGCAAATCCCCGGCCAGCTTCCCCGGCTCTTGCAGCCTCAATGGACGCATTCAGCGAGAGCAGCGCCGTCTGGCTGCTGATTTCATCCAGCGTGCTCAAAATGGTGCGGATTTCCTGTGAAGCCGTGCCGATTTCCTGCATGGCCTTTACCACGTTATCCATCTGTTCCTGGGTGGCGGCAATGCTGTCCTTCGTCTGCCTGCGGGCCTCTAAGGCATTATCCACCAGCGAATCCACCTTCGCATTTTCATCAATGGCTTCCTGAATCTTGGTCTGAAGGTCCTGCACCGTTTCATTCTGCTTCATGGCTCCTTCGGCAAGACTCTGGGAAACCTTGGACACTTCGCCCGCACTGACTGCTACGCTGCTTGCCATGTCGCCCATGTTCTGCATTTCCTGACACAACGTTCGGCGAATATGGGCGATATTTTCCTGAATCGGCGCATAATCACCGATATACTTCATATCCGTGGTGGTAACCAAATCTCCGCCCGCCATGGTATCCAAATTCTTTTCAATATCCTGCACATAGCCCAGAATTTCCTGCCGCATTTCATTGAGCAGGTCATAAAGGGCGCCGATTTCATCTTTGCGGGGATAGGTAAGCTTTTGCGACATATGGCCTTTGGCCAGCTGATTCACACTGCCCTCCAAGGCGGCAAGCGGCTGCACCACCCGTTCTTCAAAGGTTCCCGTCACTCGTTTGAGCACGATATACACGGCTGCGATAAAGGCCGCCAGCAGAATATAGAGAATCACCGCCATCACGTCCACCATGGTCTGCGCTGCATCCACCATGGCATTGGTCTTGTCAAAATAGGTTTCGCTGACTTCCAGCAAATGCGCAGGATTTTTGCTCTGCTGATAATCGGCTATGGCAGGCTTTACCTCGCCCTGCCAGTATTTTTCCACCTCATCACGGCGAGCCGGAAAACTGCCGATATGCATGCGGCTGCTCATCCCGGAAAGCAGCCCCTCAATCTTGGCCGTGGTCTTGCTGGCATCCGCTCCCGCCAGCACCTGCTTCACAATACGCTGACTGCCGCCGCGAACCACGCCGGCATCATTCACCAGCGCCACATAACTGGTGAACAGATAGAGGCTGAAGCCCACAATCGCCACCACTGCTGCCACCATCAGAAAAATTCTGCGCAAGTACAGCCGAATTACACCGGCAATCGTTTCTTGTCCCATCAATTTTAACACTTCCTTTTCCATATTCTCCAAACATCTACTATCCCCATTTTACCAAATTATAACAAAAAAAATCCTATGATTAAGTGACTGACATCACTTAATCATAGGATTTACCAATTTTTACGTTTTTAAGATTTCAACGCCTCATTGAGTTCTTTTCGGTCAAGTTTGCCTTCCTTTACCATATCGTCAATCCATTCCCCGTGATGGGCATTGGCGTACTCGGCTTTGACCGTACCATCCTGCATACCATGGAAGGAATCCGGATTTACCACCGTGGCCAGATAGATGTGACCGATAGCACCGGCAAAGGCAATTGCGGCACAGAAGCTGTGCAGCGGAATCATCCAGGCGCGAATGCTGCTGTCAACGACACCCTCACCGAACCACAGCACGGCACCGGAAATCACCAGCACAGCCCAAGAGGCAAGCTGAAAGGCAATGTTCATGCGCTCGCCGCCATTATAGAATCCCTGCTTGGGCATATCTTTCGGGTGCACACCGATAAGTTCCACGGGGAACTTCACGAGGAAGGTAATATCCTTGCCGTTGAACTTAAAGACTTCCGAGAACATGCGCCAGATACCTTCCCGCGCCGTAATCAGCCCCACAATGGGGTTAAGTACAAAGATTACGGCAAAGAAGCGATGCGCGTTCTGCAAAGTCGCAGGCCCGAACATATCATAGAGGAAACGGAAGGTATCCGCATACAGGGGCAGAGCCGTCAAAAACAGCATAAAGAAGCAGATGGCGTTAATCCAATGCAGATAGACAAAGCCTTTCGTATGGCGTTTGACGTAGTTTTTATTCACCAGCATCTTATTTGTCCCCCTTTCCGCGCATTGCCGCCAGGGCAG
>Ga0310691_10003981_pt1 | contig 17010 bp, 9 predicted proteins | sample 176DNAGHGlowgp2_FD_203887 | JGI IMG/M metagenome (GOLD analysis project Ga0310691, IMG submission 203887) | Sheep rumen microbial communities from Palmerston North, Manawatu-Wanganui, New Zealand - 1766 DNA GHGlow gp2 (v2) (version 2) | ecosystem: Host-associated > Mammals > Digestive system >...
CACTGCTAAAGTTATTGTTGGTGGTAGGATATTCCGTATTATGCATCCAGCTGTTTGGCGAAGTGGTAGTGCCTTGGAAGGTTGTCCAACCCTGCCAGCCATCCTCGAAGTCGTAGGTCAGCGTTTCTCGGCCACTTCTATTGCTTGCCGTAAGGGTCAAAGTAGAACCGTATGTGCCGTTCTCCGCGTCGCTGATCTCATAATCGGCGGGAGCGGTGACGGTGATGTCGCCCGACAGGTCGACACCGATGACAGCAAAACTCTTCACCGCCGACGGACCGTAGCCCTCAGCGTAACTGAAACCGTCCATGGCATTGGGTGAGACGGCAAGCGAGGCAGTGCCAGCACCAGTAGTCATTGTGAAAGTGACTTGGTTGTTTTGTTGCAAACGGCTTCCGCTTGTGCTCATCGATGCCGGGTTATAGTTGGTGTTGTCATTGTATTTGTAAATGGAGGTGTTACCGCTGGCACTGTACACATAGAACGAAGGTGAGCTGCTACTGCTAACGTAGGATCCTGTATTGTCGTCCACCGTAAGGAGCAGGTTGCTTGTGCCGTCATATTCGAAAGGCGTATTCAAGGTGATGGTTGTCCAATCAGAGGACGCAAAGGTTACACTTCCGGAGAACACACGGTAGGCCGTACTTTGTGAGACCCAATCCGCATCACCCGTGAAGGCGCTTTTGGTCGTGTGTGAAAGGTACACATCAACCGTTCTGGTTGTCGATTTGTTGTTACCCACCTTAAACGCGATGGCGGTAATAGTTCCTGCTTGGCCGATCTCGCTCGAGGCAAAGATCTGTTGGGTAAGCGAATACTTGTAATACGCGTAGGTAGGAAGATAGCTGCTGGCACTGGCACCGCTGCCAATGGCAATCTCGGCTTCCTGCGTCATCTTGAAGATGCCGACGACGGTGACGTCGTAGGCAGGCAGGACAAACTGGTTGTTCGTCACCGCCACAGTAGTGTTCACATCGCCCGTCTTGAAGACAAGCCATGTGCTCAAGTAGTAGTCGGTCTCGGGCGTGGCTGTCAAAGTGACAACCGTCCCAGGGGCGGCACCCGTCGTCGAGGCGGTCACGGTGCCGTGCTCCACCTCGGCCACAGTGACGGTGCAGCCGCTGACGAAGGTGGCACTCACTGTCACGTCGCTGTCGGGCATGGTGAACTGGTTGTCGGTCACGGCGATGCTGTTGTTGTTGGCATCCCTGACGTCCCATGTCGAGAAGAAATAACCCGAAGCAGGGGTGGCACTCAGGGTGACGGTCTCGTTCTTGTAGGCTGTGGTCGGGTTAGCGCTGATGCTTCCGTTCTCAACGGGGTTGCAAGTGATACCATGAGGCATCAGCGCTGTGAAATTAGCCGTATAGGTGGCGTTTTGTGTGACCGTGAAGGTATAAGTCGGGTCGGTGCTCACCACGCTGTTGTCCATCTTCCAGTTAGCGAAGTCGTAATGGGCGTTCGGGGTTGCCGTCAGTGTGCAGGAGGTGTTCCCGTAATACCGACCAGCGCCGCTCACGGTGCCTCCATCGGCTGGGTTGACTTCAGCGGTGATGGTGTATTGCGTGCCACCCACGATGCTGATGGTGCCGAAATAGGGTTGGTACTGCTGGCGGGTGACGACCACATAGAGCGTGCCAGTGCTGGGGATGGCGTTGGTGAAGTTCACGGTGGCCACACCTGATGTGTTGGCTTCGGCCACGCCGTAGATGACCGAGCTGTTGTCGGTGACGGCGACGTAGGAGCCGGCCACGGCATTTACGGTGATGGAAGTGGTGCCAGGGGTGACTGTGCTGGGTATCGTCACGGTGTTGGCTTCAGGCTTGGTGATGTAAGGCATCACGGAGCCGTCGCCGAAGGTGTGGTAGAACTGGAAGTAATAGTGGGCCGAGTTGTTGCAGTCGCCATCGGTGACACCACTTGTGGTATTGCCGTTGGTGACGGCTTGCTGCACGGCGAGGTTACCGACATAGAGCAACGACGATGCCGAGTTCCAGTATTGATCTTCAAACATGATATCGTAAACACCTTTTGAAGAAGCCGACTGAGTCGGGTAGTTGCCTGCCGAGTAGGAATGTGCTCCAACTGCCCAATAAAAGTCCTCATACCAATAGGAATAGGGCGAGCAACCAACGTAAGCCACGGCACCGGCATTGGGGACGCGAATCATCGTCTCAGCAAAACAGGCATTGGTGCCAATGGCAGAACCAGGTGAATAGGTCGTGGTCGTGTTGTTGAAGTTACCCGTGAGACAGCAGTTGCCGACGCCGAAGAAGTATTTGCCGGCATTGCTCAGGTTGGCGACTTGAGCGGCGGTCATTTTGGGTTGGTACCATTCCTGTCTGTCGCCATGAGCGGTGTAGTTGAGGAAACCAACACCTGTGTTTATGCTTGTATAGACCCCATTACCCATGGTTGTGCCAGTACCCAATGCAGTCCCATCGTATCCTGCCGTGCTGCTAGTGGAAACGGTGGCTTCAATATTGCCGTTCTCGAAGCCGCCGTAGGTGGTGTTGCTCGATTTGAAGTAGTAGTTCGTGGCGTAGTTGATGGTGGGTTTTGCCACACGGCTGGTCCAGTTCGAGTCCCAACCGCCGACAAGGATGACGTTATTCAGATAGTCGCCGCCATCGGAGAACTCGCATTTTTCGTAGGTCAACACTTTGTTGATATAGTTGGTCAGGTGGGTGGTGTTTTCCACAGAAATACGGCTGTAATACATGTCGGGGAAATAATTGCTCGTACTTGAGGAAAAATTGACGCTTGAATAACCAAGATCGGAAGCGCAAGCGTATGAGACCGTTTTGGTCATATATTGCGGCACTTGTCCAGTGTCGCCAATCACCAGCAGATACGTGTAGGCGTTTCCAGCTGAGACCGATGCGTTGTACTTTGTCTTGATGAACGAGGCGATGGCGGTTGCCGTGGTGCCTGCGTTGTTGGTGCCGGTGCCTGTATAATAAATGTCTACATAATAACCCTTTTGTAATTTCCATTGCAGCCAGCTGTTGAGGGCTTCGTTACCTTGGAATCCAGAATAGCAGATCACCAACATCCTCACGGGAGTGTTGTAGAGGTCGGGGTGGTCGGTATAGACGTCCGTTATGGCCCTGTTGTTGAACAGCTGTGCATAGACGTTGTCGAAAGCGGGGCTGTAGGTCTTCACCAACATATCCTCCGTGGCTTGGGCGTCGGCGTCGTCGAAGTGGACTTCCACCTCGATGTCGTTGAACACGCGGAGGGTGTTGTTGACGGGGTCATAGCTCACGGGCTCGATGGTCATCTTGCCGAGTTGCACGCCACGCATGGTGCCTTCCACGCTCACCACGGCTTGGGGCGTCGAGCGCAGGCCACGGGTCTGGTAGGCGTTGGCGTTGTAGACGAAAGGCACGTCCTCGGGACGCTGGTCCTTGCGCAGCGAAGGCTGACGCGGCACCAAGGTGTGGATGCCGAGGTCTTCGAGGCGGTAGTCCGTCGTGCTGTAGCTCGTGATCTCGATGCGCGGCTGTGCGCCGAAGGGCACGGCGATGAGTTGGTTGACCACGGGGATCTGCGGATCGCCTTCATTGCCGCCGATGACGGTGTTGGGCATGGAGAGCCACGAGAAGGTGCCGCGCTCGCTACCATAGTCTTCAGCCTCGATGGTGGAGAAGGAGAACGAGGCCTTGAGGCCCGTCATGTCGCTTTTGACGCATTCAGCCTTGTCGGCCGAACGCAGCTGGATCTGTTGTGCCATGGCGCTGAGGCCGAAGGCAAGAAGCAATAGTGAGAATAGTACTTTCTTCATCGTATGTTATGTTTGTTATTTATTCAAAAGTAATGTTACGGCTTTCTTGGGCGTTGGAGTGGTACACGTAGCCGTGGCCGGGTTGCAAGGTTTCAACCTCTCCGGTCCATGTCGTGCCGTCGTAGGTGGCGGTATGGCCGTCCTCAGCGGTGATGGTGTCGCCTTCGGTAGGCGTGAAGTCGCTGAACGCCGAGGCGATTGTCGTCGTCTGTTCGCCCGTGAATCCAAACCAGTTGTAGCCAGGGAGAATGGTAATTGTCGAAGTCGGGCCATCACCGCTCACGGTAAACTCCGTCGCGGTGTTGGTCAGGATGCGGTACATCTCTCCAGGGATGACTTCCGACAAGGTGCCGCTCCAGCCTTGTCCGTCATAGCGCGCAAAGCCTTCGTCTTGCGAGTTGATGAGGATGGCGTAGCCGCCAAGGGCGACTTCAAGGTCATCAAGCGACATCTCAATGGTGGGGGTCCACCAGTTCCAACCGGATTCAAATTCAACTACTTGCTCAATATGAGGATAGACACAAGAAATCGTTGCAGACCAACCAGAAGAGACGGTGTATCTGTCTGATGTGAATTTGAATGTCAATGCACCAGCCTCGTTATTGGCAGTTATCTGACCAGGACTTGTTGCGCCTGAGTATTTCCCAATTTGTGTATAAGAAGTTGAGGGACCGTCATAGATGTATAGAAAATCGTAATTGTTTTCAGTATTAAACTCGATGAAAGAAACGTTGACTTTAGCACCTTCGCTTTCGGGATAGAAAGTCATGGTATAGTTGAGTTGGTTTCCATAATTGGCATTTGCGCCGCCCGAGTCATAGAATATGGCATCACAAGTAGTAACCGTAGTATTATTGGACATGTTGTATGATTCTATGACATGGATATAGTTCTCTTTAGTAAGAGTCTCGCTGTTGCCCTGAGCATCAGTAATGGTCAAAGTAACATCATACGTACCGGCAGTGTTATAACTAATACCAGAAGGATTATGAGCTGTAGATGAAGATGGTGTACCACCTTCAAAAGCCCAATTCCACGATACAATATCACCATATGAGGCATCGGTAAAACTGATACTTGAACCAAGTGACACATTAGTGGTAGAAGCCGAGAAAACGGGCATCAAACAATTGTTTCCGGGAGTCAGTTGAATATTGTTTAATTCCACTCTTTCTCCATCAGCAATAGTCACGTCTACAAACTGAGGGCAATAGCCTTCTTTTTCAAAAGCGAAGGTGTATGTACCACCTTTAATGGGCCGGTGGAAATCACCCACAGAATGCGTAGTGACAAACGAAGTCTCGCTGTCGTGGTTGAGCACAGTCACTTTCACGCCTTCGATAGGTTGGCCATTGTCGGCGTCACGCACCACGCCATGAACACCATTACGGCATTGCTCCATGAAGGCCAGCATGCTATTGTGGTTGTAGTTCCAGAAGTTGGACAACTGCGAGGCCGAAGGCGTCTTGTCGGTTGAGCACTCTACGGTCACCTCGCGGCATTGGTCGTAGGCATTCATGTAGTCTTGTCGGCTACCCGTGATGACATACCAAGCAGCACCATTGGTGACGCCATTAGAGTAGGTGTCCGACATGTAGGAAGAATAGACCTGTCGAGCGATTCGGACATATTCGGCGCAGACATACTCGTACCAATCCTTGTCGGCATGGTCGTCGTAAACGGCATCCCAAGGATAGTTCATCACCTCTGCTCCACCGTGATAGTTGGCACTCATGGTGAACAAAAGCGAGTCACCGAAGGCCATAGTCCAAACGGTCTCATCCTCATAACTATTGTTATCAGGGTGATTGCCCTTATAATAGTCCTTATAGTTACGATTCAGGTCAATATTGTGACCGTTATAACGCTGGGCACTATTGACAGTGTTGTCGCCCCCTTTGTAAGTACCATCGGGGTTAGTCAGAGGCATGATGTAGATGTCGAGGTCGTTCACCAGGTTGACGATGCGGCTGTCGGTGCTGGTGCAGAGTTCGTCAATGAGGCGCAGCATAAGGATCATGCCCGTGATTTCATCGCCGTGCATTGTGGAAGTGTAGAGGAACTTCGGCTTGCCCTCGGGGTTCCCATTGTTGATGCGGACACCTAAGAGTTGGCGATGGGCACTTGTGGAAAGCGTGCCAAGGCTGAACAAAGTGCAAGTGCGACCCTCAACGGCCTTTGCCGGAAAGCCTTCCATCATGGACACATATTGGGGATAAGTCAGATAAGAATCCCAATTGTATGTTCCTTGTCCATTCCACATGGTGACGTTGGCACGCAGCGAAGGCGGCGTCTGCAACTCGGGCTGGTAGCCCAGGCTGAGCAGTTTGTCGTATTCTCTTTGGTTGGCGTAGGCGACGACGGTCCGGCCGTTGGTGGCATCGACGGAGCAGACTTGGCTGATGTCGTTGATTATAGTGGGGTCGTCGACGCTGAGGGTGAAGTAATACTCACCGCGGTCGCGCATGAGTTGTTGGAGTTCCCTTTGGCTCTGGGCCATGACGCTGCTGCCGATCCATACGGCAACAAACAAGCAAGCAATACGCAAAAGTTTCATTTTTTTTGCAATTTTAACCCGCAAATTTACAAAATAATTAGACTTACAAGACAAAAAAAGGGATGATTTTTTTGTTTTTTTGGGAGGGGGGATTTGTTTTGGGCGTGTGATGGCTTCCCCGCCCTGCGGGGGGATTTGTTTGAGGCGTGTGTTGACTCCCCCGCCCTGCGGGCACCCCCTCAAGAGGGGGAGGCCTACCGGACGCGGCGCGAAGCGACGAGAAGGAATGGGAAGGGATGTGGGGACTTACCTGACTTGCGGGCACCCCCTAATCCCCTACCCCCTTTGAAGGGGGACGGGGGACGGCCTACCGGACGCGGGGGCGAAGCCAAGAGTGATTGTTCCCGCTGGCGGGAACCTCTTTCAATGAGTAATAATCAGAATGTCAGTGTCTTCGATTGAGTAGCCACGGAAAAATAGACATAACCCTTACCCGGCTGGAGGCTTGTGAGGGTGCCCGACCATGTGCCGCCTTGGTAGATGGCGAAACCACCATCCTGCGAGATGATTTTGTCGCCGTTGGCAGGCGTGATGCCGAGGTCGCCAAGGGCGACGGCTTCGACGGTCGGACAGCCGAACCAATTGGCGACGCCAGGATGGATGGCGACACTCACATCGGCAGCAGGGGTACCACTGAGGGTCAGTTGCAAGGCGGTTTCAGCCCAGATCTTGTACATCTCTCCAGGGGCGACGTGGGTTGGTGTCGCGCCATCGTGCCCCACGACCTGCACGGCATCGAAGAGGCCGTCAACGTCCGCTTCGACGGTAGGCGCCCACCAGTTCCAGCCGGCAGAAAGGGTGACGGATTGCGTGGCCGTCGGCGTCGTCTTCTTGTAGAGCTGAATGGGTTGTTGGTTGGTATATGTACTTGACTTGAAATAGCGGAAACGGCTTTGGTTTGAGGCATTGTTGAATCGCAGATGCGCTCCCCTCGCTCCGACGATGTCGATGTCGTTGCCGTTAAACGATACCGTGTTGGCATAAGCAATCTCTTGACTTGATTTCAAGCCGTTGTCATCTGCGGTCTGCCCAATGTAATACCCACTGGCACTCCGAATGGAATAGCCGCCGTCAACTGCGGCAATCGTAAACATAGCTGCATCAACGGTTTCGGTAGCTGCGATGGTGTTGTTTTCGATCGTAACACTGATGATATTCCCCGTGGCATCGAGCGTGGTCAAGCCACCGTCAAAGGCCAAACTGCCGTTTTCGTACACGATCAAGTATTCCCCACTCCAGTCGTCGGGCGCGGCGGTGACTTTCACGTAATCGCCCTCGGCAGGGTCGTCGCCGCCTGGGTCGTCGCCGCCCCCACTCCAGTTCTCGTCCCAGATCATGCGGGCGTATTCGGGATGGTCGATGAAGGGGTTGCGGTTGTGCTGGTAGTCGGCGTAAATGGCATTGTTACGGTCGATTTCCTTTTGGCTCACGGGGTCTTGTTCGTTCCATTCCATGAGCATGGCGATGGCCCAAGGCAGGATCTCCGACTTGTTGGTCATGGCACTGGTGCTCCAACTGCCATCCTCTGAATAATAACGCACACTCATATACATAAGCGCACGGGCGAAATCGCCCTTATAGGCGTCGATGGGCTCGAACACCGTGCCCGTGTAGCCCAAAGAGGTTTTGCAAGGCCCTAACTTCGAGCCATTCCTTGAAGTCCAAGAAGCGGATTGCACTTCGCCGTAGGGATAATTGTCACGTTTTTGGTTGACGAAGCCATCGGTAGGGAAAATGTGGTGCAAGTCGGTGCGCGGCGTGGTTTGCTCGTTGAACCAGCTTTGTGGCCACGAATGCTCACGGTTGTAACAGTCGCCCTCGGTATTATAGATCCCACATTGGTTTTGGCCCATCTCAAAGGTATAGGGCGGCGTACCGCCTGGCACATCGGAATACATGTCCCAGACGATGCCGTTGCCTTTGTTGTCGGTGCTCCAAAAGGCGTTCCATAGATTATTGTATGAGACCGTGGTGTGCCCCTTGATGATGTCGTGCAACGCCACTTTCAGCGCGTCGCCGGTCTTGCCGTTGGCGGCGTCGTAGTAGCCACTCGGAATCTGGGCCATGAGCGGGGCTGCCATCAGGAAGGCAAACAAAAACATGATGTATCGTCGGCGTTGCGGCATCTATCGTTTCGAGGTGGTTTTCAGCGGACAAAGGTAGCAAAAAAAAGCCGACCGCGGCTGCGGTCGACTTGCATAAACGTTTCTTTTGCCGGATAAACCGGCTGATCTGACCCACGAGGGGCTTCGATTATTCCTCTCTGCGTTTCTTGCCCACGAGGTAGGCGGCGCCGAGGCCCAGGAGCACGGCGATGCCGCTGCCCACGGGAGCGTCTTGGTTCTCAGTCTTGCCATGGATCGGCAGACCAGGAGTGGCCATGCCACCAGTACGGTCGATGTTCTCCGGAGTCTCAGGCGTGTTGCCACGTTGGAACAGGCCACCGTTGGGGTCGGCGAAGGAGGTCATACCTAATCCGAGGACGATTGCGATTGTCAAAACTAATTTCTTCATCGTATTTTGTTGTTTTGTATTTGTTTTCTTGTTTGTTCGTGTTTTGTGTTTTCCTGTTCGGGTCTTCGAATCCCCCTGCCCCCTTAGAAGGGGGAGCCTACCGGACGTGGGAGAGGGTCTTCGAATCCCCCCTGCCCCCTTTGAAAAGGGGGAGGTGGGATCAAAACATTTATCTCACCACCACCTTTTGCACTTTCACGTCGTTGCCGTTGATGAGGCGGAGCATGTAGACGCCGGCGGGTTGGTTGAGGCTGAGCTCGGCGTTGCCGCTGATGGCCTGGCTGCTGAGCATGCGGCCCATCACGTCGACGACTTGCAGGGTGGCCTCACCGAGGTTGCTGACGACCCATTCGCTGCCGTTGAAGTAGGCGAAGGTCTCGGCGTTTTGTTCGTCGATGCCGTTGACGCTAAACACGAGGCGGAAGCGGCTGGCGTAGTCGCTGGTCTTGGCCTCGAAGCTGTAGTTCGGGGTTTGGAGCAGGTCGACGTCCATGCCGGTCATGTTGTCGATGAGGTGGAGGTAGTCCATCTCGACGTTCTCGGTCTCGATGCTGAGGGTGTAGGTGCCGTTTTCGGCGGCGCGGAAGCTGACGGGCATCTCGCCTTGGGTGGCGCTGCGCACGATGGCGTAGTCCTTATTGCCTTGGGCGATGTAGAGCTTGGTGTTCTCAGGGTTGAGTTGGAACTTGGGCAACTGTTGGCCTTCGTCGAAGCGGACGATGGCGCGGTCGATGGCGGTGCCGCGGTTGCGGGTGACGTTGAGGGCAACAATTTGGCTCTTGGCTTCAGGAGCAGTGGTGCTGAAGGTCACATAGTCTTCATCGCCGCCTTCGACGAACACGGCGTGCATGGCCTCAATGGGGTCATTGGATGTAGTGCAAGCGATAAGATCCGTACCAGCGGGGTTCATCGTATAGAAGTTACGGCCGATGTAAGCAGTGGTGGCAAACGGGTTGCCCACGAGGTTCCAGCCAGGAACAAGATCGAAGCTACCATTGCCTTCGTAAGCCGTGCCGGTAAAGGTAAGGGTGGCGTTGTTCTTATTGGCATAGAGGTAGCCAGTGCCAGGTTCAAGGTTGAAGTTTTGCGTTCTGTAGTTACGCCATTCCAGACCATCTTCTGCGTTGTGGTCGTAGTAATAGAGGTCGTAGGTGGCAGTCTCAGGAGTAGCTTGAGCACCCAATTCATCGGTAATCATGCCGGCAGCCTCAGGATTGGTGCTGACGGGCGAAGCGATGAGATACCAATTGCCAGCGCCTTCGCCGTAGCCGGTGATGCAGAGTTGGTTACCAGCGGGCTCTGAAGTTTGTACGAAGAAGTCGAGGTAGAAATTATAACCACCTGAATTCATGTTACTTGTGGCGTATGCGCCAAACACAGAACCATTGAAAGCAAAAGCTCTTGTGTTGGTTGTACCATTCTTGATGACGAAACCTTCATATTCAGGAACCATAGCCTTGTCACCAGCTGTGAGTTTTTCAATAGTCCAAGTAGTATTATTGCCATCTTTTTGGAAATCGGTACCGCTACCACTATAACCAATCTTGTTGTCAGAAGCATTGGTGAATGTATAGCCACCATCAACGACATTGACAGTCCAGTAATAATTCTCTTCCTCATCCGTAATCGTTGAAGCGACGGTTTCGCCTGCTTCAGAAGTGGCGCTGGTGAATAGCGTACCTTCGGGTTTGCCTGAAGTAGCGTTCTTCATGGCATAATATGAGTCGGCCGTTAAGTTATGGCGAGCAGCGATAATCACTACGCTTCCATCGGTCAGATCGTCGAGCGAGCTGATGCGAACATAATTGCTCGGCGTGGGAGCAACATATTCCTCAGCCGTGGCATTGATGGTCACGTCAACTGCAGGCATATTGAAAGTATAAGCACCAGAGGTTTCAGTAAACGACACTGCCTCTTGGTTAGCATCAATAACGGTCACACTTTCCAGTACATAACCCGTAGCTACATTAACCACGAAAGTCACCTCGGTGCCATCAAGAATTTCAGCTTCTTCACCATTGGTGAGAACCTCTTCATCATAGTTAGCCGTGATAGTGATGTTGTCGGGATTACCAATGGTCAAAGTGTATTCATCATGCTGGACTTGAACCTCCTCAATATCAGCAGCACTGCGGGGAAGAATCTCCTTGGTGTCGTTATACTGCTGATAAACACCCGTGATGTTGTATGTTTTGCCAGCTTCAAGAGCTTCGAAAGCAAAGAGGGTATTGTAGACCTGAAGGGTTGTGGTACCGTCGGTGAGATAATACTTGTTGTTATTCACACTGCAAGTCAGATTGTCGTAATGCACCAGAGCGCCTGTGTTAACACCAGCGAGGTCAGCCATGGCAACATTGGCTTCAGTGACATTGCCTCCAGTGGCGATGGTTAGATCTGTTGCATTCACGTTAAGAAGTTCAGCAAAGCCATTGTACTTCTTCAAAGTGCAAGAAACAGCAGTGCCAGAAAGGATGTCGCCAGCGGTATAGATGTCAGTTAAACCTCCATCGTTATCGAATATCACGAAACCATTGCCATTGTTGTCGGTGACAAACACATTCTTATTCGTCGAACCTGAAACCACCCAATTGTTGAAGGTAACCAAAACACTTTTCTCAGTACTTGTGGCAGCCTCGAACAATGCGGGAATAGTAGTGTAAACCACAGGAGCAGCAGCCTGCGTAACTGTAACATCCTTGGTGGCCAAGGTTTCGCCGTTTTTCACATAATTCAATGTAACAGTGGCGGGGCGGGCCGATGTTTCGGTGTTGGCCGAGCAGCTGAAAGGAACCGTTTCACCAATAGTGCCGATGGTGAGCCACTCGGCAGTGGTGGTGGCAACAACTGTAGCATCATCTACAGGATTTTCGATGACATAGGTGATTTCGCCTTCCGTTGCATCATATTCAATGCTAACGTTGGAAGCGGTGATGACAGGATCATTTGGAGCTTCACCTAGGACAAACAAAGCGATATTTGTATCTTTGATATTATTGTTTACCGATGTATAAGCACGCCAATCTGAACTACTGTAAACGCCTATATAGCGAGAAGTTCCATTATGCTGAAAACCATGATAATCTGTATTTGTTGCATCTGTAACATCGAGTGTCCATATTTTGTTTTCATTGGTTCCAACGCGAACTCCATTGTTGCTATCTGTTGAATATAACCAATTAGCATTATTACCAACAGGATGAATCACATATCCACCTTCCACAGCCTCAAAAGTCCACTGAAGAGCCGATTCGGCAGTCGTAATTTGATCATTGTCTTCATTAATAGTCACTTCTACAGCAGTAGGAGCCGAAGAGGTTCCATTGGCACTTGTAAGAGCCCTTCCAGAAGTCAAATCAACGATGAGGTAGGTCTGCCCATCGACAGGATTGTGTCCGGCAATCTTGTTAAAGGTTTGCTCTTGGGCAATCGTATAAACTGCTGTAGCCACAGCACTATTGTTATAGCCCTCTTTCATGGCAATGGCTTTCACCGTTGTCGTTTGTTCGATGGTAAGAGGTGCGCTATAGACAGAACTTGAAGCAGTAGGATTATCACCATCGGTCGTGTAATACACAGTAGCACCTTCTGTTTCACAGGTGATACTCACCGTTTGAGCTTCAGAATATGTACCAGCTTCGAGGCTGAAGGTGGGAGTGGCGCAGGGAGGTGTGGGGGCGCTACCAGTAGTCCAAGTAACATTAACACTTGTAAGATACAAAGCGCCACTTGCCGAACGAATTCCTATGTATTGATAACTATCGCTAACTGTTAAAGAAGTACTTGTTCCCATTACAATAGTACCAAGCAAAGTTCCCTGCTTCGAGGAATCGTATAAGTCGGTAGCTGCCGTATATGCAGTATTACTTCCATAGATGTTCAATGTTCTGCTGCTAGATGTGTTTGAATTCCATTCAACACTAACACTGGTAAGAGTTCCACCTGATGTTGTAGAAATAATACCAGAATTACTATTGCTACTTCTCAGTTGAATGGATTCATTTCCTCCAGCACTTTGTCCTGCCCATACAGCATCAGAATTGCTGGTCTTGCCACTCCATTCGGTGTATGAAGTACCTGTAACACCCGTCAATTCTCGATTGAGGACGTCTGTCACTTCCGTTCTCGTCTGTCCCCATCCCGCCAGACTCGGCGTCATGAAGACGAGCAGCGCGAGAGCTGCGATAAGTTTTGTAAATCTTTTGTTCATTTTTGTTTGTGGTTTGTTATTTTGTTGTTTGTATTTGTTGATTTAAAGATTCAAGATTTAAAGATTTAAGATTTAAAGATTTAGGGATTAGGGGGACACTATAATATTGGGTTCGCGGATGCGAAAATTTTGAGGGCGCAAAATTAGGCAATTAATTGATACGCACGTAAAAAAAGGAAAATTAATTATTGGCAGAGTATGAGAAGGGAACGGGGCTATTTTAGGTTTTCGTGCATGTTTTGGGCATGGCAGGCATCAACGACGGTCACCGTATCACCGTCGAAAGTATAGGCGAAATACCATTTGTCGGTGTTAGCCATGTGATAGCCACTCCATCGAGAGAGGGTGGGGACACGTCTAAGCAAAGACCTCTCAATCTTATAAACGGAGAACACAGCATTTTGAACATCACGTTTTAGGCTCTCCTTGTCGTATGTATGACGGTACTTTTTCGCCACATTGCTGTAAAACGTGAAGATTTTCCGAGAGGCACGAGGCTTGATGATATATTTATAATCAGCCGTTTGCATAGATATCGTCAATTTCCTCAGAAATCACCAAATACAGCTGTTCTGGTGTCAAGTCTCCTTTAAGAGCCTGCCTGCGTTCAGCACTGTTACCTGCACCCGATGAACGAACTGGTAGTGTGGAATCGTTTTTCATTTTCCAACCCATTCTTCTCGAAAGCGTCCGTAAAATGGACAAATCGGCATGAGGCAGCGAAAGGGTCACGTTTTCCATGGTTGGTGTCGTTTGCATTTTTCCTATCTGTTTAACTATTCTTCAATGCGGCAAAGATACACATTAATTTCAACAAGAGTGAAGGAGAAAGGGAAAAGATTTGATCTTTTTTCTGGGATTCCTACGCCATCTCACCATACGTGGGCAGATGGTCCATGGGCTGCAAGGCCTGAGCGCCCACCTCGTAGCAATAGGCGGTCTCCCCGTTGAAGAGCAGCAAATACTTGGGTCTCAGCGCGGCATGATAGCGCACAGCCTGGTCGAGGACGGCCGAGGTGAGGGCAACACTCGCTGCCTTGCACTCCACCACCATCAAAGGCTGGCCTTCGGCACCAAACACAACGACATCGGCGCGCTTGTCCATGCCGTTCACCTTCACCGAATACTCCACCGCCACGCGCCCCGACGGCACCTTGAGATGCTCCACAAGGAGAAACAGCACCTTCTGGCGCACCTCCTCCTCGGGCGTCAGCGCGACGAAACGACGACGCAGCGGGTCGAAGACCATCGTCCTCCCCTCTCGCTCCTCCGTCTTGAACCATTGTAGCCGACTGGCTTCCATCACATAGCGTTTTTACGTTGCAAAGATAGGGAGTTTTGTGCGAACCCCATCCCCGCAAAGGAAACCGAACAAAAAAAATGCCTATTTTTGCGCCAAATTCTACCGCCATGAAAAGACTCCCCCTCCTCATCGGCATCGCCCTCATGCTCGGTGCCTGCCACCACGACGACAACAGCCTCATCGGCACCTGGACAGCCGACAAGGTGAACGTGGAGTTCGACGAACAACGCGCCACACCCGAGCTGGTGAAACAAATCGGCGAGATGGAGAAACACAACGTCATCGTCATCAGCGCCGACTCGTTGCTGACGCTGACCAACGGCGAGGGCGGCACGACAGGACGCCTCCATCTGCTCGGCGACGGCAGCCTACACGTCGACGAACAGCCGTTCGGACAATGGAAAGACGGAAAAATCGTCACCCGCACAGGCTCGCCCATCGGTGAGGTGGTGGTGACCTATCGAAAGCAGTAAGTCTTGTTTCTGGATTGCCGCGCTGCGCTCGCAATGACGGTTACGGGAACCAGTGCCGTCACTGCAAGGCACGAAGCAATCAAGGAAGAGGGCCTTCAACTCTTATGGCGTTCCCACGAACTGCAAACTGTAGAGGATCGACTCCAGCTGCAGCAAGGCGTTGCGTTTCTTCTGGTTGGGCTCGTAATAGAACCCCTCGACGGTGACGAGCTGCCCCGTGCGACTGTCGGCGAAGGTGTAGGACACGAAGGGACCGCCCATGAAGTTGTTGACCACCCGCCACATGCCACGCATCTCCTTGGCATAGCCGACAGGGAATTGCTTCGCCGTGGTCACCAAAGGCGGCACGAACTCGGTCTCGGTGCCCATATAGGAGTCCTCCGACGGGCCAGGGATATACTGGCCTTCCATCATGTCGCGCATCGCCACAAGACTCTGTGTCTCAAACTGCAAGGTGTCCTTATAAGGGGTTTGGTAGACGACGATGTCGGCACTCGAGCGTTCCTGTTCCTTGCGGATCCACATGAAGTTGGGTTCGCTCTTGGCGACATAGAAGCCTTGCGGCACGGTCATCGTGAAGCCGAACTTGTCGGCGAGAGCTTTGCCGATGGCCTCGTCCTTGGTGGGACGAAACACGTTGAGGATGCGCTCGCGCTCCACCTTGTCGAACCACTGCTGGTAGACCTCCTTGTGCTTGTCGAAGAGCTCGACCCACGAAGTCATGTCGGGCGCACTGATCTTGATGTAACGCTGTGGCGCGGCCCAGAGGTCCTCGGCGGTCTCGGCCACGGCCTTCGTCAGGTTGGGATTGATTTCGACCTCGATGATGTTCTTGTGTTTCTTGAACATGTCGTTGAAGCCCGCCACGTTGATGTGGGCCACCTCGTTGCGCGACTCCGGCTGGGGCAGGCCATATTGGTAGTCGAGGAAGAATTGGCGGATCGAATCACCGATACGGCCGTTCCATTGTTCGTCGTTTTGGGTGACGACCATAATCTCCGAGGTGCCGCCCACCGAGCGGTCTTTCTGGGGCGTACGGGCCTTTTCAGAGCAGGCCACCGCCATGCTGGCCAACACGAGCAGCAGCGCCATATTTCTCCAAGCGGTTTTCATATTGTCATTTTTTGATTTTCAACTTCTGTCCAGCCTGAACGTTGTCTCGCTTCAAGCCGTTCCATTTCTTGATGTCCTTGACGGTGCAGTTGTATTTTCTCGCGATTGAGCTGAGCGTTTCGCCACGTTTCACGGTGTGGGTCCTCACGGTCGCGTTGGCTTGTTTGCTGGTATTGGCACTCTTCGAAGACGTCTTGCCCACCTGCGCCATGGGTGCGCCCGAGCGGTAGATGGTGAGACGCTGCCCGATACGGATGGTCTCACGCTTGAGGTGGTTCCACGTCTTGATCTTCGACACGGTGACGTGATACTTGCGTGCGATGCTACCCAAGCTCTCGCCTTTCCGCACCACATGGACGAAGCTGTCGCTCACCTCTTCCACCTTCTCTTCGATGACCTCGCGCTCTTTCTCGGCCTTGCTCACAAAGTTGTAGATGCTGTCTTCGAGCTGCACGAAACGGAGGCAATACTTCATGGGCATGCGCAGTGCATAGGGATATTGCTTGGTGCCCGGCACGATGCGTTTGGTGTATTGCGGGTTGAAGAAGGTAAGGTCTTCCATCGGCACGCCGATGCATTCGTTGATCTGGTCGAAGGCCACGCGGTCGCGCACCATCACGGTGTCGGTGCCATGGAGCAGCAGTCCTGGGTTGGTGGGATAGAGGTTGTGCTCGGCGGCATAGTTCATCACATAGGTCACAGCGATGAAGGCAGGCACATAGCCACGCGTCTCGGCAGGGAGATAAGGCCAGATGGCCCAGTAGTTCTTCACGCCACCAGCGCGTATGATGGCCTTGTTGACCGTGCCAGGACCGGAGTTGTAGGCAGCCAGCACGAGGAACCAGTCCTCATAGCGGGCATAGAGGTTCTGCAGATATTGGCAGGCCGCATCGGTCTCCTTCTCAGGGTCGAAACGGTCGTCGACGAGGGTCGACACCCGCAAGCCATATTCGGCGCCTGTGCCACGCATGAACTGCCACAAGCCCTTGGCGCCCGCTTTCGAGCCCGCAGTGGGATTGAGGGCGCTCTCCACCATGGCCAGATACTTCAGCTCAA
>Ga0310691_10003983_pt1 | contig 17007 bp, 17 predicted proteins | sample 176DNAGHGlowgp2_FD_203887 | JGI IMG/M metagenome (GOLD analysis project Ga0310691, IMG submission 203887) | Sheep rumen microbial communities from Palmerston North, Manawatu-Wanganui, New Zealand - 1766 DNA GHGlow gp2 (v2) (version 2) | ecosystem: Host-associated > Mammals > Digestive system >...
CGACTTCTCCGCATGTGTTACGATATTTTCACAGGGCCTGGTGTCTGTAGTATATGTGATCTTCAGGCCCTTCCTCTGTTCTCCGAGGACCATTGAAGGGAAGAACTCCTGTCCCTCCTCTGTAACCACTTTTTCACCGCTCTGCAGAACCTTCCAGTATTTGAGGGGTATCCCTGCTTCCTTTGCTTTCTCGGGATCAAACTTCCCCTGCCGGTCTATCTCAAGAGAATAGCCGTAGCAGACTATATTGTGCCTCACCCTGAATGCATTTATCCTAACACCCTCCCAGGTGAAAACGCAGTCATCGGAAAACTCCATAAATTCCAGCTCGAAGGGAAGCTCAGGCGCCACTACAAGGAGAGAGCGCACCACCCTCTCAAGCCCCTTCGGACCGGCGAGAAGCAATGGTTCCGTCCTCTCCGCATTTCCCATTGTGAGCAGGAATCCCGGAAGACCGCTGATATGATCTGCATGAAAATGGGTAAAGAGCATGAGCCCTATCGGTTTAGGACTCCACCCTTTACGCTTAAGTGCTATCTGCGTACCTTCTCCACAGTCTATTAATATACTGTTTCCGTTATACCTGATCATCAGTGATGTCAGGGCTCTCTTGGGAAGGGGCATCATTCCCCCGCACCCAAGGAGGCATACATCCATCATACTATAATCCTTTATATATCATCATCACATGCTCCCTTCAGACCTGTGATGACGAGATCCCTCTCTTCCACATTATCAGGGCATCATCCTTAGGATCTTCATAGAAATGCGGTCTCACTCCCTCGGACTTAAATCCCAGCTTTTCATATAAACCGATCGCTGCCTCATTTTGTGATCTCACTTCCAGGGTAAAATCCTTCACTCCGTGATCTGACCCGTATTCCATGAGGCATTTAAGCATTTCATAGGCTATGCCCTGTTTTCTCATTTCCGGGATGATGCAGACATTTGTGATGTCCGCTTCACCGCACATATCCCTGTAGCCGCATATCCCGACTATCCTTCCCGTATCCTTTTCTTCAGCCACCAGATAGTATGCATACTCAATGGCTACGGTTTCTATAAAATCATTTACAGTCCAGGCGTTCCTGCCGAAGATCTCTCTCTCGATCTCTGACAGGGTCACCGCATCTTCTTTCTTTATTCTCCTGAAAATAATGCTTTCCGTATCCATATTGAGATCCCTGCGGCTATATATACAGGCTGTGTCCTCCGGCTGAAAGCTCCTTTAAGGTGCCGTTCCTTTCGGCTTCCTTTTTCTCCTGCTCAGCCTGTGTAGCTTTGATGTAGTCGGGACGGTGTGATCCCGCATCCGAGAATTCGCCTTTCTCATACATCCTTGCAGCCAGTACTGCCACTGCTCCGCCACGCTGCATCCGAAGATGCGGAGGTGTAAAGAAATGGGGTACATTCAGCGTTTCATCTATCTCATCCCGGAATACCTTTACTCCGTCTCCCAGAAAATATGTTTTCTTATTAATGGAGCCCACCTTCATGAGGAGCTCCATGACCGGAACAGCGCACTGGGGCATCAGGGTTTTAAGATTCCCGCCTTCAAATTCAAAGATCCCGGTATACACATTTCTCCGCCTCGCATCCATAATGGGTACGATGATACCGTCATGGGTAAAAACATTATATGCCATGGCTTCAAGGGTAGGTACGGATATAACGGGAATCCCGAGAGCATCCCCCAGACCTTTCACTGTTGCAGAGCCTATACGGAGTCCGGTAAAAGAACCCGGTCCGCCTGCTGTAGCAAATGCATCGATCTCTTTTAAATCAGTGCCGGTTCTTTTCAGCACATCATCCATGACCGGCATCAGGGTCTCGGAATGTGTGAGTTTTAAGGTTATGGTATATTCCGCAATAAGCATATCATCCCGTAGAAGAGCCACAGAAAGCGGCAATGCGGAAGAATCAATCGCCAGTATCGTCATCTATGATTATCTCTCTATACTCAAATCCCTTTCCGGGATCTTTTTTTATGATTATTCTGATGGTGTCTTCCGGCAAAATGTCCTCTACCATATCGGCCCATTCCACCAGACTCACTCCGTCTCCGAAAAAGCAGTCCTCATACCCGATCTCATCCATTTCAGAGCTGTCTCCTATCCTGTAGACATCAAAGTGATGAAGAGTCAGCCTGCCTCCTGAATAGCTCTTCAGGATATTGAAGGTAGGTGAGTTCACATTGTCCTCTATCCCCAGTCCCTTTGCAAATCCTTTGGTAAAAACGGTCTTTCCTACCCCGAGATCCCCGAGAAGGGCTATCACACTCCCGGCCTTTACGCTCTTTCCCATGGATTCTCCTATGGAAAAGGTCTCCTCTGCACTTTCGGAATTAATAACCCTCATGGTATCCCTTCTTATCCGTTAAACCGGTAAAACCGCCATAAATGATCCTTATAGAAAAACAAACCAGGCGCATATGACAATATGCGCCTACATTTTATAATAATCCTGAAGTTTTGTAAATCTTGACGGGCGGGACTAAAACTATCCGAGAGTTTTTACACTATCCCCACCCTTTGTTCCATTGCCGGATGCAGTGTCCTTATGCACGTCATTTCCGGATGCACTGTTCTTAACCGCATCATTTCCGGATACTTCATTTTTTTCTTCGTCTTTATCTTCAGATGCAAAGACGGGAATGCTCACATTCTTTTCATTTTCCTCATAGGGGACCATGGCCTCATAAATATCATCCATCCACCGGTTACCGCTTAGTCTCTTTGCATCAAGTGTATTTATGATGACACTTCGTATCCGTGCCTTATCCTCGCTCTTAAAATCACGCATGGAGCTGGCAGAGCTGATAACATAATAATCATCATCCTTATGTCCCAGATAGATCATTTCATGTCCCTTGAAGAAAAGAACAGATCCCGGAGGGAGTTCGTCTAAGAGCTTCTTCTTGTCCTCTTCCTCTGCAACAGACAGATCATATTTAAGTGATGGCGCCGCTGCCTGCCAGGTAGTGTTCCTGGGCAACTCCAGCCCAAAGCATTTATACACATCACGGACGTAGCCTGAGCAGTCATTGGAGTCCAGCATTCCTCCCCAGCCATAGGTATCTCCAAGGGCCGCATAGGCCTGCTTTAGGATATTTCCGGTGGTCACCGGCAGATATCCGTCACTTATCCCGTGATGAGCGGATATAAGCGCCTGCCGTTTTTCATACATACCCTCTTCATTCCTTACCGGTATCCACACGGGGTAATTATAATAAAGAGAACGGTTTGTGACCAGCTTATCCCTGTCCTTCTCTTCAACCTTTTGAAGTACTGTGCCCATGGTGAGCATGAGTCCCGATAGCTCCGGACTCGTATTTGAGCTCTCAAGCGCAAACTTTGACTCAGTCACCACCATGACCTGATCATCAGAGAACTGCCAGGCTTTAAGCCACTGCCTTTTATTCCTGCAAAGCGCTATATCCGCTGAAGGTATCCACCCGGTTATGCAGGTTGTATGACAGTAGTAATAGCCGCCGTCCTTTGACTCTCCGTAAATCGTAACAGGCTCTCCCACGCGGATACCTGAGAGCTGGACGTTATCGAAATCATTGTCTCCGGGATCATCTGCGATTATGAGTTCCGTTGGATATGCTCTTATGTCAGACCGGTTAACACATATACCGTAACGGGTTCTCTCATTCTCTGAAGCCTGTTTATCATCGAGGTTCTTAAGAATGTCTATCACATATTCTCCGGACACCGTGTTTTCTGAAGCATCATAATGGTTTCCGTCCAGAAATCCGGAAAGCTCTGACATGGCAGATTGCCATCTTCCCAGATTATCTTTTACTCCGTCAAAGGTTCCCTTTTCCCGGACAAGATCATTCATATGGCTGTCCGCGCAGGATAGAAAGGCTTTATTGAGTCCGCTAACGGTATCCTTATCCGCCAGTACTCTGTCCTTATCCTCCACATCCGAAAGCCAGTAGTCATATGACAGCATTTCCTCTGAAACCTCCGGCATGAGCCCGACTGCCGAAAAAGCCGGTGCTGTCGGGAGCAGACAGAATATACTTACGAGAATGATCCCTGTTAATCCTTTTCTGTTTCGTAGCATTTACTTATCCTCCGTATAATCCCCGGACTAAAGCACGTTTCCGGAAGCGTGAACCCCGGACGGTAAACATTTGCCTATTGTATCTATTCAGAACACACCGGGTTCTGAATAGATACAACGCATTCGGCTAATTAAATCGTGCTTCGCACGATGAGCCGAATGCCTAAATGCCAAGGCTTTCATACGCCCTCAGCAGCAAGTGCTTCGGGCTGTTCTGAATAGTTACTGTCTATTTATTTATAGCCGTGAAGAATAGGCGACATTGGCTTATACACAAGGATAGTGATCAGTAGAGAGCAGAGGCCCTTAAAAAATGTAAAGGGCATGTTAAATGTGATAAGGCAGTCAATAAGCGTATTAACACTTGGATTGATCGCCTTATAAGCACCTATGATCGCTTCCATTGGCATAAACGCCGTATATACCGGGTATACTATAAAATAGTTACTGGGAATACTTATAAGTGCCATGGTGATAGCTCCTATAAGAGCCCCGAGAGCAGCTCCTGTCTTTGTGTGAAGCTTCATATAAACCAGTCCTGATGTAAATACATACACCGCCCCGAGGATAAAGTTGGAGAGCTCTCCCACTCCTCCTGTCTGGGTATTAAACAGATGAATTAGATTCTTTATAAGGCATACAGCCACTCCCGAAAGAGGTCCGTAGGCAAAGGCTGCGATGAGAGCGGGAAGCTCTGAAAAATCCATTTTGATAAAAGGCGGGATAAAGGGAACCGGAAACTCCAAAAACATGAGTACATAGGCCACTGCTCCCAGCATGGCGGTACCGCAAAGTTTCCTGATCCTTGACCCATAAAGGGCATTCTTGTTGACTACTGCTTCGTTGTACGACATTTCATTTCCTCCGTTTCCAGATTCTGAGGCCTTTAGCCCGGTGAATCTTTTGCATAGCAGGTTTTACACTACTATTTTCGGAAATCTTCGTATTGTTAGGATATTTTTCCGAAAAAATCCCCCGGAGTACCATACACCGGGGGACATCATCCATGAATATAATATCCATTTTATCTTCTCTCATCCAGACTTTACTGTCGGCTCCGGAATCACACCGGATCATGCTGTTACGCTCGCGGGCTTTACCGCCGGTCAGGGAATCTCACCCCACCCCGAAGAATTTCCTGTTATCTTTACCGTCCACTACTCTACCACAGATCTCTCCATATGGCAACAATCCGTTGCCGATATGTTCAGTGTCGCTCAAGATGACAAGGTTTTAACCGGATGACAGATTACCCGAGTTTCCTCCGCAATAGCCCTGTGAGGTCATACATCCTGCCCTTCACAAATGCCGGAACATCACCGGCTCTCTTTGAACTGTCAAGGAACTTCTTTGCATCTTCATACTCTCCGTCCAGATACAAAAGAGCGGCCAGGAGATAGTGGAAAACCGGCATTTCCATCCCGCATATGGGATATGACTCGGTCCTTCCCGCCACCCTGAAGTTCTCTGTGGCAAATCTCAAAAGCCTCTTCTCCCTGTCAGAGCCCATGATACAGCCATTCTCTATAATCTCTCCGTTCCTTTGCCTTTCCTCCCTCCATCCCCGGAGGAGCCAGGCGGTATACAGGGCGGTATACGCTCTCTTACCGGCCTTTATCCCGCCTATCATGGCAAAGGAAAGTGCAGAGCGGTATATGGGATAGGTGTTTTCATAGATCCTGTCCGCAAACCTTATTACTGATCTCTCATCCTGTGGGATCATCCTGTCCTTGATCAGTCCGGCTTCACCGTTTGATATGTCACCAAAGATCCTCTCATGGCCCGAATACCCACAATGGGGACACTGTATCACCTTATAAAGCGTAATATCGGTTTTCTTAAACCTGGGGCGGAGATCGAGATCATAATCCTCCACGATCATGCTTCCGCTCTTTATCACCTCAGATGTAAATGCCTTCCCGCATATAGGGCAGTTTACGGTATGATCCCTGAAAACGGCTCCGCTTTCTCTCCCCGCTCCGGCACTCTTTCCATCTGTATTAATAGCCGATACCCCGCTTTCCGGTACCGTTTTTTCTATTGAATCTCCAGGCAAAAAACCCCGCATGAATCCTCCCTGTCATACACTTACTTTATTACGTTGTTCCTGTTCTCAAGCTTCAGAAGGATCCTCTGCTTTAATACATAGTACTTGGCAAGGAGTTCATTCATGGAATTGATCTCCTGCTCTTTATTATTCATGTACTTTCTGAAAAATGTATTCCAGAAGGCAACACATATCTGACTGGTAACTCCGTAGTTCCTTCTGCAGTATCCCTCATCTGTTTTTTCAATAGCCACCAGTGACGCGAACAGTCCCTGAAGGTCAAAAATGGAGTTGCCGTGAGCACTTCCCGCCATATCCAAAAGCAGCATCTCATCATCTCTGACCATGACGGAATTCAGGTTGATATCTCCATGGACATACATGTCACTGTCGGGAATGGAAGAGATGATATTTGAAAACATGGCGATCTTAGAATCGTCCTCATCCTTTAACTGACTTATCCATTCCCTGTAGCGGTCCTTGATATCCGGAAGCTTATTTCCCATGATCTCCGTAGTATGAAGTTCCTTCATGAATTCTGCGAATCTCTCGGCCAGTACAGGCATCTTCTGCGGTTCATGGGCAATGGCATAGGCAAGGGATTTCATCTCGGCCTTTTCAAATACTATACCGTACCCGTTCTCGGTTTTGACTACATCATAGGGTATCAGTGTGGGGATACCGGCTACGAGAGCGGTCTTGGCATAGGATCTCTCCTTTTTTATCTCGTCAAGCGTAACATCGCTTCCGTAAACCTTGATCATCTCGTCTTCGGAAAGCTTAAAGATCTCACCGTTGATCGCCGAGCTTATCTTCTTGCATCCTCTTATGGATATCTCCCGCATTACGCGTTCCACTTCCAGAATCTCAGTGAATCCGGTAACATCCAGGATATCAAATACTTCATCGGTAACATTTATGATCTTTACGGGTTTCTTTAGCTTCTTCTTTATCTTCAGGAGCACCCTCAGACCCGCACTTGAGATATAGCTAAGATGAAGAGCGTCAAATGCCACGTCAACATTTTCCATAACCGTCAGTTCCGAGATCATCTCGCTTTCAACCTGCGCCACATTATTAGAATCGATCCTTCCCTCAAGCTCAAAGACCAGGGTTCCGTTTTCAATACGTGTATTCATGTTAACCTCCGGATCATATAAATGTTTTCGGTCACCGTATATAAGGATTATTCTATCACAATAAGAGACCCTGCAAAAGTGTCGAAAAAAACGGGACCCTATCAGGATCCCGTCTGATTTTTATTTTGTATTTTACTCTGCATCCTTGATGGAGAAGCTCATGCGTCCCATCTTGTCCTTGCCCAGGCACTTAACCTTCACATGATCACCCAGAGTCAGCACATCCTCTACATGCGCTATACGGTGGCGTGCGATACGGCTGATATGTACCATTCCTTCCTTACCGGGTGCAAATTCAATGAATGCGCCAAAGTCCTTAATGGACACCACGTCGCCCTCATAGATCTTGCCTTCTTCATATTCGGTAACGATGGTGTTCACATAGTTCAGGGCCTTTTGCATACCCTGCTCATCCTCACCGCAGATACTAACAGAACCGTCATCATCGATATCCACCTGAACTCCGCATCTCTTGATGATCTCGTTGATGGTCTTTCCGCGCTGGCCCACAACATCACCGATCTTCTCGGGATCGATCTTTGTAAGGATGATCTTGGGAGCATACTTGCCCACATGATCCCTGGGCTCGGCAATGACAGGGGTCATTACTTCATTCATGATGTATTCCCTTGCCTCGTGGCACTGGCGGATAGCCTGCTCCACAATAGGTCTGGTGAGACCGTGGATCTTGATATCCATCTGGATAGCCGTGATACCGTCATGGGTACCTGCCACCTTGAAGTCCATGTCTCCGAAGAAATCCTCAAGTCCCTGTATATCCGTAAGAACGATATAATCGTTATCATCATCCGGATTGGTCACGAGACCGCAGCTTATCCCGGCAACCTGCTTCTTGATAGGTACGCCTGCTGCCATAAGAGCCATACATGATGCACAGATGCTGGCCTGTGATGTGGAACCGTTACTTTCAAATGTCTCGGATACTGCACGGATGGCATAGGGGAATTCCTCCTGGCTGGGAAGCACAGGGACAAGTGCTCTCTCTGCCAGTGCACCGTGTCCGATCTCACGACGTCCGGGTCCGCGGCTTACCTTCGTCTCTCCTACAGAGTATGAAGGGAAATTGTACTGATGGATATATCTCTTCTCTGTGATATTACTGTCAAGTCCGTCGACCTTCTGCTTCTCGGATAAAGGAGCGAGGGTAACGATATCGCAGATCTGTGTCTGTCCTCTGGTGAACATGGCTGAGCCGTGAACCCTGGGGATGATATCGATCTCGGCTGCAAGAGGCCTGATCTCCTTGATATCTCTTCCGTCAGGACGCTTGTGATCCTTTAAGATCATCTTGCGCACTGTCTTCTTCTGATACTGGTAAACAGCCTCGCCTACGAGAGGAGCCCATTCTTCATTATCCGCAAGGGCTTCTGCGATCCTGTCCTGAAGAGCTGCCACTGCAGCTTCTATTGCCTGCTTGTCATCATTGAATGTAGCCTTCTCCATCTCTTCCGGAGGAGCTATCTCTTTGATCTTATCGAACAGTTCCTCAGGGATAGCCTGTGAAACATACTCTGACTTGGGCTTGCCCACTTCAGCCTGGATCTTCTTAAAGAATTCGATGATCTTTAAGTTCTCCTCGTGACAGGTATAGATGGCTTCCAGCATCTTCTCATCTGTGATCTCATTGGCACCTGCCTCGATCATGATGACCTTCTGTCCTACAGATGCAACAGTGAGGCGGAGGTCACCTGTATCCCATTCCTTCTGCGAGGGGTTGATGATGAACCTGCCGTCTACAAGTCCCATCTGTGTCATAGCGCAGGGACCGTCAAAGGGAATATCTGAAATAGTGGTTGCGAGAGCACATCCGAGCATAGCTGTGATCTCGGGACGGCACTCTCTGTCAACTGCCATTACCATTGCATCAAGGGTCACATCATTTCTGTAGTCCTTGGGAAAAAGCGGACGCATGGGTCTGTCAATGACTCTGCTCGTAAGTATCGCATTCTCGGATGCCTTTCCCTCTCTCTTATTGAAGCCTCCGGGCATCCTTCCCACTGCATAGAACTTCTCTTCGTATTCCACTGAAAGAGGGAAGAAATCGATCCCTTCTCTCGGTGCCTTTGAAGCAGTAGCTGTGCAGAGAACAGTAGTATCTCCATAGTGCATGAGCGCGCATCCGTTAGCCTGGGCGCCGACTCTGCCTATATCGATGCTTAAAGTCTTTCCTCCGATTTCCATTGTGTAAGTCTTATATGCCATTTCTCTTCTCTTCTCCTTCTGCCGCGGTATGCGGCGGCTTTATGCACAAATATCCCCGCTGTATAAACGGGGATATATTTGTCAAAAGATTACTTACGAAGACCAAGCTTCTCAACTATCGCTCTGTAACGGTTGATGTCCTTATTCTTAAGGTAGCTTAAAAGCCCTCTTCTCTTTCCGACCATCTTTAAGAGTCCTCTTCTGGAGTGATGGTCATGTGTATTCACCTTTAAGTGCTCGGTAAGCTCTCTGATCCTCTCTGTAAGGATCGCAACCTGTACCTCGGGTGAACCTGTGTCACCAGCCTGCTTACCGTACTTTTCAACGAGTTCTGCTTTCTTTTCTTTTGAGATCATTTTTTCTCCTTCCGGCGTGTCATTTCATGCGCCATATAATCCTGCGGATATACTCCGCTTTTTCCTAACCTTTTACCGCGTCCGGGCTCGGAGTGCCGAGAACCCAGTAAAGGTCACACACGTTGATAACTATATCATTCCCCGTAATGCCGTGTCAACCCTCTTCTTCCCATTCTTCATCTTCCTCATACTCCTCATCTTCCTCAGGTTCTTGACCTGCTTTACCCTTCCCCGTTCTTAAGATAAGATCCGGTATGTGCGAATGATGCATTATAAATACCGCCGCCAGCAGGAATACATGGGTGTAGAAAACACCTACAATATAGTAGTTCCTTTCAAGGAAAAACCCTGTATTGAACCCGAAAAAGCTGAGAAGTCCCGAAAGGCTGAGACCCAGGAGTAAAAGAGGAGAATTCAGGAATACATTTTTCAGTGCATTGATAAAGTCTCCTAAGGAAGCGTCAAAGTAAACGAATCTTCCCACCATAAGCCCAAGATAATACATCATCACCGGGCTGTACTCGCTCTCGTCACCGTACACATTGAGACAGAGGAGGACGATTATCGCGTAAAACATGGCGAGCATACGGATAGTGGCCTTATTCTCTTTACCGATCCTCTTTAGCGGTATGATGAGCACATCCAGAATGGTGTTTAATATACAGGATAAAAGGATCAGTAAGAGCAGTATAAAGTCTTTCCAGTTTTCCCATACATAGGCAAAATCCTTAAGATACCCTGCAGGAGCTCCTTCTGATACCGTAAGGGAATACACGTGGTTAAGCACGACATACGCACAGGCAAAGGACATTACAGAGGTGGCGGAGATGATCATCTCATAAAACATCTGTATCGCTTCCAGGGTCTTAGCGTTCCTTTTTTCCTTATTCTTCCTGTCTCCCGAGAAGAGAAAGGCAAAACGTGCCCCTCCCGAAATAAGGAGATCGCATAAAATGAGACCAAGTAATGATACACCAAAGAAAAGTATCTTCTCCGGAGTGGAAAAATCCGGATTCAAATATGCTTCTATCGACACCTGTTTCCCCCTCTTTTTTCTTAATCCAGAACCCTTCTCACAACTGCCGGTTTTCTGTAATATGCATTATCTATCCTGATACCTGTCCTTCTGGAATGGGCATTGACTATCTGGCCTCCGCCGATGTAGATACCCACATGGCCTATGCGTCCTCCCCTTGCGTAGAAGAAGAGGTCACCGGGCTGCGCATCGGAAGGAGATATCTTCTTACCCACTGTAGACTGTGCCGCACTTGTCCTGGGAAGATATACTCCGTACTTTTTGAATATACTCTGCACATAGCCCGAGCAGTCTGCACCCTTAGTAAGAGAGGTTCCGCCCCATACATAGCGGTTTCCTATAAACTGTTTTGCGTAGTTGACGAGGCTTACCCTTACATCGGAAATGCCTTCGCCGTACTTAAGCTCCGTAAGGTTCATGGCCTTATCAAGCTGTTCCGCAAGAGTCACGAATTCAGAGCTCACATATCCCTGGTCTTCATCGATCTCGATCTTCAGCCACTCTGAATCTTTGTCGCCTTCGGTCACCACATATTCTTCACCTATGGGTACCATAGTGACTATGGCTGCATCCTTTGAGGGATTCTCACGGACAAAAAGAGTTGTGGTATTAATGGTGGCCACAAGGGTGATCTCCTCTTCCGCAACTTCCTTTGCCTTATCTCCCGTATACAGGAATTCCGTATTACAGTATCCATCCACCTTTCCGGAGGAAATATGTGCCCAGTTCCCTGAAACATCCAGGATCTCGCAGGCTGCGTGCTTCGTCATCTTTCCCACTAACTCCGCATTTTCGTCAGGTTCCTTCCTGATATTCAGGTGGTCCTTTACATTGGCGATACCGAGATTTTTATAACCTGCGATAGTCCCGTCATTATCCTGGTCGATCCCTGAAATATCGGATGACACCGTATTATACTCTGCTGCGGCTTCACCGGCAGACAGCACTTCCTCTGAATGTTCGGAAATATCCCAGGTAGTGAAATAGGTGGCGATATCGTCAAGAACAGCCCCCGCCCCTGCAGAAACAATGCTCAGGTTCTGCGCATGAGCATTGCCAGGTGTAAGGAAGCTGAAAGCAATTATAAGAAACGCAAATAATAATCTATATAAAATAAATCTATAAACTCTCATAACTAAATAATCAGCAAATCATGCCTTTGCGGACACCTGCTTGACAGGTGTTGCCTCTTTCTCTGAATCTCTTATAGCAAAAGCGATATTAGTGGCATGATCCGCCACTCTCTCGAGACCGGAGATGATATCTGAGTAGATCATTCCCGCTTCAGGAGAGCACTCATTTCTTTCAAGCCTTGCCACATGCTTATTCTGAAGCTCTCTCTCCTTAATGTCTATCCTGTCCTCCAGGGTAATGATATCCTTCATGTGCTTCTCATCATCCTTGGAAAACATCTCAATGGAATAGTGAACTATGAGATTCACCATATCCAGAAGCTCACCCATTTCCCTCTGTGCGGTAAGGGTAAAGGAGGCGTTCTTCTCGATCCTCTCCCTAGCCATATCCGCCACATTCTCCGCATGGTCCCCGATACGTTCGATATCATTCACCACATGGAAAAGAGCACCGATCTGACGCAGGTCGTCAACCGGCAGGTTTATCTGGTTTATCTTCACGAGGTAATTGGTTATGGAGTGATTAAGGAAATCAATGTTCTTCTCCACTTCATAAACCTTTCTGATCTCGTCCTCGTCAAGTGTTATAAGGGCATTCATGGCACGGTTCAGATTTTCGCTGGCAAGGTTTGCCATCCGGTCAAGCTCTTTAATGGCATCCACAACAGCGGTGGCCGGTGAGAAAATAACATTTGACCCTATATACTGGAGCTCATACTGTGCCCTGTATCCAATCCTTTCGTCCTGATCCTTTGACTTCGGAATGATAAGGTATGTCATATCCACTATCTGCTTTGTAAACGGTAAAAGGACGATAACCTGGAATATCTTGACCGTGGTATGCGCATTAGCGATTATACGGCCGGGGTTACTGCCGGAAAGCAGTGTAAGAGCGGACAGGATCCGACCCTCTGCAAAGAGGAATATAAAGAATACGATGATAGTACCGATTATATTAAATATAAGGTGAATGAGGGAAGCTCTCTTTGCATCCCTGGTTCCCGCGAGACCTGCAAGAAGAGCAGGCACACAGGCACCTATATTACATCCCAGGATTATGAATAAACAGATATTGAGTCCTATAAGATCCTGATTTGCCATTAAGAGGAGGATCGACACCGTTACGGAAGAGCTCTGTATAAGCGATGTAAGGACCGTACCCACGAGCACACCCAGCAAGGGATTCTGCAGGCTCATAAGGATATCCGTGACCATCTTCACATCCTTAAGATATGACATGGCATTTGACATCTGTGAGAGTCCTAAAAAGAGAACCCCAACTCCCGTCACGATCTCGGCGATCTTCTTCACCATGGCATTTTTACTGAACATTGTGAAGAGGGCACCGCCGAGAAGGAATACCGGTGCTGCCTTCGAAAGATTAAAGGAAACCAGCTGTGAAGTAACTGTGGTACCGATATTGGCTCCGAGGATAGGCCCCGCAGCCTGATAAAGGGTCATAAGTCCTGAATTTACGAATGATACGATCATTACGGTACAGGCACTTGAAGACTGAATGACCGCAGTAAAAATAAGTCCCACAAACATCCCCTGAACCCGGGTCCTTGTCAGGGTTTCAAGGATATTTCTGAGCTTTGCTCCAGCAGCTCTCTCTATACTGTCACTCATAAGCTTCATTCCGTAAAGGAATAAGCCAAGTCCTCCCATCATGGGTAATAGTATTCCGGCTTCCAAAATCTTAACTCTCCTTCAGGTATTCCCTGCCGCGTTCTCTGTCATCAGCCATCTGTTTCTTTAGTTCATCAAGACTTTCAAACTTCATCTCTTTCCTGTGGAAATGAAGCAGATCCACTCTTATATTTTCTCCGTAGAGATCATCATCAAAATCATAGAGAAAGGTTTCCGCATTAACAATTCCGTCATCCTGTATGGTAGGCTTCACGCCGATATTTGTGATGCTTCCGAATTTCTCAGTCCCGACAACTGTATCGGAAAAGTATACTCCGAAAGGAGGCAGGAGCTTATACTGCTCGGGGATGATATTGACAGTCGGCATATTTAAGATGCTGCTCCCGAGCTTCCGCCCCCTGCTGACCTTCCCAATAATACTGTAGGGACGCCCTAAGAGCTCCTTAACCTTTTCCATATTTCCGTTTTTCAGAGTGTCCCGGACAAGGGACGAGCTGATGATCTCGCCTTCTCTGCTCTTTACCTTGGGAACTTCCAGGACCTCGTATCTCCCTCCGGCCATATCCTTAAGGAGTCTGATGTCACCCCTGCCGCCTCTGCCGTAGCTCATGTCGGGCCCTGCAGCGATGAAAACCGTCCTTAACCTCTGTACCAGGATATCATCTATAAAAGCTTCGCTCTCTATACCGACAGTCTCATGATTTAGAGGGTACTCTATAAGGTAATCAATCCCCCACTCCTTGACGGCCTCTTCTCTCTCCGCATTTGTGGTGAGAACCTCCGGATCTCCTCCGGAAAAAAATGCCGAAAAAGGCTTATCAAAGGTAAATATAAGGGTTTTAAGTCCTTTCTTTTCCGCTTCCTCTTTAAGACTGTCCAGAAGCTTTGCGTGACCTGAATGTATCCCGTCAAATTTCCCGAGAGCCACAGCCACTTCCGGTTTATCATACTTATTATTCACGAAAAAAGCTTCGTATTCATCTATTCCGTGAAATATTTTCATAAAAACATCCTTTTAAGGACAGCTTCCCGTCCTTTTACGGTATATACGGCGGCAAATGTACCGTCTCCTGTCCTGACTCTGTAGTCTCCCACCGGAAGCCTTTCTTCCGTAAGAAACCTGTTTCCGTTTCTCACGTATTTTTCAAGCTTTTCACTGACCGTCAGAAGGGGCAGATCCTTAAACACCGATTCGAGACTCATGATATAATCCCCGATATCCCCTTTCTCAGTATGCTCTTCCACTTCCTTGAGCGTAAGCGCTTCCTTAAGAGAAAATGATGAAACAGAGTTCCTTTTAAGTTTTTCCATGGCTGCGCCGGTCCGGAGCTTCTCTCCCATATCCCTTATAAGTGACCGGATATAGGTCCCTTTGCCGCATCTCACCCTGAATGAACAAAGCGGAAACTCATACATAAGGATCTCGATCTCATGGATCATTACGCGGGAGGGACGCCTCTCTATTTCAATCCCCTCTCTCGCAAGCTCATAGAGCTTTTTCCCATTGACCTTCTTCGCGGAATACATGGGCGGGATCTGGTCATACCCTCCCACAAAGGACATGAGAGCATCTCTCACTTCTTCAAAAGACGGCTTCTCATTCTCTGAAAGGTTCCTTGTCTCAAGCACCTTTCCCGTCATATCCTCTGTATCAGTAATAACACCCAGTCTCGCTACGGCAGTGTATTCTTTATCCATGTCAGTCATCATACTGACAAGCTTCGTACCCTTGCCAAGGCACACCGGCAGTACTCCCACCGCATCGGGATCCAGCGTTCCCGTGTGCCCTATCTTCTTCATGTGAAGGATGCCCCGAAGGACAGACACCACATCATTACTGGTATATCCCTTTTCCTTATTTATGATAAGGATTCCGTCGTAGTCCCTTTTCATTGCTCTGAAAGCTGCTTCTCTATTTCGGCGGAGATATTATTCAAAATATCGTGGTAAGTACCACTCATGGAGAACCCGGCGGCTTTTTTGTGCCCGCCTCCGCCAAATTTTTTCGCTATATCCGCAACGCTGAGCCTGTCACTGCCTCTCATGGAAACCTTGTACAGATTCTGCTCATGAGAGCTCTCATACATGAATATCGCGCAATCCACTCCCTTTGTCTTGAAAAGCTGGTTCGCGATACCGTCAAAGTCCTTGCTGGTGGCACCGTAAAACTCCATGGCCTTATGATCCATTACCGAAGCTATGCATTTTCCGTTCATGAAGAGGATACTCTCGAGAACCGCTCTCCCCAGTATCTGGTTCTGTACGTAGGTCTTCTCGTAAAACGTCTTATTGATGATCTCGGTAAAATTAAAGCCGAAATCTATAAGTCTTCCCACTATCTCCAGCGTGTGCCTCGAGGTATTCGAGTACTGCAGGACTCCGGTATCATGGATTATCCCTGTATAAATGCACTTCGCTATATCTTCATCCAGCTTATCATCATCTATGAGATCATAGACCAGCTCTGAAGTGGAGCTCGATGTAGGTACGATATGATACTCGTCGCCAAAGCCGGAATTACTGACATGATGGTCTATGCAGACTCTCTTTTTCGCTGAGAGAAAGTACTTTCCGCAGTCACCAAGTCTCTCCATATCCCCGAGATCAAGGGCTATATAGAGGTCATAGATCTTTTCCTCCCCATCCTTTTCAGGCCAGGTCACATCATCATATCCCTTAAGGTAGCTGAAAATATCCGCCGGATCCTCGAGATATACCGTTACTTCTTTTTCAGGCCACACCTTCCTTATGTAATTATAAAGAGCGAGGGTGGAACCAACCGCATCCCCGTCAGGTCTCACATGACCGCTAAGTGCAATGGATCCCGCCCCCGAAATAATACTATTCAAATCAATCATCTGTTTCGACCTCATTACGGCTGGCACGGACTTCGTCATCGTGCCTCATAACTTCCTCGATCTTTTTTGACATATCAACCCCGTACTCAATGGATCCGTCCATTATGAATGTGAGTTCAGGGGTGTTTCTTAAATTCACTATACGGGCGAGCTCGCGTCTTATAAATCCCTTTGCGGAGTTCAGTCCGAGGAGGGTATCCTCCCTTTCCTTTTCTCCTCCGAGAACCGTTATATATATCTTACAGGTCTTTAAGTCCGGTGATACATATACATCCATCACAGATGCAAATGCACTCACTCTCGGATCCTTGACTTCCCGGATGATAGAGGAAAGAGCTTTTTTCACTTCCCCGTTAACCCTGTTGTTTTTTGCAGAATTCTTACGCACTTTATTTTCTCTCTACTTCAACCATCTTGTAGCACTCTACCTGGTCAAGCTCCTTAACGTCGTTAAAATCTTCAAATACGAGACCACACTCGTATCCTTCCCT
>Ga0310691_10003984_pt1 | contig 17004 bp, 10 predicted proteins | sample 176DNAGHGlowgp2_FD_203887 | JGI IMG/M metagenome (GOLD analysis project Ga0310691, IMG submission 203887) | Sheep rumen microbial communities from Palmerston North, Manawatu-Wanganui, New Zealand - 1766 DNA GHGlow gp2 (v2) (version 2) | ecosystem: Host-associated > Mammals > Digestive system >...
GCGGCCTATCAGGTCTTTCTCTTCACCAAAAGTCTTATGACTGATTTTGTTGACCTCATCCACGATCTTCTTTATGTCGTTTGCTCCAAGATTGCGCTGGGTAAACGTACCTTCTACAAAACAGCCTTTCAGTTCAGGCGTAGTAGAACTGATACTTTTCAGGGCATTATCAAGTGTCACATTCAGTTGCGGTGCCGGTGTATTGATTATGGCGGACCATCGGGCCTCTGGCATGAGATTGAAAGTGCCGTCAGCAAAAGTTGGATCATCAAAGAATGCTTTTTGTATATCTTCATTGTCGGGATCTAGGCCTTCTTCTATGAGTTTTTTCCGTAGATTAACAACTCCATCTTCGTACTTTTCTCCTAAAAAACGGAGAAAAACAAGAGTAAGCATGATGTCTCTTTTCTCGAAAAAAGACCCCGAGTTCTTTGCCTGCCTAAGTATATCCCTGCACTTGAACAAAATATTGTCAAGATTCAGAACTTCCTCTTTCTTTGTATTTGTTTTTTTAGCCATATTGTGCTGAATTCTCCTGTGTTCCTGTATACAATGCAAAACATTTGTTATATAAGGTATTCGCAGGATTTCAAAAAATTGGTTTGTGTGCAAAGTTAAGGATTTTTCTTCATATGTGGTGTGATTGTCAGGGAAATTTAGCCTGTTGTGGAAAACTTTCTTGCTAGTGCGATTTTTGCCACAGCATTTCTCGTGGTTTCAATAAGGCATGCAGATATTGCAGATGGAGCGGATAGCCTTGATTTTGCAGACTTCCACTGCGCAGCAGATTAAAAAACAACTCACACAACACCAACAACAATTGAGCAAGTTGTTATAGTTGTGTAAGTTGTTTTCTAAAAAATCTGTCGAATAGGCCTATCCGCTAAATCTGCGTGAGAAAAAGAAAAACAACTCACACAACCCAAGCAACAATTGAGCAAGTTGTTATAGTTGTGTAAGTTGTTTTATAAAGAATCTGCGAAATCAACCTATTCTCTAAATCAGCGTGATCTGCATGCCAAAAAGAATCAGCGAAATAAGCCTATCCGCAAGATCCGCTAAATCTGCATGCCAAAAACTATCTGCGAAATCTGCGTGAGATTCAGGGGATCGTCAGTTGCTGAAGGCAATCTCGCCGCCCGTGGCATCGACCACGATGGGACGGTCGCGGTTGACGCGCTGTCCGATGATGGCCTGGCTCAAAGGGTTGAGCACCAAGCTCTGGATGGCACGTTTGACGGGACGGGCACCGAACTCGGGGTCGTAGCCTGCCTGGGCCAGCAACTGCACGGCAGCATCGGTCCACTCGAGCGTGATGCCGTTGTGTGCCAGCATCTTCTGCACACCAGTCATCTGCAGGCGTACAATCTGGCTGATCTGCTGCTCATCGAGCGGGGTGAACATGATGGTCTCGTCGATGCGGTTCAAGAACTCGGGACGGATGGTCTGCTTGAGCATCGCCATCACCTCGTCGCGCGTCTTGTCAATCACCTCGTTGCGGTTCTGCGGCGTCAGGTGCTCAAATCGCTCACGTATCAGGCTCGAACCCAGGTTGCTGGTCATGATGATGATTGTGTTCTTGAAGTTGACCGTGCGACCCTTGTTGTCGGTCAGACGGCCGTCGTCCAGCACTTGCAGCAACACGTTGAACACATCGGGGTGAGCCTTCTCGATCTCGTCGAACAGCACCACCGAGTAGGGCTTGCGCCTCACAGCCTCGGTCAGCTGGCCGCCCTCGTCATAGCCCACGTAGCCCGGAGGTGCTCCGATGAGCCTCGTGGCGGCGAACTTCTCCTGATATTCGCTCATGTCGATGCGCGTCATCATGTTCTCGTCGTTGAACATATAGTCGGCCAGGGCCTTGGCCAGTTCGGTCTTGCCCACACCCGTCGTACCCAGGAAGATGAACGATCCGATGGGGCGGCGCGGGTCGTTGAGGCCGGCACGGCTGCGGCGCACGGCGTCGCTGATGGCACGGATGGCATCGTCCTGGCCCACCACACGCTTGTGCAGTTCGTCCTCCAGATGCAGCAACTTGTCCATCTCGCTCTGCAGCATCTTGGTCACCGGGATGCCTGTCCAGCGGCTCACCACTTCGGCGATGTCGTCGCTGTCGACCTCCTCCTTGATGAGCGCTTTGTCGCCCTGCATGCCCCGCAGTTGCTCTTGCAGCGACTGGTTCTCGTCCTGCTTGCGCTTGATGAGCGAGTAGCGTATCTCGGCCACTCGGCCATAGTCACCATTGCGCTCGGCACGCTCGGCCTCGAAGTTCAGTTGCTCGATGTCAATCTTGTTCTGCTGGATGCGGTTGATCAGTTCCTTCTCGCTGCGCCACTTGGCGTTGTACTCGTTCTCGCGCTCGCGCATCTCGGCCAACTGCTTGTCCAGCTGGGCAATGCGCTGCTCGTCGCCGTCGCGCTTGATGGCGGCACGCTCAATCTCGAGTTGCGAGATCTTGCGCGAAATCTCGTCCAGTCCCTCAGGCACACTGTCCATCTCGATGCGCAGTTTGGCAGCAGCCTCATCCACCAGGTCGATGGCCTTGTCGGGCAAGAATCGGTCGCTGATATACCGCTGGCTCAGCTGAACTGCGGCGATGATGGCATCGTCCTTGATACGCACCTTGTGGTGGTTCTCGTAGCGTTCCTTCAAGCCACGCAAGATGGCGATAGCGCTCTCCTCGTCGGGTTCGTCGACCATCACTATCTGGAACCTTCGCTCCAGTGCCTTGTCCTTCTCAAAGTACTTCTGGTACTCATCGAGCGTGGTGGCACCGATGCTGCGCAGGTCGCCGCGGGCCAGGGCAGGCTTCAAGATGTTGGCGGCATCCATGGCACCGCTGCTCTTGCCGGCACCCACCAGGGTGTGGATCTCGTCGATGAACAGGATGATCTCGCCCTGGGCTTGGGTGATCTCGTTGATGACCGCCTTGAGTCGCTCCTCAAACTCGCCTTGATACTTGGCGCCGGCAATCAGGGCACCCATGTCGAGCGAGTAGACCTGCTTCTGCTTCAGGTTCTCGGGCACGTCGCCGCGCACGATGCGCTGTGCCAGGCCCTCGACGATGGCGGTCTTGCCCGTGCCGGGTTCACCGATCAGGATGGGGTTGTTCTTGGTGCGGCGGCTCAAGATTTGCAGCACACGACGTATTTCGTCGTCGCGGCCGATGACGGGGTCGAGTTTGCCCTGGCGGGCACGCTCGTTAAGGTTGATGGCATATTTGCTCAGCGCCTGATACTGCTCCTCGGCCTCCTGGCCCGTGGCCTTGCGACCCTGGCGCAACTGACCGATGGCGGCCTGCAGATCCTTGCCGGTGATGCCGGCATCCTTGAGGATGGTCGATGCGGCTGACTTGACCTCAAACAGTGCCATGAGCAGTACCTCGACGGTCACATATTGATCGCCCTGTTTCTGCGCCAGTTCGCTGGCCTTGTCCAGCACTTGGCTGGCGGCGTTGCTCAGATAGGGCTCACCGCCGTTGACGTGCGGCAGGCGCGACAGTGCGTTCTCCAGGGGGCGTTCAATCATGGTAGGGGAGATGTCAAGTTTCTTAAGCACAAACTTGACAACCGAGTCGCCCTCGCTCATCACGGCCTTGAGCAGATGCTCGGGCTCGATGGCTTGGTTACCATTCTGGCGGGCTATCTGCACCGCCTTCTGGATGGTCTCCTGACTCTTGATGGTAAAATTATTGAAGTTCATAATGCGATATAATTGAGAATTTGTAATTTAGAATTTAGAATGTCGCTGCTGGCCAATGCCTCGTCGCGGTTCCTCGCCCCTTGCTGGGGAGAGGTCAGGTGAGGGGTGTCAAGCAACACATGGTCGCATGAACCACCAGCCATTAACCGAAAAGCAAACCCCATGCCGCCTTAAATAACTGCCTGAATGTCACTAAATTAAATCAAATTGTCACCAAAACTGACACTTTGTCACCCATGTCTCCCTGCCGCTCACGTTTGCCCCACTGCAAGCCAAAACAGTAGAGGTCGCAGAACTCAACGTTCCGCGACCTCTTAATTCTTAATTAGAATAAGAATCTCTTACTTGGTCAGCGTGATGACAAATGTGGTCACCGACATGATGGTGCCCAGCAGCGACAGTCCGAGTGACAGACCTGGAGGCATGCTCCATGACGAGCGCGCCTGGCTGGCATTGGGCTCAACGTAGATGATGTCGTTCTGCTGCAGATAGAAGTCAGGTGACACCAGCAACTTCGGGTCGTTGAGATTCACCGTCTTGACTTGGCGGCTGCCGTCGGCGTTGGTGTGCACAATCATGATGTTGTCACGGCGCCCCTTGATGTTCAAGTCACCGCTCTGGGCGATGGCCTCGAGAAGGTTCAGTCGGCCATTAGGTGCACGCACCACACCCGGGTTGCCCACCTCGCCCAGCGTGAAGACACGGAAGTTCTGGATGCGTGCCTCAACTCCAGGTTTCACGGTCAGATAGCGGGGATAGATTTGCGAGGCAATGTGCTCCTGCAACTGGCTGACCGACATTCCTCCAACGTGCAACGTGCCCAGCATGGGGAACTCAATGTTGCCACTGTTGTCCACCAGATAGTAATAGATAGAGTTGTCCTGGCTGTTGCCGGTGTTGATGTTGTGAGTCGTGCTCAGGTATTCGGTCTTGTTGAAGGGCTTGACTGACTCGGCATCCGGGCCAGAGACATTGATCTGGAGCATGTCGCCTGGCATCAGGATGGGGTCGTGAGTGCGGGCGGCAGCGTTCAGCAAGTCCTGGGGCAATTGGTTGGCATCAATCAGGTAAGGCACTTCCTTGCCCGAGCCACAGCCGGCCAGCAACAGAGCTATCATGGCCAGCATGAGAAGGGTACTTTTTTTCATATCTTTTGTTGTTTATGATTATTCGCACTGCAAAAGTACTAAAAAAATGTTCAGTAAGCATAACTTTTCCCAAAAACATCACTTGCTAACTAAATTTTCACTAATTTTGCAAGCCAATGGACAAATCAATCGACATCGAACGACATCCCTGGCCGCCTTTTGTGCCGCCTGTGCCACGCATCATCATGCTGGGCACGTTCCCGCCCAAGCCCGAGCGATGGTCAATGGATTTCTTCTATCCCAACAAAATCAATGACATGTGGCGCATAATGGGTCTCATCTTCTATTGTGATCGTGACCACTTCTGGGACAATGAGAACAAGCGCTTCAGGCTGTCCGACATCAAGGCGTTTCTCAATGAGCATGGCATCGCCCTGTGGGACACAGCGATGGCGGTGCGTCGGCTCAAGGACAATGCCAGCGACAAGTTTCTGGATATCGTTGAACCCATTAACCTCGGTGCGTTGCTCGACGCTCATCCCACCATCAGTGCAGTCGTCACCGCTGGCGAGAAGGCGACCGGCGTGATTGCCGACCTGGTGGGTGTAGGTCTGCCGCCCATCGGCCAGCCTGTTTCGTGCAGGCTGGGGAAGCATGACTTCACCCTCTGGCGCATGCCCTCGTCATCGCGAGCCTATCCGCTGGCCTTAGACAAGAAAGCCGAAGCCTATCGCTTCATGCTCCAAGCCACTGGAATCCTCTCATAATTTGTAAAGTGCCTGCAGTCCTGTCGTGGGCATCCTCTAAAAGAAGAAAAGAAGAAATGAAGAAAAACATCTGGATACTCGTCATGGTCATTGTTGCCACTGCCATCGTGGTGGCATCGGCCGTTGTGGCTGTGACACATGGTGCTGCAAGCACAACTCCCTCTACAGGCGAGTTCTCACGAGATCTCTATTTCTGGCTCAAGGATCACATGAGTTACCCCGCGTTGATTCTGCTCATGGCCATGGAGAGCAGCATCATCCCGCTGCCTAGCGAAGTTGTTGTGCCGCCCGCTGCCTACTTTGCCTTGCAGCACAACACGTCGCTCAACATCGTCATGGTCATCATCATTTCCACCGTTGGAGCCTATCTGGGCTCTATCATCAACTATGGCGTGTCGGTGTTGTTGGGCCGTCCCATCATCTATGCATTTGCCGACAGCAGGGTGGGGCACTTGTTGCGCCTTAACCGCGAGAAACTGGAGCATGCCGAGTCGTTCTTCCAGCGCAAGGGCCCCGTGTCCATCTTTGTGGCGCGTCTCTTGCCTGTTGTGCGGCACCTCATCTCCATCCCTGCCGGACTGGCGCGAATGAATTTTGCCACATTCAGCCTCTACACTGTGTTGGGTGCGGGTTTGTGGAACATCGTCCTGGCCTCGCTGGGCTATATGCTCTATCTGGCGGTGCCCGATGATACCCTCTTCTTTGACCAACTGGAGCACTACAGCCACTATATGAAGATAGCCGGCTTTGCTCTCCTCTTGCTGGTCGTCGGCTACATCATCTACAAGTATAAGTTTAAACGAGTAGACAAGTAGCGAGTTACGAGTTACAAGTTACGAGTTACGAGTTACAAGTTACAAGCTACGAGTTACAAGTAGCGAGTTGCGAGTTACGAGTTACGAGTTACGAACTACCAGCACTCAGCGCGATCTTAATTCTCAATTCTCAATTTCCAATTCTCAATTAAAATAAGATGCTCGTTTCACCATCACTACTTAGTGCCGACTTCGGCAATTTGGCACGCGACATTGACATGATCAATCGCAGCGACGCTCACATGCTTCACCTTGATGTCATGGACGGCGTGTTCGTGCCCAACATCTCATTCGGTTTCCCTGTCATGAAATATGTGCAGAAACTCTGCAACAAGCCTCTCGACGTTCATCTGATGATTGTCGAGCCTCAGAAGTTTGTGAGCGAGGTGCGCGACTGTGGTGCCGAGATCATGAATGTTCACTACGAGGTGTGCCCGCATCTCAACCGTGTGGTGCAGCAAATCAAGAATGCGGGCATGCGTGCCGGTGTCACACTCAATCCTGCCACTCCGGTCTGTCTGCTGCGCGACATCGTGGCCGAACTCGATCTGGTGCTCCTCATGAGCGTCAACCCCGGCTTTGGTGGTCAGAAGTTCATTCCGCAGACACTCAACAAGGTGCGTGAGTTGCGTGCGCTCATTGCCGAGACAGGCTCTAAGGCGATTATTGAGGTCGATGGCGGTGTCAACGCCGAGACTGGAGCCCAATTGGCCGAGGCTGGTGCCGACATGCTCGTGGCTGGCAACTACGTCTTCAAGGCTCCCGACCCCATGGCCGCCATCACCACCTTGGCCCACCTTTAATGCACAATCTGCGAAGTGCTCGCGACCGAAAGTGAGCCCGAAGGGCAAGCTCAGCGCAGCAATCCCGCCGAACTTATTCTCAATTCTCAATTAAAGAAAGGATTCTCAATTTTCAATTATAGGAAGATGAAACGTACAATCTTACTCATGGTCGTACTGGCCATCACCCTTGCTGCTGTGGCGCAGAAGAGCCTCGTGGTGGGCACTTACAACATTCGCCTTTTCACCACCAGTGACGAACAGCAAGGCGAAATCTGGCGCACGCGCTGCAAGGTGATATGCGACCAGATGAACTTTGAGGCACCCGATGCCTTTGGCGCCCAGGAAGTGACACACCCGCAGTTGCTCGACATGTTGCAGATGCTCGACGGCTATGACTACACAGGTGTGGGGCGCGACGATGGCAAGGAGGCAGGCGAGTACTCGTGCATCTTCTACAAGAAGGACCGCATGCGTCTGCTCGACAGTGGCACATTCTGGCTCAGTGAGACCCCCGAGCAGGTGAGTTTCGGCTGGGATGCCGCATGCCGTCGTGTGTGCTCGTGGGGCAAGTTCAAGATGCGCAAGGGAGGACTCACGTTCTACTTCTTCAACCTCCACATGGATCACATCGGCGTGATTGCACGCCGCGAGGCTGCCAAGTTGGTGGTCGAACGCATCCGCACCATTGCCAAGGGAGCGCCGGTTATCCTAACGGGCGACTTCAATGTCGACCAGACCAACGAAATCTTCCGCACATTCAGCGATAGCGGCATCCTGTGCGACTCCTATGCGTTTGCTCGACAACGCTTTGCCGAAAATGGCACCTACATCGCGTTTGATCCCAACCTCAAGACCGAGCAGCGCATCGACCACATCTTCGTCTCGCCACGATTCAAGGTCGAGCACTACGGCATTCTCACCAACGGCTACTGGACACCCACGGCCGACAGTGTCGACCAGTCGGCCACAGCCAATGGACCCACCGAACTCCGCGTCAAGCAGTACCGCCATCGCACCCCCAGCGACCACTATCCCGTCATTGCCAAACTCACCTACTAACGAATTAAGAATTAAGAATTAAGAAGTTAGGGGCGCAGCAACGCGTCCCTAACTTCTTAATGTGTGTTCAACGAGATTACAGTGCTGTGAACCAGTTCCTCCCTTAAGTTGGATCCTCTGCACAGATGTCTGAAGAAAAATCAATCAGCAACTTCTACTCGATCTGCATGCCTAAAAAAACATCTGCGCAACCAGCGTGAGACCCCTATTTGCCTAGCATGATGTTGATCACGGCGTTGACATCGCTGATATCGACGGTGCCGTCGCCTGTCACATCACACGGGTTAGTAGTGGTTTTGCCCAGCATCACATTGATCACGGCATTGACATCGGCGATGTCCACTGTGCCGTCACCATTCACATCGCCGCTGACTGCGGTGTAGTCGGCAGTTATGTCACGCACTGTGTACTTGTTGGTCGTCGAGGAAATCTCGAAGTAGGTGTCACGGTTCAGCCCCGTGATATCTATGGTCTGATGACCTCCATCCCCCTGACTGAAAATCAGGTTGAACGTATAGTCCTCGGCGGTGATGTCGAAGGCATGGAAGTAGAACTTAGTGCCCTTGACCATTGTCGTGCTGGCCTCGCTCATCAGCATACCTGGCCAACTGCCCAGCAGATTGCCGTTACCGTCCCACGCATAGAAGTAGACTTGGCTCCAATTGTCTGGGTCGGTAGTCGGATCTTTCAGATAAATTGTCGCTTTATTAGGCTCAAATCCATGGAAGATGTACTCGCGTGTGATGATGTTGCGCACCTTGCCGTCTTGCAGCACACCTGCGGTGAGTGTCGTGTTGTCGGTGAACGTTAGTGTCACCATGCCCGTGGCGGTCTTGCTGTTGGGCGTGGGACGGCTGCCGTCGGTGGTGTAGACGATGGTTGCCGTCGACTGCGAGGCAGTGATGGTCACTGTCACAGCCTCGTCATATCGGCCACTCTCCTTGTCGATAGTCAGGGTGGGGGCGGGCGTGGTGTAGTTGGTGACCTCATGGTGCCACACTCCGTCGACGTAGTAGCCATGATTGCGGTATGTCAGGTCGTTGGTCTGAGTGCCATCGACAACAAAGATGATGCCAGTGGGCATGCTGGTCAGGTCGCCATCGTAGGTCCATTTATACACCTTGCGTGTGCTGTCGGCGGTGCAGCCCATCAACTCCATCGGCACACCTGGCCAACTGCCACCCGTGTAGTTGCCACTGCTATTCCACACCCAGGTGGTGATGCGCCCTGCCGTCATCGGAGCCTCGTAGAACACGCTCAACTCGTCCTCGTCAACCACAGGATCATAGACCTGCAGGTCGGTGATGGGTTGGGGTGTATAGCCGCCGGTGATGTATTGTGTGTTGGGGTCACCGTCCTCTTCGTGGCCATCATATGCTATCTGAGTGGGAGTGACAGGGCTGTTGTTGTACAGATAGGGGCCATCGTTACCCACCTTGCCTGGACCGTCCAGCACATAGATGCGTAGATTGCCCTTGCCGCTGAACGACGGTGTGGTCAGTGTGCCGTTGGTCACCACCTGTTCGTCGCCGGTGATGCAGTCACGATAGGTGCCGTTCAGCACATGGCTGAATGTGGCGCCACTGTTCAGCGCAACCAGGGCATACGAGTCGATGCCGTTGCCAGTATAGCGGCGTTTAAAGGCATAACCGCCGCTCGACTGGCAGTCGCTCTTGCTGTATTGCCCCTTGCGTAGGGCGGGCACGGCGGCGCGAATCTTGTTCAAGCGCTGCAAGTGATGCACCAGCGGGCGGCTCAGCGTGGCGGCGACATTGCCGCTGGCATGACTCACCTCGCCGAAGTCGCTCACCTCAAGGTCGCCCGTCAGGTAGCCGCCATAGTAAGCGCGCCCTGTGTTGGTCAGAGCCAGGTCGGTGCCCTTGTCCATCACGATGCCCTTGCGGAATTCGATCTCGCCGCCATAATACAGGCAGGGGATGCCGCGCATGGTGAACATGAGCGACAGGTTCTCGGCCCACTGGTCGGTACCGCCATTGAATCGCTCGAAACTGTCGGGTCCATAGTCGTGGCTCTCGACATACATCACATTATAGGTCGCATCGTTGTAGAGGTTGTCCTTGTCGAGCACACCCCACAGGCGGCCAGCATTCTGGAAGTTCCAGTGTGCCGTGAAGTCGATCACACCCATGCCGCTGGCACGGCTGTAGTCTGGTGTATGGTAGTCATTGCCGTCCAGCAGGGCGTTGTTGCTGCGAGGCTGGCTGCTCTCGCTGGGGTTGGCCTCATGCTCCAGCAGGCACAGACTCTGGTTGTGCAGCGTGGCGGGGTCGGTGCTCTCATAGATGGCGGTATTCTGCCAGTAGGTGGGGTCGTCATCCCATTGACTCAGCAGGGTCGCATCGCTCTGCCAGGTGTAGAAGTAGGGCGACAACGATGGCTGGCCACGATAGGTCACATCGCTGAAGCGGGCACACACTTCGGCAAACATATAAAACGGGCACCCATTCAGACGCTTTGACTTGTGTTGCTCGCCCAGTGCTTGAAAGGCGGGAACAAACACCTTGTTGAATGTTAGTCGCGAGATGTGACCGCCCGTGTCGATGCGGAAGCCGTCAACACCCATAGCGATGAACTTGCCATAGCAGTCAATCAGGTACTGGTAGGTCTCGGGGTTCTCGGTATTCAAGTCCACACAGTCGCCCGCTATCTGGGCCCACCAGCGGTTGGGCTCGTCCCAATTGAAGTTGCCGTAGTGGTGCCACAGGTTGTGGTTGTCGTGGTTCTGCCCGTCGGTGTTCTTCATCTTGGTCAAGCGGTCGGCATACTGTTGTGCGCCAGGCAGATTCAGGTAGTTGTCTTGCAACTTGCCGCCCTGGCTCACTGTCCACGGCACCATGCACTGGTTCAGGTCGCTCTGCGGCTTGCTGTAGTCGCGGTCGAAGAGTTTGCACAGATGCTCCTCGCCGAAGTTGCCCGTGTGGTTGATGACAATGTCCAGGATGACCTTCATGCCGCGTGCGTGTGCCGCGTCAATCAGGTCCTGAAACTTGCAGTCCTCGCTCTCATATCGGGCATCCACCCGACTCATGTCCATCGCATGATAGCCATGATAGTCAAAACCCGACGCATTCTGGACCACCGGAGTAATCCATACGGCAGTGAATCCCAGTGCCTTGATGTAGTCCAGACGATTGATGAGACCCTTGAAGTCGCCGCGCCACTCGGGATCTTGTACTGCGGCATCCTTAGCGCCATCCCAGCAGTAGGTGTTGTTGCTGGGGTCGCCGTCATAGAACCGCGTGGTGATGGCAAAATAGATGGTCTCGTCGCGGAAGTCGGTGCGGCCACCAGTGAATGTCGTGTTTGCCCAGGCTTGTTCCATGCTCAACATCAGGCAGAGCGTGAGCAGTGTTCGTGTCAAAGTCTTGCTCATATATGTTGCTATTTAATCGTTTACAGATAGCAAATGTACAACTTTTTTGTGTGACAAGCAACATTAAAACGGCAAACAACTCTTTTTCAAGGCCGAAAAGCATCTATAGTGACCAACTTTACCGATAATCCAACGCAGATTATGCAGAATATTGCGGTGTGGATAAATGTGCACAATCTGCATGAGAAAAAGAAAACAACAAGAACAACCGATATCGTTATCTACATTGTCCTTGTTGTCTTCTGTCCCTATAATATGCGCAATCTGCGTGCGCCCCTATTTGCCCAGCATCTTGTTGATGAGAGTGTTGATGTCGGTGATGTCAACGTGACCATCGCCTGTCACATCCATGATCTTCTCGGCAGTCTCGGCAGGGATGGTGTCATGCCCCTGATGACCAACAGGCACATCGTAGCCCAGCATCACATTGATCAAGATGTTGATGTCGGCAATGTCCACCATGCCATCATGGTTCACATCGTACTTATTGCCATAGTAGGTATTGTAATAGGCACCTTCGTAGAGCGTATTACCATCGAGGTCTGCCAAACGGATGAGTCCCTGAGTTCCCGTTTCGCTACTAGGAGCCAATGGGGTGATGAGGTTGCCTGTGTGATATCCGTCGATTCCCACACCTTCAATCCACTTGCCGTCCACCATGCCGATGCCGGTGATGGACGCATAGCGGTTCATTTGGTCACCAACGCGCACATACTTTACGGCCGTGTCGCTGAGCGAGAAGTAGTCGCAATTATAGAACTCGTTGAGGTTATTCATATAGGTAACCATCCAGTTGAAGTTGTACACATCTCTTTCTCCAAAGCTCTCATATCCTCGACTATTTATAGTTGGCAAAGAATACGTCCAACCAAATTCTTCTAAGAAATTCTCCTTGTCGTGTGTAGCAATAGGCGTAGTTGATACTGAAACGATTCTACTCTCTTCATCCAAATAGGCTACAGTTTTAACTTTGGTGGTATCTAAATGCTCTTCAAAATAACGATAACACTTGTATTTGGGCAACTTATAGCCTGAAATATCTGTGAGTGTCGTGTCACCCACAATTTGGAAACGCTCGACGCTCATGGTATTATCTTCGTTAACATAGAGATATTCCCACACGACTCCCTCACGGACTATTGGAGAATAAATGTTTTCTTCCCGGTCGAAGGCGGCTCCCTGATATAGGATGTTGCCATCAAGGTCCTCCAAATGATGGAAACCATATGTATCATAATTTATACAGGTACATATATCAACGAAAGGATGAAACGCATCACCAAAAACTTCGTTGTCAAACCCGATTCCAGGGATGAAGTTTTCTTTAAATGATGAATTGGCCATCACTGCAGCCATCTTTGGGCTCATGCGGCTAGGAGTTTCATCCCAATCCCAGGGATCAAAAGGGTTGTCAAAATCGAAAAGTGTGAATTCGCCAGTGGTGTTTAACTCATTCCAGATAGTTTCATTTTCTGAATATGACCACCAGGCTGTTTCAAAGTTCTCATTAAGGCCATTAAATGGCACCTCATAGACTTTGTGACCCTCGTCGCGCATAGCACAGTAGGCTGTGTCTTTGCTCAAGTCGAGTGCTTTACCAGTGTATTTATAACACTTTTTATAAGTCTTACCATTGATGATCGTATCACCACGGAACTCAAAGTTGTAGAAATAGCATGAATAGTCGTCATGGAATGCTTCATGCACGTTGACCCAACGCACACCCTCGCGCACTAGCGGTTGGTAGCTGTCATCTTGCGCCTGCGCTGCGATGCCGCCCAGCAGCACCGCCAGCATGATTGTGTAAAATTTCTTCATAGTGGTAGTATTTTTTAAGTTCATAATTTTCAAAAAGCTGTTGAGGGCTTTCACCCACGGCTTTCGGTACTGCAAAAGTACTATGCCCTGTCAATCCGTGCAAATTTTTGATCGAAACACGTTATTGTCTCAGAGACTCTATTTGCTCAGCATCTTGTTGATGAGTACGTTGATATCGGTGATGTCGACGTGACCATCGCCTGTCATATCCATGATCTTCTCGGCAGTCTCAACCGGGATGGTGTCATGCCCCTGATGACCAACAGGCACATCGTAGCCCAGCATCACATTGATCAAGATGTTGATGTCGGCAATGTCCACCACACCATCATGGTTCACATCATACTTATTGCCATAGAAGGTGCTGTAATAGGCACCTTCATAGAGCGTATTACCGTCGAGGTCAGCCAAACGGATGAGTCCAGAAGGATTGGAAACATAGCCCGTTGATAACAGCACAAAGGGTAAAAACAGCACCCCAGAGCGTTCTCCATCAACACCAACACCTTCTACATAATCAAAACCGTAAGTTCCCTCTGTTGATAAATGATATTTTTTTGCCGGCATTCCATTCACCTCAACCTCGGATGTTGACTCAATCACAGCATATATTTTTTCAGCGAAGTTGGGCATATCGCCGAAGTCATAGACCACGGTTTCTCCATTCTCTTCAAAAAGATCTCCCGGGATTTCAGGCATAAAAGTGTCGGTGCCAATGGTGTCTATCACCTCATGTCTTGGGTTGGCAAACATGACTTTTCCATTATTTTCTCGGGCATAATACACTGGGATTGAGTTTGCAGGTAACTCCTCGCTATCATATAAATAGCACTTCTTATAATTAACACCATTCATGATAGTGTCGCCTTTGAACTGAATGTTTAATACCTTTGTATATGCACCAACGGCTTCACTCACGAAAATACAGTAGGCATATTGCCAAACAACTCCCTCGCGCACCAGCGGCATACAGGTTGTGGGCTCCTCATACCATGGTGCCTTGTAGATGATGTTTCCGTCCATGTCTTCCAGATGGTCAAGACCATAATTGTCCTCGCCTCCAGCGACTCGTGCCCAGCGAGGGAGGATCATGTCGCCATCACATCTTGACACCAGACCGACCGATTCGACTAGCCATCCAAAATCTCCCTTGTAAACCCGGCAACTATGGCCATTAATATCCACAGTTCCTTCTCTAACATATGTCGTTTCATCTCCTTCGGGTGAATAAAGTTTGGCTTCATAGTCATCCGAGAAGTCATACAATAGATATTCTTCATCAGAGCTATACATTGGATCATCACTCGCGAGAACATACACTTTTTTCTCGCTCTCGCGCATAAAGATATTGCGCCATGGGTACATTGAATGTATAACTCGCTTGTACTGATGTGTTCCCGATGAGCTAGTGAGGGTAGTGTCACCTCGCAGTGTGATTGTATAGGTGTTCACAGGCCCAAAATAAACCTCATCTCCTGAGTATACATACTGCGAGTGATTGACCCAGCGCACCCCCTCGCGCACCAGCGGCTGGTAGTCGGCCTCTTGTGCCTGCGCTGCGATGCCGCCCAGCAGCACCGCCAGCATGATTGTGTAAAATTTCTTCATAACGGTAATATTTTTAAAGTTCAACATGTTCAATATCTGTCTTAGCAGCAAAATCTGCATGACCGGTTTTTGTTCTGCCAGATGTTTTCCAGGGGACATGCCCCACGGCTTTCGGTACTGCAAAAGTACTATGCCCTGTCAATCCGTGCAAATTTTTGAGCGAAACACTTTTCTCTATCAACAGTCTGATTGATGGCGGTTTAACTCCGAAACATGCCGAAACACCCCCTAAATGAGCGGGCGATTTTTAACAATTTCGGTCAGATAATCGGTCAGTGGAACGTCCAATTGCAGCCGCTTGGCCAGTCGTGTACGCAGCGAACGAACCACGCCATCATTCTTCAGTCCCAGGCACACAGCGATGCTCGATGACCGCATCCCCAGGGCCGACAGGATGATCATGCCACGCTCTTTCTCGTCGAGGTCGGGATGCTGCTTCAGAAATCGAGTCATCGCCTGATCGTTGTTGTCATCGATATACTTCTGCAGTTCGGCCAGCAACTCGCCACGCTCGGTGAATGACTCCACTTCACGCAAGAATTGCTTGTAGAAGTCCTTCTCTGGAAACTCGTTGCTCATGGCAATCAGGCGGTCGCACAGCCCGCTGTACACGGTCAGCAACTCGGTCAAGCGTTGGTTGAGTTGCATGTCCGAGTTGTGGCTCTGCTCGAAAGCCGCATGCTGCAGCACTTGCTCTTCTTTGAGATGCTCGATCTGCTCCTTCAGACCCACAAACTGCTGGCGGTTGCGGTGATGATTATACCACCCGATGCCGCACAGGGCCAGCAACCCCAAGGCGATGGCGGCCAGCAATCCGTTCCATCTCGACTGCTCATTGCGCTCGGTGGCATGGCGTTGTTGTCGATCCTGTTCCTGGTCGATGCTCAGCAGGCGGGCGATGACGGGGTTGCTGCGCAGCGAGTCGTGCAAGTGTTCGCGTTGCTCGTTGTAGGCGATATAGCCCAAGATGTCGTTTCTGTTCTTGGCCATGACCTTCTGGCAGAACAGACGCATTGACTCGCGCTGTTGGTTGGCATCGGGTTGCGGTGCCATGTCTAGATAGTGCCGCGCCGAGTCGTTGCGGCCCATCAGTGCATAGGCACAAGCCGCATCGAGCATTGCGTCGATGCTGTAGGGCGCGGTGGGGTAGTGCTGCACGCAGTAAACTGCCAGATCTTTGGCGGTCTCGTGAATCGAGTCCTTGAGGAAACCGCGTGCCAGATACTCCAGACTGCGGGCACAGTTGGCACTGTCGCCGCGCTGGCGCGACAGACGATAGGCCTGTTCCAGGTTGTGGCGCGCCACGGCGATTCCCTCGTTGCGCTGCAAAGCCCCGGTAGCAAGTAGCGAATAGATGATTTGTAGGGTGTCGTCCACCTTATTATAATAGAACAGGGCTTTCTTGTAGCGGCGCAGGTCTTCTAGGTTGGTGGCATTGTAGTTAGACATCAACTGCCCGATGCGGTAGTTGACCTGTGCCAGGTTGCGATAGTCGGTGGTGTCGGCCGTTGCTTCGGCGCGTTTATATAGTTCCATTGCCTCCTCGGGCCGGTCGTTGAGTTCGCGGTGGAGACCGAGGTAGATCATGGCCCTGACTTGTCGTTCGCGGTTTTCGGGGTGGTGGGTGTAGTAGTCACAGGCTGCCTCGGCTAGCGAGTCGGTTGCCAACTCAAATTGTCCGCTGCGGTAGGCCGTCTGTGTCCACAACAGCGCATAGTAGGCGCGGTCGGCATCGCTCGTGAGCCTGTTTGTGTCCACTGATTGCAGCAGCGACAGCGAACTGTCGGGTAGGGTATAGATCAAGGCATCGGCACGCTCCAGCGCACCGCCCTCTGTTCGATGGCATGACACAGCAGCCACTAGAGCCAGTGTCATCATGAAAACTATGGTCAGATGTCTCATAGGGGTGGGCTTTAGAAATCTACTGCAAAGGTAGGGCAAACCTAGACAATGAACAAATTTTTCCGC
>Ga0310691_10003985_pt1 | contig 17000 bp, 21 predicted proteins | sample 176DNAGHGlowgp2_FD_203887 | JGI IMG/M metagenome (GOLD analysis project Ga0310691, IMG submission 203887) | Sheep rumen microbial communities from Palmerston North, Manawatu-Wanganui, New Zealand - 1766 DNA GHGlow gp2 (v2) (version 2) | ecosystem: Host-associated > Mammals > Digestive system >...
CTACGGAGGAAAGAAAAACGGGCACGCCAGGGCAATCTACAGCGGGCTTCTGATCTTTGCGCTTTACCCGGCTTTGCCCGATCAGCCGCCGATTGCAGAGCTGCAGGACTTCGTAAACAAGATGTTCATGGGTCCTTTTACAAAGTTGGGAAAGGTATTCAATCTGAACCGGCCCTTTGATATGTGGCTGATCGATAAGGTGTTCCGGAAATCGGGAAATCAGGACAGGAAGGATATCAGACAATATCCGGCCGGCTTCGTCAATGTTGACGAGCCTTATGATAGCGAGCATCACGCGGCCCGTTATCATTTCACCCAGTGCCCGAATGCAGAATTTGCCAAAAGCCATGATCTTCTTCATGTACTGCCGCTCATGTGCAATTCTGACTTCTTCGGAATTGGGGAGATCCACGGTCAGCTGATTCGCTGCGGCACCTGCGGTAACAGTGACAAATGCGATTATCTGATTATTGGCAGCAACAACAAAGCAGCTGCTGAATATGAGACCGTCACAGATGAACAGGGATTTCTTGTCAGTCAGAGAACAGAGCAGAAGAAGGTTTCAAGACCCATAAGAGAGCTGAGCACGGAAGAAAGCCGAGAGCAAAAGAATTCGTAAGGGAGGTGTCTCTTTGAGCCTTGGCGCAAAAATCGCGGTGTCGGCCATGCGCGGCATCAAGAAAACCAGCCTTATTAAAGGTCCGAGTGCGGATCTTGATGCAGAGCTAAGAAAAGCGAAGAAATACAACCGGAAGCACCCCTATGCGAGACTATGTGAATCGCAGAATAGAGGGGTGAAGGCTGTGAGAATTCTGATTTTCGGTGCCGGCGTGATCGGTAGCCTGTACGGCGCGCTGCTTGCGGAGGCCGGATACGGGGTATCCGTTTACGCGCGAGGACGTCGGCTGGAAAGCATGTCACAGGATGGCCTGCTGGTTAAATACAAGGGAAAAATCCGAAAAGCCTCCGTAAAAGTGCTTTCAAGGCTGGAGGCGGAAGACCGCTATGAGCTTGTTTTTTTGACCGTCCGGGAAAACCAGCAGCATGCGGCGCCGGATGAGATACGTTAGTTGCACGTGCAGTTTTACCGGTGGCTTGAGTAAGAAGGCAATCTAAAAAAAGAGGACAACATCCTTCGCAGTCAGGAGGACAACAGTATGCTTTTAACAATATTTATGGCGATCGTATTCTGCGCTGCGATCACGATACTGCTGATATCGGCTGTGGCTTTCGTTCAGTATGACGGCACCAACAAGTGGTTTTTCTCGTCAGCCCCGAAGGAAGCTCTGAAACTCTTAAAACCCAGAAAAGAGGAATTGTTCTACGGCGCAAAGACAATGGGATGGGTGCTGATGATCATCAGTATCCTGATAATATTGGGCGTGGGTGTGATCTCCGTCTGGGACGGTTTTCGGAGCGGCTTCTCTTTTTTACAGTTTTTCCTGCGCTTTGTATTGATCTTTACGATCTACAAAGCCTACGACATGGTTTTCTTTGACTGGTTTCTGCTGTGCCGCTTCCGTTTCTTCCAGCATTACTACCCCGAGGTGGCGCCCGTGTACGACGGCAGAAAATATGGATACAACCTGAAAAGCCAGCTTCTGAAGCTGTTTGTGATCTTTCCGGCGGCCTCTGCGCTGGGTGCCTGGATCTGCACCCTGTTCTGAAAGGAGGAACAAGCATGACGTTGCAGGAACGTACGAAGATCACGAAACGAATGCAGTGGATCATTCCCGCTATGATCCTGTGCATCATCGGCGACTACTGCATGGGGCTTGAGCCGAAAAACAGCACGGCCGCCTCTTTCATGATCTCAACAGGTTGGCTCACAATTGCAGACTGGCGGATCGCCCTTTCCAATATTGGCGGATTGATCGGTACCGCATTATACATGATCGCCGTTTTGCCTTTCATTCAGTATCTGAATTGGAAGCTGACTCAGTGCAGTGACAAGTGGAGTCGCCGTTTTCTGAAGCTGTATATCGCGGGGCTCTACTGGGGCTGCATGGTGTTTGTGTATTTTCATCTGGCCTGCGGAACGCTGATCCACAACTACAACGTCATTTATGAAGCTGTACAGAGCAACACGGCAAGAGCCGTTGCGGCATGGAACCGATCGTATACGGTGCAGGCAGTCCCGTATTGGGTATCGTTTGCCGTACTGGGGATCACCTCCACCGGCGGTTGGATCGCCATTGTTCTGAAGGGTGTACTGCCGTTGAAAAAGCTTTGGGTGCTGGCGGCCCCGCTTCTTGTGGCCGGGATCGGATTTCTGCTGGAACTGATTCTTCCGCTGCCCTTCAACGGCTTCGCGTCAGGTTTTGAGAGCCTCGGCTGGATCGTGATGTTCCTCGGGGGCATACGGGCAGTAAAGGAGGCCGAAAGGACGGACGACAGATGATTGCACTCAAACTGATTGTGGAAGGCCTCGGGCTGGGGCTTCTTCTGTACCTTATCTGCGCCCTCGGCATCCGTAACGGCGCCGTTGGTATGGTGCACCTGTACGATCCCAAGGTGCAGGATCGCGTTGTAAAGCTCGGCCTGACGACAGCGGAGGAGATCCGAAAAAGAAGCCTGAGCTTCAAAAGCCTGTGCTTTCCGGGCTATCTGATCTACGTTTTGGTGTGCGTATATGCGATCAACGGTGCGTGCGGCTTTTGGCCCGGTTTTTGGCAGAGCTTCGTGATCCTGTCCATCATGAATCTGATCGACCGCTTTCTGATCGATGAGTATTGGGTAGGCCATACCGAAGCCTGGATCATCCCAGGCACGGAGGATTTACAGCCGTATATCACGGCGAAGGAAAAGAAACAGAAATGGATCATGGGAACCGTTGGCATGGCAGTTACATCTGCTGTCCTCTCCGGGATCATGACCCTGATCCTGAAATAAGGAGTGGAAAAAATGGTCACCCTGGTTCTGACGCTGATAATGTGCGCACTGCCGTTTGGCATGCCCGCTTGAAGATCCTGCATTTGGAACTCGTAGAAGAATGATTACCAAAGTAAGTGCCATGCATCCTGCGCAGATGGAGACAGCATGCAGGAGGATGGCAGAGAGCAGCCTTGATTATAAAATGACCGGAAGAAACCTCGGTATGTGTGAGCATTTGGACAAAGAACACTTTTACCGCTTCACACAGGGCTGTTTTGCATCGGATATGCGCGGGCAGGATGCGGGCTTTATCGTATGAGAGGTAAAAAAGGGGATGATCTGCATGAGAATTTATGAGTATGGGAAAGAGAACCCGGAATGCATTCTGCTGATCCACCCGTCGCTGGTGACCTGGGATTACTTTGAAAATGTTATTCCGCTTTTGGAAAAAGACTATCACCTGCTGATCCCCGCGATCCCGGGATATGACCTTGAGAATGGTTCTGAGTTCAGCTCGGTGGAGAGGATCGCGTCTCAGCTGGCGGATGACCTTCTGGAAAAAGGGATCCGTGAAGTAAAGGCGATCTACGGCTGCTCCATGGGCGGCAGCATCGTTCTGCGGATGGCGGTGGACGGAAAGCTGAAAGCGCGGCACTACGTCATGGACGGAGGGATCACGCCCTATCAGCTACCGTGGCTCCTGACCCGGTTGATTGCGTTGCGCGATTTCGGCATGATGGCCCTCGGCAAGCTAGGCGGGGAAAACGTGATAGTGAAGGCCTTCAGCTCCACCCAGTACAGCGAGGAGGATCTGAAATACTTAGCCAATATGTTCCGTCACTGCACGTATAAGACGCTGTGGAATACCTTCGATTCCTGCAACAACTATCAAATGCCGAAGAAAACCATGCGTTTTTGCAGCGAGATTCATTACTGGTATGCGGAAAAAGAACGCAAAGCCAGAGATTGGGATCTGAAGTACATGAAGAAGTTTGTCCCTGATACTGTTTTCAAAAGCTTTGCGGGCATGGATCACGGAGATATGGCGCTGTTTTATCCGGAGCGAATGGCCCAGGAACTGAACAGCCTTTGAGGAAAGCAGAAGATGCTCTCCGGGAAAGGGAGGAATAAACCATGAACGCCAAAAAAGCATTGTCAGAGCTGTACCAATTAACCCGGACAGCACCCGCCTTGACCGTGCAGCTGCCATCAGAACTGGGCTGTGGCAACATTTCCTGCCTGACAACGACGAATGGTATCAGCCTGTCCAATTGGAGCATGTGCTATGAAAGAGAAGCCCAGGTGTCAGGTAAAGTGGGGGGTGACCTCCGCCTGCTATTTTGTCTGGGGGAAGGAGTAGTATGGCATTCATGTAACCATAATCATGCATTCAGGCTGGATCCATGGGAGGCATGCCTGTGCCTCGGCGACGGATCAGACGAAGCAATGTGTTACGGAGCAGGCGCACAATTTGCCTTTCACGCCATCAACATTCCGAGAAGCTATGCGGTGTCACTTTTGAGCCAATATTTTTCAGAGACAGATGTGGCGGAAATCACTCAGGAGCTGAACGGACGGCGATTCCCGATCTCACGGGAGCTCAGAGCTATGCTGGGCACGTTTCATCATCTGAGCGATATTACCGATCGCTTTGCCATGATGCGCGCGGAAGGGGTTGTGCATGAATTGCTGGCAATATGCATGCGGGATGCAATGGGAGAGCACCAGAACAGGCTTCGGCCTGACGATGCGGAGCTTGTGCGGGCAGTAAAAGAAAGAATTGACCGCGAGTATACTTCGGCGCCAAGTATTTCCACGCTGGCACATGACTATGGCGTGAGCCCCTCCAAGCTTACCGGAGACTTCAAGAAACAGTACGGAATGCCCCTGCATGCATATATCATTGAATGCAGACTGTGCGAGGCAGCAAGACTGCTTCGTACTGGAATGTATACGGTCGGAGAAGTGGCAGAAACAGTTGGTTATGTCAAAGCCGGTCAGTTTTCCGAAGCGTTCAGGCGCCGTTTTGGAGTGCTCCCGAGAGAATACTGATTTTGGGAAAAAACGAATTGTTTTTGGGCTGGATGAAGCGAAAATGGTGTCCTACAATAGTAAGAGGAAACTAACCATGTTGCCATAATTTGAGAGGAGGCATTTCTATGCAGAGAAAATGGTGTTCGATTCTGCTTGTGGTCGCGCTTTTGCTGGTGTTCCCTGTAACGGCTTCGGCAGAAGCAGTCTTTGCCGGGGGCAGCGGGACAGCGGAAGATCCATGGCAGATCTCAACGGCGGGGCAAATGGACCATGTACGTGATGATCTGACGGCACACTATGTGTTGATCGACGACATTGATCTATCTGAGTACGAGAATTGGAAGCCCATTGGAGCGTTTCAGCCAAGGTCTGACGCCCCGGAAGATGCTGAGGTCCCGCATCCGCACTATGCTTTTGCCGGCGCCTTTGACGGACAAGGCCATAAGATTTTCAATCTGACAGTAGCTGCCGATACTCCCATGGGGGCCGGACTGTTTGGATGTGCCAGCGGAACAGAGGCTGCAGAAGCATACATCGGCGATTTTGTCCTCGAAAACGTAAATGTATCGGGAGCTTATCTCGTAGGTGGTGCAGTTGGGCTGCAATTTATGAATTGCAAGGTCGCAAACATCGATCTCGTTGGAGAGAATGTTCTGACAGGCAGGGGATCGGAGGCATCGTGGGAACCGGCTTTGACCTGATCTCCGATTGTGCCGCCACAGCCGATATTACTGTGCTTGGCGATGACGGCGCGTGTGCCGGACTGATTGCGGGCGGCACAACCATGAGTTCCATTGAAAACTGCACTGCAGTCGGCGGCAGCATCACCGCAGAGGGCAATGCCACATGGGGATTCGGTGCAGTCTGCGGCGCACCGTGGGGTGCCCCTGCGATCACAAATTGCATCGCAAAGAATACAGTGCTCACAGTCAGCGGGGAAGGTAACCGCCTTGTAGGCGGCCTGCTGGGCTTCGGCGGAAGCTATGATCCGTCTGCACCGGCACAGATTACCGGTTGCACCGTGCAGGATGTTACCATCCATGTTTCCGGTACCACAGATTCTGTAGGCGGCCTCATCGGTGCTGGGAAAGAAATGATGGAGGGCAGTGACGTGATGTCCTCTTTTGAAATCCGCGAATGCGCCGTGTCCGGAAGGATCACCGGCGGCGGAGAATCCATTGGGAGTGTGGTCGGTGACCCGGCCTGTGCAAAGACCATAGAATGCGATGGCGGCATGGAGATTCAATAGAGGATATGTCAGCCGGATAAGTAAATAGGAACCAGAAGCGCTGTGGAGATTCAAACATTTCCACAGCGCTTGTACTTGACGAATTAGCAATATCTAACTATAATAAACCATAGATCAGGATAGATGACATCATGGATTTGCTCCTTGTTTTGAGGGAGGTTTATTATGAAAAGGCAGGTATTCAGAATAGAGTCCGATGGATATAACGGAGCGTGGTATCCGGCATCGGCCGAGAGTAAAAGGGGGTTCATCCTCATGCTGGGCGACAGCGCGGAGGACCGCATGGCCCGGACCGGGGCGAAATGGCTGAATCAGCAGGGTATCCATGTGATGGCGATGTCGCCGGATAAGAGAGATTACGGGCATCACAACTATCCGCTGGAGCGCTTCAGCAAAGCGATCAAGTTTATGAAAGCACAAGGCTGTGAAATGATCGGGGTTGTGGGTGCTTCCACCACAGGAATGATGGCGCTTCTGGCGGCATCCTATTATTCAGAGTTGTCGCTGACGATTGCGATCTCGCCCCCGGACTTTGTGATGGAGGGCTTCTACCGCGACGGCAAGGACGGTGCGACTGAGAGGCCCGGTGATAACGAATCCTCTGTATCATGGCAAAACGAGCCGCTGCCTTATCTGCCCTATGCCTATCGGCATCCGGAATACTGGAAAAAGATTCAGGAGGAATCCAAGGCAGGCGGCGATAAGGTCGCTTCACGGAACATGTTCGACGAATCCGAGAAGAAGCATCCCATCCGAGAGGAAGAGCGGATCAAGGTAGAGAATATCCACGGGAAGCTCATCTTCATCGGTGCGGAGGATGACGTGCTTTGGGATACCTGCAGATACATCCGCAGAATGGAGGATCGCCTTGCCAGACGGCCGCATGACTGCACATACGAAAGCTGGCTCTATGAATACGGGACGCACTTTACCTTTCCCGAGTCCATGCTGAAAATGATGTTGCCGGTGGGCTCCGGACTATTGGTTTCCTTTATGTTCAAGGCCGGAAAAGAACACCCGAAGGAGTGCAGAGAAACACGGATCGATATTGACCGGAGACTAAAAAAGGTCTTGGCGGATTGGGGATAGAGAAATCATGAGAGAAAAAGATCTGCCGTTTGACCGCACAGAGCATTATGTTTATTTCTTTCCGATCAGCAGCGTGGAACCGGCAAGTCCAAGCCACGAGGCTTCTTTCCTGCCCATAAAGGTCCCGTCGGTGGTATCGATCAAGCGAACCTGCTCATAGCCTTCCGCTTTCAGTTTTCGCACAAAGTCGTCCATATCGCCGTAGCGGGCCTTGCTCATCAGGTCATGGATAGCAAAGGTGCCGCCTTTTTTCAGCACGCGCAGGGTCTCCAGAAGAAGTTTCTGCTTATCATGACCGGTGATATTGTGATAAACATAATTGCTGGTGACGGCATCGAAACTCTCGTCTTCAAACGGCAGACGGATGGCATTGCCTTCCTCAAAGCGAACGTTGGACGCACCCTCTGCTTTGGCATTTTCCTCACAGCGTTTCTTCGTAAAATCTGCCTTGTACGCCCCGGACCAGATATCACAGCCGACCATTGTCGCTTTCGGATTCCACTTCGCACAGGCAATGGTCAGTGCGCCGCTGCCGCAGCCCACATCCAGGCCGGTTCCGCCATCCGGGATCGTTACGTATTTCGCGGTGCCGTCAATGATCGTCTTTGCCAGTTTCCGCTTTCCGTTGTAGTCGAATGTCCTGTGCAGCGCTCCCATCCACACGGTAAAGAACAGCAGAACCAGGGTGCCGATCCCGAAAATGATCCCGCAGATCAGTCTCGGCGTTCCCTGAAGAATCATGTCTGTTGCTCCGAAAAGAAGAAACAGGACAAACGCGGCAAGCGTCCCGCCTGTGAGCCCATAGACCATGCTTTTCGGTACCCAGTTCTTATAATCTGCCTTCATTTGATTGCCACCTTTCTGAGAAGTATATTTCTCGCACTTTCTTCGGTGTCATCGTCCTCTATGTAGCCGTCGTACGGCGCGGACGGATCCGTATATTTTTTGGTGAACGGTTTACAGATCTCTGTTCTGTGCTTAAAAGCAAAGTCAAGGTTATCCGTCCAGCCGGTATGACCGGTAATGATCTTTATGGACTGCCCTCTGCTGCGGAGATTCTTTTCCAGCTTTGCAAGGGATTGCACCGCCAGCTTGTTATCCTCAGCCAGCGTGCTGATAAAGCTGTAGCCGCCGTCCGCACCGAACCAGATCGTATCGCCGGTAAACAAATACTCATCATCGATGAGGTAGACCATGTGTCCCCAAGTGTGTCCAGGAACCAGAATGCATTCGACTTTGATATCCCCGATCTGAAACACTTCGCCGTCTTTTAGCAGAATCTTCCGATTATCCGTCTTGACCATTGGAAGCCTGTATGCTCCGTGAAACACCTTCCTCCTGACCTCGCCGGTCAGATACCGGTTCTCGATCTCCCCGATATACACTGTCGCGCCCTTGAAGAGAAGTTCGCTGTCCCGCTCCAAGGCACCGACGTGGTCCGTATCCTGATGCGTGATCAGGATATGTTTGATCGATGCCGGGTCCATGTCCAGCCAGCCCATTTTTTCTTTCAGTCTGGCATAATTGTAGCCCGCATCGATCATGATCGTGGTGCCGTTCTTCGTATAAAAGAAAATATTTGCCACCCACTCACGCACACAGGCCACATGCTCGTCGATCCTGCCAGTATTCAGCGGTTTGAAGATCGCCTTGCCCCGAAACAGTCTGCTCATGGATTTCTTCTGATTCTCTGAATCTTTTCTCGCCATATCTGATTTCTCCTCAAAACAGTAACTTTATGTCTTGCCGGGTCAATCGGAAGGACTTTTTCTTTCGTGCTCTGAAAACTCCTTTATTTTTTGCAGCAGAAGCATCCGATTCCTTCCACCATCGTAACTTCCGCTTCCCTGTAAAGCCCGGAAAGACGGGTACGAAGGCTCTCAGCCGTTTCATAGGGCGGTGTGAAGAACCCCTTCGGCTGATAAAGGTGACGGATAAACCAGTCGGTCCGCTTATGACCTCCCTGCACATAGAAGCAGCCGCAGAAGGTGCCGCCGGGTTTCAGAACCCTGTAAGTTTCCAGATAAGCGGCTTCCTTGTCCGGGAAGGCGTGAAAGCCGTTGAGGGACAGCACGATGTCGAAGCTCTCGTCTTCAAAGGGCAATGCGCCGACATCGCCCTGCTGAAAAGTGATGTTTTTTATCCCGATGGCCCGTGCTTTTTCCCGTGCTGCCGCCATCATGTTTTCTGAATAATCCAGACAGGTGATATTCGCATCTGGCAGCTCCCGGTAGACCGGCATAGTCAGTACGCCGGTTCCGACGGGGACCTCCAGCAGCTTCCCGGAGAAGTCCTCCGGAATGCCGGAAAGCGCCTTTTCCAGATACCGAAGGTTCTTTTCCCCGTCCATGTTCCAGACGACCCGGCAAATCACCTTTCCCGGGAGAGTGGCATAGGTCATCATCCCGTCGTAAAAGCCGGCATGCCCTCCCGTCAGCTTATAGGCGCTTTTGATCTGTTCTTTTCTTGTCATGGAATTATCCTCCGAAGACGATCTTTATGATCTTCATCTTCACAAGTCCGTCGCAGAAGCGGATCATCAGCTTATGGAACGCGCCGACATTATTATAAATATCCCGATATCCACGCATGTAGCTTTTGGCCGTGACGGAAGCGAAACGGTCGCTCCATCCCTTAAGCTCCGACTCGTCCTCCAGGGAGAAAAAGGCGCTCACGTCGGTGATCCCGGCCTCCTTCAGCCAGGTCTTCCGCATCAGTTTCGCGCCGCGCTCGTTGCAGGAATCGAAGGCGAGCACGCCTCCGGGGAATCGCTCTGCCATAGCGCAAAACAGTTTTTTCACGTCCTCCGTCCTGAAATAGTAAAACACGCCCGCCGCAAAAAAGACTGCGCCGCCCGATGCGTCGATCTCATTCATCCAGGAAGGATCATTCAGATCGCAGGCAAGATTTGTCTCCCGATCGCCTGCGGGGAGAAGGTCGTTCCGCACCCGGATCACATCAGGAAAATCGATGTTATATCCCCTGCACGCTCCGTTGTCGACCTTGGAGAAAGTGTCGTCGAGACCGCAGCCAAGGTTGACTACAGCCGCTTTCGGGTGCTTCTTCAAATAGCGCTCCACTTCACAGCGGAGGTCGTATTGGCGCTGTGCCACCTCGAGTGCGCCGAACAGACCAGCGGCCGATTCCATCTTCTTCCGCTTTTCCGCAAAATCGTAGTCCAGGCTGTTGCAGATTCTCTCCGCCTCCGGGTCGGAGAAGAGCTCCGGAAAACGCTCAGAGCACACGAGCCTCCCGAAAAGAGGAATGACCAGCGTCTCCTGTACCGTGTTTTTTTCAATGTGGTATTTCATCGCGTCAGACCTTTCTTCTGTATCCGCAGTCGCAGTAGGGACCGCCGGAGGCCAGTGTGTATTCCCGCACGAATTCCGACGCACCGCCCGCCTCACTCATGGTATAGTCCAGGCGGCACATGGCAGGAACCAGGTCATATAACCCCAGCTCCTTCATCAGCGTGCAGATACCGCATTTTGTGAACCGTGCCTCGTAACCGCTGCCGTCCGGGTAAGGCAGAAATTCCATGTTCCAGGAATAGGGATTCCGGTCCGCTGCTTGCAGAGCTGCGGTTTTCGCCATCCCGTCTGTATCGGATTCCGTGAATTTCTTCATCCCGCTCATCCGGCAGAACCACTTCATGGGAGCGGTCATCATGGACGAGCGATAATACTCTGTTGCCGTTTCCACCGTCGGTCTCTCCGGCAGATTCAGAAGAAAAGCGGAAAGCATGGCGCAGTTTACAATGTTCATTTTAAACCGATCTGCTTTCTCAAATTCCGGAAGGCGCCGGATGATTTCCTTATATCGAGGCTTTGCCTTATTTGTAATCACTTTTGCCGTTTCAGAATCATATCCGCAGACCGATGATAGATGTTTCCTGAAAGAAGTTGCAAACAGAGCCCACATGCCCATAGGCATTCCTGTGTATCTCATCTTTTTTGACCTTTTAATCCGCGTTTCATTGTTTTTCCCCCTTCTTTTTACAAGCTTCCATAAACTCATCGATCGCTGTCAGCACCGGAGCGGTATACTGCTCACCGCCGAAAAGCCACTGCTCATGCTGCATATCAAATTCCCGGATATCCGGATCACGGAAATACTTTTTATAGCGCTTCAGATACTTTTCACCCATCTTGTTGGCATAGATGAAATGGACCTTCGTGTTCTCCACATGAATATCGTCCCTGAGCCAGGTGAGCAGGTCCGTGTAATATTCGTTTTTAATGGACTCCGGACTGAATTTTGCGAAGCAGCCCATGAACCGGTCTGCGGTCTCATCATTCATCTCAAAAAAGCTCTTGAGTTTTTCTCTGGTTTTTTTCTTCCTTTTTTCGTTCTTTGTAAAGCCGGTCAAAAGAGGAACTACCAGCTTAGACTGCAGCCATGCGCTGAATTTTCCGCTCTGATCCAGATCCGGACTGCCGAAGATAGCGTGATCGATATGTATATTTTCCCGCTGTACCAGTTGGCCTACAAAGCTGCTTCCCAAAGAGGAGCCGATAGCGCCGTCGATCTTCCCGTTATAGTTGTCTCGGATATACTTTTCTATCTTTTCAGTGACCGTGACCATGTCGGGAAAGATCCTGTCACTGCCGTCGAACCCATCGTAATTGACGCAGATCAGGTGATATTTTTCTCCGAGTCTTTCCAGTACGGTACCGAAGTTTGTCTGATAGTCGCAGGCTGTCCCCGGAAGCAGCATCAGCGTCTTTCCGGATTTGTTTCCCATTTCATCAAATTGCATTGCAGCGCCTCCTTAAAACAAGCTGCATCACTTCCGGTTCTTCCTTTTCTATTTCTTCGCCAGTACCGTAATCCACGGCTTGGACGGGTGATGATCGCTCACTACTTCCGAGAAACCGGCAGCTTTCAATGCCGACGCAATTTCCTCCACGGTATGGTTTTTCATGCCGTCAATGATTTTTTCATATTTCAGACTTGTGGGGTCCATGCCGTCCGATTCGTTGCAGATCATGAAGGTTCCGCCGGGTTTCAGTATCTTCGCCACCTGTGCAAAGCATCTCTCAATTCCCGGCCAGAAGTAAATGGTTTCAAATGCCGTGGCGAGATCGAACGCTTCGGCAGCGAGTCGGAGATCCGATACATCCCCCTGCTGAACCTTGCAGCGCCCTGCAGTGATCATGGTCTTGTTGTATTCTTTTGCCTTCTCTACAGACAGTTCCGAATAATCAATAGCTGTTACATGGGCGTTCGGGTACCTTTTCAACAGCTCCCCGGCGTTCCGTCCGCCGCCGCAGCCCAGATCCACTGCCTTTTCTGGAGTGATTTCAGGCAGGTGTGTAAAGCCCCAGTCTGCCAATTTGGCGTGTCCGGAATTCATACCGCTGAGCATCATCTTCCCGAGAAGTCCCTCAGGTTTCCGAGTCTGACTTACAAAGCTTTTAAACAGGCCCATTGTTTTACCTCCTTCAATACTCTTGCTGCGTCCCCGGCCGTCACCGGCGATGGTTGCTCCTGACAGTTAGCTTTCTATAACCATACTGCAAAAAAATATTCCCTAATTTCTTTCAAGCATCTTTCTGGGGCAATGCGTTGGTAACAAAAATTAGAACTATCTAACACCAAGTTATTATATTCCTATCACAGAAGAAAATCAAGAGGAGAAATCATCTCTGCAATTCTATTTCCTGTCGAAGACCTGAAGTACCAATGACGCGGATGGTTCACATGCCATCTGCGCATCCTTGAGACCGGCATGGAACGCATCGCCGATTCCATCGAGCGCCACAACAAAGGCCTCTGCTGATCAGAATTATTTCATAACAGAAAGAACACACAGGGACTGTATTCCACTCAGAATGCAGCCCCTGTTATCCGTTATCTCTTCTCATTACTTGCCCTCGCGGTGAGAGAAGCTTTCATAGAACTCCTTCAGCATATTCAGCGCCTTCTTTCTGTAAGATTGTTGTAGTGACCGGAGTCAGCCGGATTGTCATTTTCCTTCACGATGAGAGAAGCTTTCATAAAATTCTTTCAACATGATCAGCGCCTTCTTTCTGTAGTTTGATGGTCCCTTTTTGTTTCTCCCTCAGGACGGTTATAGAGTACCACAGAAAATCAGAAAAAGGAAATACATATCAAATTCGTTAAACAATATGAAAAAGATATGATAAATCCGGGTACAGCACTGGGAACTTCATCTGTTGAAGAACCCGCAGACTTCTGATATACTTTAAGTCAGGTTTTGTGACATTCAAAGTGAAAAGACGGAATCTTCGGATCGGGGAAGAGGGGGCAGACGAATGATCGAAACGGAACGACTGATTCTTCGTCCGTTTGAAGCGGACGACATCGATATCATTTTCCAAATCTATTCGGACAGCGAGACTCTGCATTACACTCCGTTTGATCCGATGAGCAGGGAACAGGCCGAAGAGCATTTGTGCAGAATCATCGAAGAAGGAAAACGCGTTCCTTGCCTCAGCTACGAACTGGCTGTGGTATTGAAGGAGAGCGGGGAGAAAATCGGCCGGACACACATCCTGATCGATCCGGAAACGGATACCGGAATGATCGGCTGGCTGCTGCTGAAGGAGCACCGGGGAAAGCACTATGCTGCTGAGATGACAGGGGTGCTTCTCTCTTATTGTTTCGATGAGCTCGGCCTTCATCGGGCGAACGCCGTCTGTAACCCGGAAAACACCGCCTCGTGGAAAGTTCTGGAAAAAGCCGGCATGCGCAGAGAAGCTCTGCTGAAGCAAAAATGCCGCTATGTGAAAAACGGTGTCACCAGCTGGCAGGATGAACTGGAATATGCGATCCTGGCGTCGGAGTATAGAGCGTTGAAGAATAGTCGGTTTTCTGATATAGTTCAAAATAAGGAACAGAGACGAACGGAATGAAAAGGGGAGGGGCGATGAAGAAAAAAATATTACTGCTTGCAACAGGCGGGACAATCGCATCCCTGCTGTCTGACCACGGTCTCCGACCGGGGCTGAACGCAGAACAGATCCTGTCCTTTGTCCCGGAAATCAAAGAGGAATGTGATGTCGACGCGGTTCAGGTCTGCAACATCGACAGTACCAATATGAGTCCCGCGGTCTGGAAGCAGATTGTCTGCGCGATCGAGGCGAAATATCTGTATTACGACGGATTTGTGGTCTGTCACGGGACTGATACAATGGCCTATACATCGGCGGCCCTGTCCTATATGATTCAGAATTCCAACAAGCCCATCGTGATCACCGGATCGCAGAAGCCGATCAGCGAGGACAGCACCGACGCGAGACAGAATCTGATTGACAGCATCCGCTATGCATCCGACGATGCATCCATGGGTGTGGTCCTGGTTTTTAACGGGAATGTGATCGCAGGGACGAGGGCGAAGAAGACCTATGCCCACAGCTATAATGCCTTCAGCAGTGTCAATTTCCCGGCTCTGGCCGTAATCCGGGAGCGCAGGATTATCCGCTTTATCACACAGGCGCCTTTCACGGAGCCGGTCCGCTTCGGACACCGGCTTAATGACAGCATCGTGGTGCTGAAGCTGATTCCCGGCACGAAGCCGGAACTGGTGGAATACCTTTTTCAGAATTACGACTGCCTGGTGATCGAGAGCTTCGGCGTCGGCGGCATTCCGGATAATCTGCGGGACGTATTCTACAGTCAGATGAAGCACTGGATCTCCAGGGGAAAGATCGTCGTCATGGCGACACAGGTCGCCAACGAAGGAAGCAACATGGAGGTCTATGAGGTCGGTCAGCAGGTGAAACAGGACTTTCATCTGATGGAGGCGTACGATATGACGCTGGAGGCCACGATCACCAAGCTGATGGTTCTGATGGGAAACTACGGCGGAGACTATGTATCGATCTGTGACGGTTTTTATAAAACGGTCAATTATGACATTCTGATGCCGTCTGTACATGCACGGTGACAAAGACGAGAAGGGAGAGAACAAAGAATGACCGATCATGAAATCTTAATGGAACTGCTCGAAGAGAAGCGGCGGAGTGAGAAGCAGAGAAAGATCCAGCTGATCATCACGATTGTGATTGCTGCGGCCCTGCTGATCGCACTGATCTATGTCAACGTGGAGTTTTCTGTGTCCATCCGTCAGGTTCAGACCAATTTGGAGATGGTCAATACCGCGACACAGGAAATCACAGGCTTTTTCGATGGACTGAAGAGTGCCGGATACGAGAATGCAGAGGATGCGCTGAAAGACCTGCATGATACGACAGAGAAAATCAACGAGCTCTTTGACGCTCTCGGAGAGAACGGTGCAGAGAACCTGCAGCAGGGGATTGAGACGATGAACAGTGCTGTGGAGAAGATCGACGAGCTTTTTGACGCCCTCGGAGAGAATGGCGCCGAGAATCTGCAGCAGGGGATCGAAGCGATGAACAGTGCCGTGGAAAAGATCACCCGTTTCTTTGACAGCCTGAAAGAGAACAGTATCACGCAGGGCGTGAACGATGCAAAAGACTGGTTCCTGGGCTTGTTCGAGGCTTCCTCCTCGCAGTAATCCCGCAAAACAGATGAAACCGGCTGGATTTCTCGTGAAACCAGCCGGTTTTCCCATAAAACGCGAAACGTACAGGCAGTGATGGAGCATTTTCGTTGCTGCTCTTTTTAACACCCGGGTGGCGCGGAATCAGAAAGAGTACAACGAGTGCTGTACTGTTCTCCCGGTACGAGAATACTGATTTCCGGTTAATAAACAAGGTTGACGATAAAAGTACTTGAGTATCAGCTGCTTCTGTGATATAGTGGCACCGTTCTTGTAGAAGAACAACCAAAACAAAATATCGGTCATCGGAGGACAGTACGCCGTAGCGTAGGGGATCGTAAAGCGAAAGCTTTGCAGGCCGCCTGTTGGATAAGATGTCGAGTGAGCTCGGAACAAATGGCTGAAGCAGCCTTTTGTTGCCGAGCATTTTTCTTGAAGGAGGCATTGCTTTATGTCAGTTATTACCCTCACCCGGCTCACGGACGATGACCGGGAACAGTTCATTCTCGATAACCAGCGTGCATTCAAGTATGGCGCGATGGAGGAGTTCGGGATGCGGGACGATCATCTTGAGGAAGATGGAGAGATCATTTCCCGCAGAACGATCGAGAACAGCATCGACGGTGGTGTGGCCTACCGTATCCGTGAGGACGGGAGGATCATAGGCGGTATTGTTCTGAAGATCGATGAAAAAACACAGCATAACGAGCTGGAGCTTCTGTTTGTCAATCCGGAAGTTCACAGTAAAGGAATCGGCAGTGCAGCGTGGCGAGAAGTCGAGCGGCTGTATCCAGAAACGCTTGTCTGGGAAACCTGCACGCCCTACTTTGAAACAAGGAATATCCATTTCTATGTCAACAAATGCGGGTTCCACATTGTCGAATTCTTCAACAGCCACCATCCCGAACCGGAACCCCCAGATGAGCCGGAGCCCGACGAGCAATACGGAAATAAGCCAATGGGAGAGCATGACGGTATGTTCCGCTTTGAAAAGCAGATGAAGCGGGAGTGACGGAAATCTCACAGACTATCTCGCCTGAAGGACCATGAAAGCCGATAGAACTGAAAAAATAAATAAAGATCAAGAGGGTGCAGCCATAAGATTGCTTATAACTGCACCCTCTTGATCTTTTCATGATACAGGAAGACGGATCTCAACTGTAAACAAGCCGTCTGACTCCAGTGTTTCAAAGCAGCCGTCATGCATCCTGAAAATACGGCGGCAGGTGTTCAGACCGATATTTGTACTCTCCTGACGGTTTCGCA